>Ga0255338_1001570_pt1 | contig 41631 bp, 44 predicted proteins | sample MeOH1_35cm_T4_19_FD_203715 | JGI IMG/M metagenome (GOLD analysis project Ga0255338, IMG submission 203715) | Sandy soil microbial communities from University of British Columbia, Vancouver, Canada - MeOH1_35cm_T4_195 | ecosystem: Engineered > Artificial ecosystem > Sand microcosm > Unclassified ... | reverse complement strand
GGACACGATGGTCGCCCTGTTCGAGGTGGGCGCCTTCACGACCAGCATGCAAGTCATCCGCAACGACGAGGTGCTCTACGACCGGGACCAGGCTTTCGGGGGGGCGCAACTGACCCAGCTCATCGTGCGCCAGTACGGCTTCTCCCCGGAGGAGGCCGAAAGCAAGAAGCGCAACGGCGACCTCCCGGAGGACTACGAGACGGGCGTGCTCAAGCCATTCGTGGAAAGCATGGCCCAGGAAGTCGCCCGCGCCATGCAGTTCTTCTTCACCAGCACGCCGCACAACCGCGTCGATTACGTGATGCTGGCCGGCGGTTCGGCGGCCTTGCCGGGCCTGACGGACGCCGTCACCATGCAGACATCCTTCCCCTGCAACCTGGCGAATCCCTTCGAGGGAATGCACGTGGGCGAAGGGGTTCGCGAGAAGAAGATGCGGCGGGAAGCCCCGTCGTACCTGACCTCCTGCGGCCTGGCCATGCGGAGGTTCATGCAGTGATCCTGATCAACCTGCTCCCGCACCGCGAGGCCGCGCGCAAGCGCAAGCGCGAAGCCTTCTACGCCACCCTGGGCATTTCGGCGCTGGCCGGCGGCGTGATTGCCGGCGGCATCTTCCTCTGGTACGCCGCCCAGATCTCGAGCCAGCAGGACAAGAACACGGTCCTGCAGACCGAGATCACGCGGCTCGAAGGGCAGATCAAGGACATCGCCACCCTCCAGGCGGAAATCGCCGCACTGCGGGCTCGCCAGCAGGCGGTGGAAGACCTGCAGGCGGACCGCAACATGCCGGTGCACCTGCTCAACGAACTGGTCAAGCAGTTGCCGGACGGCGTCTACGTGAGCAGCCTGCGGCAGGACAACCAGGTCGTCTCCATCACGGGCACCGCGCAATCCAACGAACGCGTCTCCGAACTGCTGCGCAACCTGGGCAACAACAGCCCGTGGCTCACACGCCCCGAACTCGTCGAGATCACGTCCGGCAACGTGGCCCTGACCCCGCGCGACCAGCGCCGTGTCGCCAACTTCACGATGCGTGTGAGGCTGCTGCGCGCCAGCGAAGCCCAGAAAGCCGCGTCCGCCGCCAGCGGCGCATCCGGTGCCGCCAGTGGCACGCCGGCCCCGACGGCCGCGAGCGCCTCCGCGCCCGCCAAGACCTGATCCACCATGGCAACCACTCGCAAAATCGATACCGCGGCCCTCCAGCAGGCGCTGGTCGGCCAGTTCAAGGGCCTGAACCCGAATGATCCCGCCTCGTGGCCGGTGGTCCCGCGCGTCGTGCTGTGCATGGCGCTCATGATCGCCATCGTCGCGGGCCTGTGGTTCTCCTGGCTCAGCAGTTCCGACGATGAACTCGAGGCCGAACGCAGGAAGGAAGTGGCGCTGCGCGAGGACTACAAGAAGAAACTGGCACAGGCGGTCAACCTGGATGCCCTCAAGAAGCAGCGCGAGCAGGTCCAGACCTACGTGACGCAGCTCGAGAAGCAACTGCCCAGCAAGGCCGAAATGGATGCGCTGCTTTCCGACATCAACCAGGCGGGATTGGGCCGGAGCCTGAACTTCGACCTGTTCCGCCCCGGCCAGGTCGGGGTGAAGGAGTACTACGCCGAGCTGCCCATCGCCTTGCGCGTCTCGGGCAAGTTCCACGACGTGGGCGCTTTCGCCGCGGACATCGCCAATCTCTCGCGCATCGTGACGTTGAACAACATCAGCGTGGTGCCGGCCCCGTCCAGGGACGGCAGCCTGGTGATGGATGCGACGGCCAAGACGTTCCGCTACCTCGACTCAGACGAGGTCACGGCCCAACGCAAGGCGGCTCCCGGAGCCAAGAAGAAATGACCCCGAAGACCGCAGCATCGGCAGTTTCGATCGTGCTCCTGCTCACGGCCTGCGCGCCGTCCGGGCAGGAAGAATTGCAGGCCTGGATGAACGAGCAGCGTCAGCTGACCAAGCCCCAGGTTCAGCCCATTCCCGAGCCGAAAAAGTTCCAGCCGCAGGCGTACACGCAGGACGGCGCGACGGACCCGTTCAGCAACCAGAAGCTGACGCAGGCGCTCAAGCGCGAGTCCGCCCAGTCGACCTCGAACGCCGGCCTGGTGGCGCCCGAGCTGGCGAGGCGCAAGGAGCCCCTCGAGGGCTATCCGCTGGACAGCATGGCCATGGTGGGAAGCCTGTTGAAGGAGGGCAAGCCGGTGGCCCTGGTCCGCGTCGACAACCTCCTGTACCAGGTGCGGCCGGGCAATTACCTCGGCCAGAACTTCGGGAAGATCGTCAAGGTCGCTGAAACCGAGGTGGTGCTGCGCGAGATCGTGCAGGACGCCGCCGGCGAATGGATAGAGCGCAGCGCCACGTTGCAATTGCAAGAGAGGTCGAAATGAACAAGAACCCCATCACCTGGCGAATGGCGTGGGCCTTCGCCGCCCTCATGGTCACCGCGGGGTGGTCGACCGCCGTGCGTGCGCAGACGGTCGTCGAGTCCGTCACCAGCTCGATCCAGGGCGGCGTCGAAGTGGTGCGCATCGACTTCTCGCAGCCGCTTGCGGCCGTGCCGTCGGGCTTCGCCATCCAGGCGCCGGCGCGGATCGCCCTGGACGTTCCGGGCGCGACCAACGGGCTGGGCCGCTCCACCGTGGACATCAACCAGGGCAACCTGCGCTCGGTCAACGTCGTGCAGTCCGGTGACCGGACGCGCCTGGTGCTGAATCTCAAGGCCGCAGCCTCCTACAAGGCGCAGCTGCAGGGCAAGTCGCTGCTGGTCGTGCTCGAATCCGGCGGCGTCGCCGGGCCGGTGAGCACCACGGCGCCCGTATTCGCCGAAAGCCGCAACGTCGAAACCCAGCCGATCCGCGACCTGGATTTCCGGCGCGGCAGCGACAGCTCGGCCAAGATCGTCGTGGACCTGCCCAGCAACCAGGTGGGCGTCGATATCCGCCAGCAGGGCCAGAACCTGGTGGTCGAATTCCTGAAATCGTCGTTGCCCGAGGGCCTGCGGCGCCGGCTGGACGTGTCCGACTTCGGCACGCCCGTCCAGACGGTGACCACCTTCCAGGCCGGCGACCGCGTCCGCGTCGTGATCGAGCCGCGCGGCGCGTGGGAGCACAGCGCGTACCAGAGCGACAACCAGTTCGTGGTGGAAGTCCGGCAGCAGAAGATCGATCCCAACAAGCTCACGCAGGGCGCGGGCTTCAGCGGGGAGAAGCTCTCGCTGAATTTCCAGAACATCGAGGTGCGCTCGCTGCTCCAGGTCATCGCCGACTTCACCAACTTCAACATCGTGACGTCCGATTCGGTGTCGGGGGCCGTGACGCTGCGCCTGAAGGACGTGCCGTGGGACCAGGCGCTGGACATCGTCCTGCAGGCCAAGGGCCTGGGCATGCGCAAATCCGGCAATGTGCTGTGGATTGCGCCCAAGGACGAGATCGCCGCCAAGGAGAAGCTCGACCTGGAATCCCGCAATGCCATCCAGAGCCTGGAGCAGCTGCGCACGCAATCCTTCCAGCTGAACTACACGAAGGCCGCGGACATCGCGGCGCAGCTCACGGCCGGCACCGGCGCGGCCCGCATCCTGAGCACGCGCGGCAGCGTGATCGCCGAGCCGCGCACCAACCAGATCTTCGTCACCGACATCGCCTCGCGGCTCGAGCAGGTGCAGGGGCTGATCACGAAGCTGGACATTGCCGTGCGCCAGGTGCTGATCGAGGCACGGATCGTCGAAGCCTCGGACAGTTTCGGCAAGTCGCTCGGCGTGCGCCTGGGCGGCAGCGACCTGCGCGGCATCCGCGGCGGCGACCCGGGATACGCGGTGGGCGGCGGCGGCAACCGCATCGCGCTCGGCGGCACGTACAACGCGGTTTCGGGCACGACGGGCGAGAGCACAAACGGCCTCGACACGGTCAATACGACGTTCGTGAACCTGCCGGCGTCCGGCCAGGGCGGCTTCAGCGCCTCGTCCTTCGCCATCTCGCTGTTCAGCGCGGCGGCCAACCGTTTCCTGAACCTGGAGCTCTCCGCGCTGGAGGCCGACGGCAAGGGCAAGCTCGTTTCCAGCCCGCGCATCGTGACGGCCGACCAGACCAAGGCGCTGATCGAGCAGGGCACGGAATTCCCGTACCAGCAGGCCACGTCCAGCGGCGCCACCTCGGTGAGCTTCCGCCGCGCGACCCTGAAGCTCGAGGTGACGCCGCAGATCACCCCCGAGGGCAACATCATCCTGGATCTCGACATCGCCAAGGACAGCCGCGGCGAAACCACTGCCGCCGGCATTGCCATCAACACCAAGCACATCAAGACCCAGGTGCTCGTCGAAAATGGCGGCACCGTGGTCATCGGCGGCATCTTCGAACTGACCGAATCCGAGAACGAAGCCAAGGTCCCGTTGCTGGGAGACATCCCATTCGCGGGCAACCTGTTCAAGAGCAAGACCCGCAGTTCCAACAAGCAGGAAATGCTGGTGTTCATCACCCCCAAAATGATCGCGGACCGCGCCGCCGCGCGCTGATCGCCACGAGCAAACGCAACCAGGTAGAGGACCCGAGAGCCATGATGACAATTACGAGAATTCTGTGCGGCATGGTGTTCGCCGCGCTGATGACCGCCTGCGGCGGAGGCGGCGGCAGCGCCGGCACACCTTCCGGCGGCACGGGTGGTACGGGTGGTACGGGTGGTACGGGCGGCACACCGCCTGGCACACCGGCGTTGGTGCTGACTCTTGTGGATCAGGCCGGGGCTGCAATCTCGGGCAATTCGGTGACCGCTTCCGGGATTGTGTATGCCAAGGCGATTGTCAAGGACGCCGCCGGCCTGGGTGTCCCGAACAAGCTGGTCTTGTTCGTTTCGGGCTCCGGTCTGGTCACGTTCCAGCCGGCCTCCGGACAGGTGCTCACCGACAGTTCGGGGGTCGCGAAAGTCCAGCTTGCGCCCGCCTCGCTGGTTGCGGCGGGAGCCGAAACCCTCACGGCGAACGCTACGGTCGGGACCACGAACCTGAGCGCCTCGCTGGATATCCAGACTTCGCCGGCCAACGTGAGCCTTTCGAACTTCGCCGCGGGGCAAACCACACTGACGGCCTTCCAGGCGACGTCGGTGAGCGTGGACGTGGCCGTGAACGGCGTTTCTGCCGTGTCGATGCCCGTTTCGGTCAGCTTCTCCTCGAACTGCGGCAGCTTCAGTCCCGCATCCGCCGTGTCGAACTCGAGCGGCAAGGTCCTGAGTACTTTCCAGGCCTCCGGTTGCGTGAGCGGGACAGCGACGCTGACGGCTTCCGCGTTCGGAGCGACCCCTGCCCAGACGACGGTTGGCGTGCAGGCCGCGGCCCCTACGAACCTCTTGTTCGTGTCGGCGGCGCCTGCGACGATTTACACATCGGTTGCCGCCTTCGGCGTCAAGCAATCCATGGTCAAGTTCAAGGTGGTCGATGCCAGCGGTGGCCCGGTGGGCGCCTCGACCAACGTCGAGATTTCATTGTCGACCTCGGCCATCGCAGCCGGCGTGGCGTTCGCGGACACCAATAACACCGCGCCAAAGGTCATTGCGACCGATGCGAACGGGGAAGTCAGCGTGATCGTCAAGTCCGGTGCCGTTCCGACACCCCTCTCGCTGACCGCGGTTCTTGTCAGCAACCCGTCGATCACGGCTGCCTCCGCGGGCTTGAGCGTCAACTCCGGCCGGCCGGTGCAGAACTTCTTCTCCCTGGCAGCTTCGGTCTTCAATATCGAAGGCTGGGGCTACGACAACGAGTCCACCAACCTCACGATCCTGCTGGCCGACCGCCTGGCCCAGCCCGTCCCTGCCGGAACGCCCATTTCGTTCATCGCTGAAGGCGGCCAGGTGACGGCGTCTTGCTCGGTCGCTATCGACGGGAATGGGAAGTCGGGTTGCACGACGAGCCTGGTCAGCCAGGCCTTCAGGCCAGCCAACGGCCGAGTGACGGTCCTGGCGTACACCGAAGGCGAGGAAGCGTTCATCGACTCGAACGGCAACAACAAATATGACTCGGGCGAAGCCTTTTACGACATGGGGCAACCCTTCCTGGATGCGAACGAAAACGCCCTCTATGACGCGCCGCCCGACAGTGAGCAGAAGATCGGCGATGCGTCCGTGCCCGGGGCCGGCATCGGGTCGGTGGCCTGCGGCACCCATCCTTACCTCGTCGCCAACGTCACCGGTACTTGCGACGGCGGATGGGGTAGCACGCGGGTGCGTGGAGAAATGGTCATCGTGTTTTCGACAAGCTTCGCCGCTGCGCCCACGTTCTTCGACGTGAACGCGACCGGCGTGAGCTTGACCCTGGCGGACCTGAACGGCAATGCAATGCCCCTGAATACATCGGTCACTGCATCGATGAGCGGCGGGACCAACTGCTCCATCGTGGAAGTGATCCCGGCCGCAGTACCCAACGGCATCAACCCCACGACCCATCGCGTGCTGGTCACAAGGGGTTCGTCAACAGGTGATACGTGCAGTGGTGCGGTCATCACGATCAAGGCGACCACCCCGAAAAATAACGTCACGCTGCTGGGTTCAGTCACCATCCCTTGATGTGCGCCCGGCGCGTCCAGGCATGATCCTGCTCGTTGGCCTGCCCGGCTCGGGTAAATCCACCGTGGGCCGGCAACTCGCCCGGCGGCTGGGGCTTGCCTTCACCGACACGGATCACGCGATCGAGCAGCGCATCGGCTGCTCGATTCGCGAGTTCTTCGAACGCGAGGGCGAAGACGCCTTTCGCGACATCGAAGAAGAAGTGATCCGTGACCTGGCGCAGCAGGGCGCCGGCGTGCTGGCGACGGGAGGCGGCGCGGTGCTCAGGCCCGCCAACCGCGAGCGCCTGCGCGCCGGCGGCCACGTCATCTACCTGCGCTCGACACCCGAGGAGATCTTCAGGCGGCTGCGGCACGACACCCACCGGCCGCTGCTGCAGGTGGCCGACCCGCTCGCGCGCCTGCGCACGCTCTACGAAGAGCGCGACCCGCTCTACCGCGAGACCGCCCATTTCACCATCGAGACCGGCCGCCCGTCGGTGCCGACCCTGGTCAACATGATCCTCATGCAACTGGAGCTGGCCGGCGTCATTCCCCCGCGCCCTTAAACTCGCGGCTATGCCAGCCGCTCCCACCGCCTCCGTCCTGCACCAGGTGCCGATCGAACTCGGCGACCGCAGCTACCCGATCACCATCGGCACGGGCCTTCTGGCCGATGCCGCGACCTGGGCCGGCGCCCCCTCCGCCGCGCAAGCGCTGATCGTGACGAACACCACGGTGGCACCGCTGTATGCCGCCCGGCTTCAGCAGGCGCTCGCGGCCCGCCACCAGGCCATCCATGTCGTGGCGCTGCCGGACGGCGAGGAGCACAAGAACTGGCGGACCCTGAACCTCATCTTCGATGCGCTGTTGGAGAACGCGAGCGACCGCAAGACCGTGCTTTATGCGCTTGGCGGCGGCGTCGTGGGGGACATGACCGGATTTGCCGCGGCCAGCTACATGCGGGGCATCCCGTTCGTGCAGGTGCCCACGACGCTGCTCGCGCAGGTCGATTCATCCGTCGGCGGGAAGACCGCGATCAACCACCCGCTGGGCAAGAACATGATCGGCGCGTTCTACCAGCCGCGCCTGGTGGTATGCGACCTCGACACGCTGGGCACGCTGCCCGCGCGCGAGTTCAGCGCGGGGCTGGCCGAGGTGATCAAGTACGGCCCCATCGCGGATCTGCCGCTGCTCGATTGGCTGGAGTCGAACATCGACCGCCTGGTGGCGCGTGACACCGCCGCACTGGCCCATGCCGTGCGGCGCAGCTGCGAGATCAAGGCCTGGGTGGTCGGCCAGGACGAGCGCGAAGCGGGGCTGCGGGCGATCCTCAATTTCGGGCACACGTTCGGCCACGCGATCGAATCCGGCCTGGGCTACGGGCAATGGCTGCACGGCGAGGCGGTCGGCTGCGGCATGGTGATGGCGCTGCACCTGTCGCAGCGGCTCGGCCTGGTCGGCGCGGACTTCGTCGAGAGGCTGACGGCGCTCTTGCGCAAGGCCAGGCTGCCGGTGGTGGGGCCGGCTCTCGGCGCGGACCGCTACCTGGAGCTGATGCGGGTGGACAAGAAGGCGGAGGCCGGCGAGATCAGGTTCGTCGTGATCGACCACCCTGGCAGCGCATCGGTGCGCGCCGTGCCTGAGGCGTTGGTGCGCGAAGTGATCGCACATTGCTGCCGGCCAGCGTGAAATGAGCCTCGCCCGCTACGCCTGCGATCCGGCGCGGTCGCGCGGCCGTCGCCACCCGGAGGACGCCGCGCCCACCCGGACGGAATACCAGCGCGACCGCGACCGTATCGTGCATTCGACCGCATTCCGCAGGCTGGTCTACAAGACCCAGGTGTTCCTGAACCACGAGGGCGACCTCTTTCGCACCCGGCTGACGCACTCGCTCGAGGTGGCGCAGCTGGCCCGCTCGATCGCGCGCGCGCTGGAATTGAACGAGGACCTGGTCGAGGCCATCGCCCTCGCCCACGACCTCGGCCACACCCCGTTCGGCCACGCGGGCCAGGATGCGCTCAACGACTGCATGGCGGCCCACGGCGGCTTCGAGCACAACCTGCAGAGCCTGCGCGTTGTCGACGAGCTGGAAGAGCGGTACCCGCGCTACGACGGGTTGAACCTGACCTTTGAAACGCGCGAGGGCGTCCTGAAGCATTGCTCGCGCGCGAACGCGCAGCGCATCGAACAAGGCGAGCCGGGAGGCGTTGCGCGCCGGTTCCTGGATCGCACCCAGCCGAGCCTGGAGGCGCAGCTGTGCAACCTTGCCGACGAGATCGCCTACAACGCCCACGACATCGACGACGGCGTCCGCTCCGGCTTGATCTCGATGGAGCAACTGGAAGGAGTGCCGCTGTTCGAGGACCATCGCCGGGCGACGCTGCAGGAATTCCCCGGGCTGCAGGGCCGGCGCGTGCTGTACGAATCCATCCGCCGGATGCTGAGCGCGCAGGTCTACGACGTGATCGACGCCACCCGCGGCGCGCTCACGGCCGCGGCGCCGGCCACCGCTGACGATGCGCGCCGCTGCGCACCGATCGTGAAGTTCAGCGATGCGATGGCGGCCCGGTCGTCCGCGCTGAAAGCCTTCCTGCTGCACAACCTCTACCGGCACCCGCAGGTCCTCGCCACCACAGGCCAGGCCAAGGAGGTGGTTCGCGAGCTCTTTGGTGCCTATGAGGCGCGGCCCGCGCAAATGCCGGCGGACTTCGCGGCCCGGCCGAACGTCGCCCGCGCCGTGGCGGACTACATCGCCGGCATGACCGACCGCTTCGCCGCGCGCGAGCACGAGCGCCTGACCGGGCGCCGGCTGCTGGCGTGAGGGCAATGCGCCGCATCGATCCCGCGCTGCTGGTCGTCCTGGGCGGCGTCAGCGCTGCGCTGCACATCGGCAAGCTCCCGCCGGCGCTGCCGGTGCTGCAGCAGGCGCTGGGAGTCACCTTGCTGCAAGCGGGCTTCCTGCTTTCGCTGGTGCAGCTGGCGGGCATGAGCCTGGGGCTCGCGGTGGGACTCGCCGCCGATGGGCTGGGCCTGAAACGCACCATGGTCGCCGGGCTGGCCATCCTGTCGGCCGCCAGCCTGATGGGGGGCTGGGCCGGCGATGCCCCCAGCCTGATGCTGTTGCGTGCGGTCGAAGGCTTCGGGTTCCTGCTGGCCTCCATGCCCGCTCCCAGCCTGATCCGCCGGCTGGTCGTCCCGGCGCGCATGAACCGGACCCTGGGCCTGTGGGGCGCGTACATGCCCTTCGGTACGGCCGTTGCGTTGATCTCAGGACCGGCGGTGATCGCCATCGCCGGCTGGCCGGGCTGGTGGTGGCTGCTGGCAGCGCTGTCGGCGCTGATGGCGATGTGGCTGGCCGCGGCCTTGCCGCCGGATGGCCTCCACCCGGCAGCCGGCCAGGGCTGGACGCATCGCCTGCGGCTCACGCTGTCGGCGGGCGGCCCCTGGCTGGTGTCGATAGCGTTCGCGACGTATTCGGCGCAATGGCTGGCCGTGATCGGGTTCCTGCCATCCATGTACACGCAGGCCGGGCTCGCGCCCGGCCTGGCAGGCGTCGCAACCGGATTCGCGGCCGCGATGAACATGGTGGGCAACATCGCTTCCGGGCGCCTGTTGCAGGGCGGCGGGCGGCCCGAGTACCTCCTGTATACGGGCTTCGTTGCGATGGCGGCCGGCAGCTTCGTTGCCTTCTCCGACGTCACGGGCGCCCTGGACCCCGCGCTCGCGGCGGGCTTGCGCTACGGTGCGGTACTCCTGTTCTCATCGGTTGGCGGCCTGATCCCGGGCACCTTGTTCTCACTGGCCGTGCAGGTGGCGCCCGGCGAAGGCACCGTGTCCACGACCGTCGGCTGGATGCAGCAATGGTCGGCCGCGGGCCAGCTGGCCGGCCCCCCGCTGGTCGCATGGGTGGCCACGCGCGCGGGCGGTTGGCAATGGAGCTGGCTGGTCACGGGCGGGTGCGCGCTGGCGGGGCTCGGGTTGGCCTTCCTGCTGGGGCGCGCCGCCGCGCGGTCTCCCACGAAGTAAGGATGGTGCCCGCGGCGCGCCGGAACGTAAAATCGCTGCTCCCCACCATGCCGAATCGACCGAGTCCTCCGTGAGCTTCCTGAACCAATTGAAGTCGCAGGCCAATGCGTTGCGCAGCCAGCAGAGCCAGGCCCAGCTCAACTTCGAGGAGAACACGGCGCAGACCGAGGAGGCCTGCCGTTTTGCGCTGCAGTACCTCCATGACCTGGCCAAGCACCTGAACGTGATCGGGCCGAAGGCGCCCCGGTTCAGCCTGGACGGCAAGACGCCGTGGCCGGCCATGAAACTTGCCGAGTTCCGGGTGGACTCGCGCAAGAAGATGCTGCGCGATCGCGAGGCCGTCGATTACTTCGCGATCGGCTGGCGCATCGTGCCGCAAGTGGGGCAGCCCGTGGGTGGCACCGTGTCCGTGAATTTCCCGCCGGACCTGCAGCGCGTCGAGGCGCGGCTCGCGATGGGGCCGGTCAAGCACGAGCGCAAGGAAGTGCGCCACCCGGAAAAGAACACCTTGCTCGCGTTGCAGTTCGACTACGTGACTGAAACCCGCGGCAATGTCGTGGTCACGCCGAACCACGAGAAGGCCGAACTCGCCTTCCGGTTGATGAACGCCAACGGGTTCGAGGTCCTCACCACGACCTGGCCCGCCGCCACGATCCGTGCCGAGCTGCTCGACGAATTGGCCAAGCTGATCATGGGCGAGCCCAACCGGTTCGCCTAAGGCCATGGACCCCTCGGCAGCAGCAGTGGTGCAGGCCACCCGCAACTGGCTCGAGCGGGCCGTGATCGGCCTGAACCTCTGCCCGTTCGCGAAGGCCGTCCACGTCAAGGGCCAGGTTCACTACGCCGTCAGCGAGGCGACGCAGCCGCTGCAACTGCTGGCCGACCTGGGCGCGGAGCTCGACGCGCTGGTCGCGTGCGATGCCCGCGAGCGCGAGACCACCTTGTTGATGGCGCCTCGTTGCCTGCCGGACTTCCTGGAATTCAACGACTTCCTGCCGCGCGCCGAACGGCTGGTTCGAAAGCGGAGGCTGGAAGGCGTGATCCAGCTCGCGAGCTTCCACCCCGGCTACCAGTTCGAGGGGACGGAAGCCGGCGACATCGAGAATTTCACCAACCGTTCGCCGTATCCGACGCTCCACCTGCTTCGCGAAGACAGCATCGAGCGTGCCGTGGCGGCGTTCCCCGAGGCCGAAGCCATCTACGAGGCCAATATCGAGACGCTGCGCCGGCTGGGTCCCGAAGGCTGGGCGTTGCTGGACGTGGGGCCATCCGAATGAAGCGCGACGAGCTGGAGTTGCGGCCCGGGCAGTCCACCGAGCTGTTGAAGGAGCTGCACATCCTCACGCGCGAGGGGCGGATCAACCAGGACTCGCGGCGCAAGCTCAAGCAGGTCTATCACCTCTACCAGTTCATCGAGAAGCTGCTCCTGGAGCTGCCGGCCGAGCCGGGTCCGACGCTGGCTGACCATGGCGCGGGCAAGTCGTACCTCGGCTTCATCCTGTATGACTTGTTCTTCAAGCAGCGGGGCAACGGGCACATCTACGGGATCGAGACGCGGCCTGAGCTCGTGGAACGGTCGCAGGCGCTGGCAGCGCGGCTGGGGTTCGAGCGCATGTCGTTCCTCAACCTGTCGGCCGCGGAAGCGGCGGATGCCGCCGTGCTGCCGGAGCGCATCGACGTCGTCACGGCGCTCCACGCGTGCGACACAGCGACCGATGATGCGATTGCGTTCGGGTTGCGCAAGAACGCCCGCTTCATGGTGCTGGTGCCGTGCTGCCAGGCCGAAATCGCCGGGTGCCTGCGCCAGAACAAGGCGCTGGCGCTGGCGCGCACGCCGCTGGCGGAGCTGTGGCGGCATCCCTTGCACACGCGGGAGCTGGGCAGCCAGCTGACCAACGTGCTGCGTTGCCTGTTCCTGGAGGCGAGCGGCTACCAGGTCACCGTCACGGAGCTGGTGGGATGGGAGCACAGCCTGAAGAACGAATTGATCCTCGCGCGGCACACCGGCCAGCGCAAACGCAGCGCCGCCGAGCGGCTGAGGGCGGTACTTGCCGAATTCGGTCTTCAGGGACTCGAGCCGTTGCGCTATCCCGGGCTGCCGGCTTAGCCCACACCGGCCAATGGGCGGCTCATTGGGCCGCTAATTGGGGTCAGATTCCAATTTATGATGAATCTTTCCACGACTGATTCCTAATAGATTCCTATGGCTCGTCTCCCTCGCTTGACCGTCCCCGGATATCCCCACCACATCATCCAGCGAGGCAACAACCGCCAGGCGATATTCGGCGCGAACGCGGACAATGAAGTCCTGCTGGCCATGCTCGAAGAGCACGCGGGCAAGTCAGGAGTGGCTATCCACGCGTATGTGCTGATGAGTAACCACTTCCACCTGTTGGCGACGCCCGAGACGGCCGGGGGCATCCCGGGGATGATGCAAGCCGTCGGCCGCCGCTATGTCCGGTACTTCAACCAGCGGCAGGGCCGGACCGGCACTTTGTGGGAGGGGCGGTACAAGTCCACGCTCATCCAGGCCGAGCGTTACCTGCTGGCCTGCATGGTGTACATCGACCTGAACCCGGTCCGCGCCGGGTTGGTGCGTGACCCCGCCGACTACCCGTGGTCGAGCCACGGCCATTACGTGGGCCGGCACAGCGACCGGCTCGTGACGCCCCACTCGCTCTACTGGGAGCTGGGAAACACCCCGTTTGCCCGGGATGCAGCCTATGCCGAGTTGGTGCGGGGGGGTATTTCGGTTCACCAGCAGCACGCGCTGACGGACTCCGCGCTCCGGGGCTGGGCGTTGGGTGAGCCGGACTACGTCGCGGACCTGCAACGCCGAACCGCGCGGCGGGTCAGCAAGACCCGGGTGGGAAGGCCGGCGCTCGCCAAGCCCGATTCCAGCAGGGAGCCGCACCGGTGAGTTGATCTGTCCCCAGTTTTATGTGAATCTCTCGAATACGAAATTAATTGGAATCTGACCCCAATTAATTGTGTTGGCAAGGTTGTTGCACTGCAGTATTCTCGGGTCCCCACGATCAAACTGCAGGAGCGCCCATGACGACGGCCGCCGAGATTTCCCATTTGCAAGAACACGGCCTGTATTCGGGCGCCAATGAACACGACGCCTGCGGGGTCGGGTTCGTTGCCCATATCAAGGGCGAAAAGAGTCACGCCATCGTCCAGCAGGGCCTGAAGATCCTGGAAAACCTGGACCATCGGGGGGCCGTGGGCGCCGACAAGTTGATGGGCGACGGCGCCGGCATCCTGATCCAGCTGCCCGACGCGCTTTACCGTGAGGAGATGGCCAAGCAGGGCGTCGCGCTGCCGCCGCCGGGGGAATACGGCGTCGGCATGATCTTCCTGCCCAAGGAGCACGCCTCGCGCCTGGCGTGCGAGCAGGAACTCGAACGCGCCGTGAAGGCCGAGGGCCAGGCGCTGCTCGGCTGGCGCGACGTTCCCGTCGACCGCGAGATGCCGATGTCGCCGGCCGTGCGCAAGAAGGAGCCGATCCTGCGCCAGATCTTCATCGGCCGCGGCAACGACGTGATCGTGCAGGACGCCCTGGAGCGCAAGCTGTACGTGATCCGCAAGACCGCCAGCGCCGCCATCCAGAACCTGCGTCTGAAGCACAGCAAGGAATACTACGTTCCCAGCATGTCCAGCCGCACCGTGGTCTACAAGGGCCTGCTGCTGGCCGACCAGGTCGGCACGTACTACCTGGACCTGAAGGATCCGCGCTGCATTTCGGCCCTGGGCCTGGTGCACCAGCGCTTCTCCACCAACACCTTCCCGGAGTGGCCGCTGGCCCACCCGTACCGCTACGTGGCCCACAACGGCGAGATCAACACCGTCAAGGGCAACTACAACTGGATGAAGGCGCGCGAAGGCGTGATGTCCTCGCCGGTGCTGGGCGCCGACCTCAAGAAGCTCTACCCGATCAGCTTTGCCGGCCAGTCCGACACGGCGACGTTCGACAACTGCCTCGAGCTGCTGACGATGGCCGGCTACCCGATCAGCCAGGCCGTCATGATGATGATCCCCGAGCCCTGGGAGCAGCACGCCACGATGGACGAGCGGCGCCGCGCCTTCTATGAATACCATGCGGCGATGCTCGAGCCCTGGGACGGCCCGGCATCGATCGTCTTCACCGACGGCCGCCAGATCGGCGCCACGCTGGACCGCAACGGCCTGCGCCCCTCGCGTTACTGCGTCACCGACGACGACCTCGTCATCATGGCTTCCGAGACGGGCGTGCTGCCGGTGCCCGAAAACAAGATCGTGCGCAAGTGGCGCCTGCAGCCCGGCAAGATGTTCCTGATCGACCTGGAGCAGGGCCGCATGATCGACGACGAGGAGCTCAAGGCCAACCTCGCCAACAGCAAACCGTACAAGCAGTGGATCGAGAACCTTCGGATCAAGCTCGATGACGTGCCGCCCAGGGCCGTCGACATCCCGGTGTCCGAGCCCGGCCTGCTCGACCTGCAGCAGGCCTTCGGCTACACGCAGGAGGACATCAAGTTCCTCTTGTCACCGATGGCTGTGGCCGGCGAGGAGGGCATCGGCTCGATGGGCAACGACAGCCCGCTGGCCGTGCTGTCAGACAAGAACAAGCCGCTGTACAACTATTTCAAGCAGTTGTTCGCCCAGGTGACCAACCCGCCGATCGACCCGATCCGCGAGGCCATCGTGATGTCGCTCGTGTCCTTCATCGGTCCGAAACCGAATCTGCTGGACATCAACCAGGTGAATCCGCCGCTACGGCTGGAGGTCGGCCAGCCGATCCTCGACTACGAGGACATGGGCAAGCTGCGGGCCATCGAGGCCAACACCCAGGGCAAGTTCCGCAGCCACACACTGGACATCACCTATCCGCTGGCCTGGGGCAGCGAGGGTGTCGAGGCCAAACTCGCCTCGCTGAACGCGGAAGCGGTGGACGCCATCCGAAGCGGCAAGAACATCCTGATCATCAGCGACCGCGGTGTGGGCCCGGACACGGTGGCGATCCCGGCGCCGCTGGCGCTGTCGTGCATACACCAGCACTTGGTGCGCGAGGGCTTGCGCACCACCGCCGGGCTGGTGGTGGAGACCGGCTCCGCTCGCGAAGTGCACCACTTCGCGGTGCTGGCGGGCTACGGCGCCGAGGCGGTACACCCCTACCTTGCGATGGAGACGCTGGTTTCCATCCACAAGGACCTGCCCGGCGATTTGAGCGCCGACAAGGCGATCTACAACTACGTCAAGGCGATCGGCAAGGGGCTGTCCAAGATCATGTCCAAGATGGGCGTGAGCACGTACATGAGCTACTGCGGCGCGCAATTGTTCGAGGCCATCGGCCTGAACAGCGACACGGTGGAAAAGTACTTCACCGGCACCGCCAGCCGGGTCGGAGGGATCGGCGTTTTCGAAATCGCCGAAGAGGCCATCCGCATGCACAAGGCCGCGTTCGGCGACGACCCGGTGCTGGCCAACATGCTCGATGCCGGCGGCGAATACGCCTGGCGCGTCCGCGGCGAGGACCACATGTGGACGCCCGACGCCATCGCCAAGCTGCAGCATGCCTCGCGCGCGAACAACTGGAACACGTACAAGGAATACGCGCAGTTGATCAACGACCAGAACCGCCGCCACATGACGCTGCGCGGGCTGTTCGAGTTCAAGATCGACCCGTCGAAGGCCATCTCCCTGGACGAGGTGGAGCCGGCCAGCGAGATCGTGAAGCGCTTCGCCACCGGCGCGATGTCGCTGGGCTCGATCTCCACCGAAGCCCACACGACGCTGGCCGTCGCGATGAACCGCATTGGCGGCAAGAGCAACACGGGCGAGGGTGGCGAGGACCCCGCGCGCTACCGGCAGGAGCTCAAGGGCATCCCGATCAAGCAGGGCCAGACCATCGCCGACATCATCGGCCGCGATGTCGTCGAGGTGGATTACCCGCTCAACGAGGGCGACTCGCTGCGCTCGAAGATCAAGCAGGTCGCCTCGGGCCGCTTCGGCGTCACCGCCGAGTACCTGGGCTCGGCCGACCAGATCCAGATCAAGATGGCTCAAGGGGCCAAGCCGGGCGAGGGCGGCCAGCTGCCCGGCGGCAAGGTGTCCAAGTACATCGGCAAACTGCGCCACTCGGTGCCGGGCGTCGGCCTGATCTCGCCGCCGCCGCACCACGACATCTATTCGATCGAGGACCTGGCACAGCTGATCCACGACCTGAAGAACGTGGCCCCCCATTCCTCCATCAGCGTGAAGCTGGTGTCGGAGGTGGGCGTGGGCACCGTCGCCGCAGGGGTGGCCAAGTGCAAGAGCGACCATGTCGTGATCGCGGGCCATGACGGCGGCACGGGCGCATCGCCCTGGTCGTCGATCAAGCACGCGGGCAGCCCGTGGGAGATCGGCCTGGCCGAGACGCAGCAGACGCTCGTGCTCAACCGGCTGCGCGGCCGCATCCGCGTGCAGGCCGACGGCCAGATGAAAACCGGGCGCGACGTCGCCATCGGCGCGCTGCTGGGCGCCGACGAATTCGGCTTCGCCACGGCGCCGCTGGTGGTCGAGGGTTGCATCATGATGCGCAAATGCCACCTGAACACCTGCCCGGTGGGCGTGGCGACCCAGGATCCGGCCTTGCGCAAGAAGTTCGCCGGCAAGCCGGAACACGTCGTCAACTACTTCTTCTTCGTGGCCGAGGAAGTGCGCCAGATCATGGCGCAGCTCGGCATCCGCAAGTTCGACGAGCTGATCGGCCGCGCCGACCTGCTCGATACCAAGAAGGGCATCGAGCACTGGAAGGCGAAGGGCCTGGATTTCGCGCGGCTGTTCGCGCAACCGAACGTTCCCGCCGAAGTGCCGCGCTTCCACCAGGAGGCGCAGGACCACGGCCTCGAGCGCAGCCTGGACCGCATCCTGATCGAGAAGTCGCGGCCCGCCATCGACAAGGGCGAGAAGGTGCAGTTCATCGAAGTGGCGCGCAACGTCAACCGCTCCGTGGGCGCGATGCTCTCGGGCGCGCTGACCAGGGTGCACCCGGAGGGGCTGCCGGACGACAGCATCCGCATCCAGCTGGAAGGCACCGGCGGCCAGTCGTTCGGCGCGTTCCTGGCCAAGGGCATCACGCTGTACCTGATCGGCGACGCCAACGACTACACGGGCAAGGGCCTCTCGGGTGGCCGGATCGTCGTGCGGCCCAGCATCGACTTCCGCGGCGCGGCCATGAACAACATCATCATCGGCAACACGGCGCTGTACGGCGCGACCGCCGGCGAGGCCTTCTTCAGCGGCGTGGCCGGCGAGCGCTTCGCGGTGCGGCTGTCGGGCGCCACCGCGGTGGTGGAGGGCACCGGCGACCATGGCTGCGAGTACATGACCGGCGGCACCGTGATCGTGCTGGGCCGGACGGGCCGCAACTTCGCGGCCGGCATGTCCGGGGGCATCGCCTACGTGTACGACGAGGACGGGCTCTTCGCCAGCCGCTGCAACACGGCGATGGTCTCGCTCGAGCGCGTGGGCACGGCGGCGGAACAGAAGGCGGGCGGCAAGACCCGCCTGCACAAGGACCAGGCCGACGAAACGCTGCTCAAGAAGTTGCTGGAAGAGCACAACCGCTGGACCGGCAGCCGGCGCGCCCGCGAACTGCTGGACAGCTGGGCGGTCTCGCGCACCCGGTTCGTGAAGGTATTCCCCAACGAATACAAGCGCGCCCTGGCCGAGATGTACGAGCGTGAAGTGGAAGCCGCCAGCACCGGCAACAACGCGCACGTGGCAATGAAGCACGACAGCGTCGCGGCGGCCTGAACCACGAGAGACACGGAGAAGAGCAATGGGAAAGATCACCGGCTTCATGGAATACGAGCGCGTCGAGGAAGGCTACAAGCCCGCTCCCGAGCGCGTGAAGCACTACAGGGAATTCATCATCGGCCTGGACGACGAGCAGGCCAAGGTCCAGGGCGCGCGCTGCATGGACTGCGGCACGCCGTTCTGCAACTCGGGCTGCCCGGTCAACAACGTGATCCCGGACTTCAATGACCTGGTGTACCGGGCCGACTGGCAGAACGCGTTCGCGGTGCTGGATTCCACCAACAATTTTCCCGAGTTCACCGGCCGCATCTGCCCGGCCCCGTGCGAGGAAGCCTGTGTCCTCAACGTGAACGACGAGCCGGTCGGCATCAAGTCGATCGAGCACGCGATCATCGACCGCGCCTGGGAGCACGGCTGGGTCAGGCCGCGCGCGCCGAAGATCAAGACCGGAAAGAAGGTTGCCGTGGTCGGGTCAGGCCCCGCCGGCATGGCCGCCGCGCAGCAACTTGCGCGCGCGGGCCATGACGTGACCTTGTTCGAGAAGAACGATCGCGTCGGCGGGCTCCTGCGCTACGGCATTCCCGACTTCAAGATGGAGAAGATCCATATCGACCGCCGCGTCGGACAGATGGAGTCCGAAGGCGTGCAGATCCGCACCGGCGTGATGGTCGGCAGGCTGCCCGAAGGCAGCAAGGTGACCAACTGGGCGAAGGAAACGATTTCGCCCGAGGAACTGCAGGAACGGTTCGACGCGGTGCTGCTGACGGGTGGCGCCGAGCAGTCGCGGGACCTGCCGGTGCCGGGCCGGGACCTGGCCGGCATCCATTTCGCGATGGAATTCCTGCCGCTGCAAAACAAGGTGAACGCCGGCGACAAGGTCAAGGGACAGATTCGCGCCGACGGCAAGCACGTGATCGTGATCGGCGGCGGCGACACAGGCTCGGACTGCGTGGGCACCAGCAACCGCCACGGCGCCGCGAGCGTGACGCAGTTCGAACTGATGCCGCAGCCGCCGGAACACGAGAACAAGCCGCTCACATGGCCTTACTGGCCTTACAAACTGCGTACGAGTTCAAGCCACGAAGAAGGCTGCGAGCGCGAATTCGCCATTTCCACCAAGGAATTCGTCGGCGAAAAAGGCAAGGTCACGGGGCTCAAGACCGTCCGCGTGGAGTGGAAGGACGGCAAGATGGTCGAGGTCCCCGGCAGCGAGCAGACGCTCAAGGCGGACCTGGTGTTGCTCGCCATGGGTTTCGTCAGCCCCGTCGCCAGCATCCTGGACGGCTTCCGGGTCGAGAAGGACGCCCGCGGCAATGCCAAGGCCACGACCGAGTTCAGCGGCGGCTACGCGACCAGCGTGCCCAAGGTGTTCGCGGCCGGCGACATGCGGCGCGGCCAGTCGCTGGTCGTCTGGGCGATCCGCGAGGGCCGGCAGGCCGCGCGCGCCGTGGATGAGTTCCTGATGGGGTTCAGCGATTTGCCGCGTTGACGCTCGGCGAATCGCCACCCCTTGGGGCTATCAGGAGGCGCCGGCTGGCGCGCCGGCGCGAGCGGCTGCCGCGTTGACGCGTTTCGGGGCGACGGGTGGACCTGCGGGGAAACCCGTATGATTCACTGCTTTGCCATGACCGGCCGGGCTTGTCCCGGCACCTGCCGCTGGATGAATGATTCGGAAGCCACGGACCTCGTCGTCTGCCGCAACCTCAGCTTCGGCTATGGGGAGCGTGTGGTGCTGGACGACATCTCGCTCACGATTCCACGCGGGAAGGTCACGGCGCTGATGGGCGCCTCGGGCGGCGGCAAGACCACCATGCTGCGCCTGATCGGCGGCCAGGTGCGGGCGCAACAAGGCGAACTGCTGTTCGACGGACGCGATATGGGCCAGCTCGACCAGGCGGGGTTGTACGCCGCGCGGCGCCGCATGGGCATGCTGTTCCAGTTCGGCGCGCTGTTCGCCGACCTGAGCGTCTTCGAGAACGTGGCGTTTCCGCTGCGCGAGCACACCGACCTGCCCGAGGCAATGATCCGCGACATCGTGCTGATGAAGCTCGAGGCGGTCGGCTTGCGCGGCGCCCACGACCTGATGCCCGCGGAGATCTCCGGCGGCATGAACCGGCGTGTCGCCCTGGCGCGGGCGATCGCGCTCGACCCCGACCTGATCATGTACGACGAGCCTTTTTCCGGGCTGGACCCGATTTCCCTGGGAACCGCCGCGCGCCTCGTCCGGCAACTCAATGACACCCTCGGGATCACCAGCCTGGTGGTCTCCCACGAGATTCCGGAAACCTTTCACATGGCCGACCAGGTGATCGTCCTGGCCAATGGGCGCATCGCCGCGCAGGGCACCCCGCGGGACGTGCGGGAATCGTCCGATCCGCTGGTCTACCAGTTCGTCAACGCGTTGAGCGAGGGCCCGGTCCAGTTCCAGTACCCCGGGCCGACCGTCGCGCAGGATTTCGGAGGAGCCGCATGAGCTGGTACCGTCCGGCCGACGTCGGCTTCGCGACGCGCAGGACCCTGGCCGATTGGGGCTACGGCGCGCGGCTGCTGCTTCGCCTCACGATGCTGTTCGGCGCGAGCCTGCGCCGGTTCGGCCTGGTGCGCGACCAGATCCACTTCCTGGGCAACTACTCGCTGGCCATCATCACGGTGTCGGGGCTCTTCGTCGGCTTCGTGCTGGGGCTGCAGGGCTACTACACGCTCCAGCGGTACGGCTCGTCGGAAGCGCTGGGCCTGCTCGTGGCGCTGAGCCTCGTGCGCGAGCTCGGCCCGGTGATCACCGCGCTGCTGTTCGCCGGGCGCGCGGGGGCGTCCCTCACGGCGGAGATCGGGCTGATGCGCGCGGGCGAGCAGATCACCGCCATGGAGATGATGGCCGTGGACCCCATCAGCCGCATCCTCGCGCCGCGGTTCTGGGGTGGCGTCATCGCCATGCCCCTGCTGGCCGCGGTGTTCAGCGCCGTGGGTATCTTCGGGGGCTACGTGGTGGGCGTGCTGCTGATCGGCGTCGATTCGGGCGCCTTCTGGAGCCAGATGCAGGGCGGCGTCGACGTCTGGAAGGACGTCGGCAATGGCGTCCTCAAGAGCCTGGTGTTCGGCGTGGCCGTGACGTTCATCGCCCTGCTGGAAGGCTACGAGGCGCAGGCGACACCCGAGGGGGTGTCCAGTGCGACGACTCGCACGGTGGTGATGGCCTCACTGTCGGTTCTGGGTCTGGATTTCATCCTGACCGTCATGATGTTCAGTATCTAGGAGGAGCCTCGTGCAGCGTTCCAGAAATGATGTGTGGGTCGGCCTTTTCGTGATGGTCGGCTTGCTGGCGATCCTGTTTCTCGCCATGAAGGCGGCCAACCTGCTGAACCTGAGCTTCCAGCCGGAATACCGTGTCGTCGCCAGGTTCGACAATGTGGGCGGCCTGAAGCCGCGTGCCGCCGTCAAGAGCGCGGGCGTGGTGGTCGGCCGGGTGGAGTCGATCGTGCTGGACGACAAGCAGTTCCAGGCGCGCGTGACGCTGACCCTGGAATCGCGGTACGCTTTCCCCAAGGACAGCTCGCTGAAGATCCTGACCAGCGGCCTGCTGGGCGAGCAGTATGTCGGCATCGAACCCGGGGCCGACGCTGCCAACCTGTCAGGAGGCGAGACGATCACCGCGACGCAATCGGCCGTGGTGCTGGAGAATCTGATCGGACAGTTTCTCTACAGCAAGGCTGCGGACGCGTCCAACCCGGGAACGACACCCAAGAAATGACATGACGACAGCAACATCCCCTCTGGCGGCGGGCGCGTGGCAGCGCCGCGCCGCGATGGTCCTGCTGGCCGTGCTGCTGCCGGTGCTCGCCGGCTGCGCCGGGTTCAACAAGAATCCCCGCGATCCGCTAGAGCCGATGAACCGCAAGGTCATGGAGTTCAACGACGGGGTGGACGCGATGGTGCTCAAGCCCGCCGCCACCGTCTACAAGAACGGCGTTCCCCCGCTGATTCGCACCGGCGTGAGCAATTTCTTCGGCAACCTCGGCGACGGCTGGAATTTCGTCAACAGCGCCCTGCAGTTCAAGTTCCAGAACGCGGCAGAGAACTTCATGCGGCTGAACGTCAATACGTTCTTCGGGCTCGGCGGCATCCTCGATATCGCCAGCGAGCTGAATATCGAGCGCCACAAGGAGGACTTCGGCCAGACACTGGGGCGCTGGGGCGTGCCGGCCGGCCCGTACATCGTCTTGCCGCTGCTGGGGCCGTCGACGCTGCGCGATGCGCTGGTGTTGCCGATCGAGCGCAAGGGTGATCCGGTGCACCTGGTGGATCCCGCAGAGACCCGCAACTCGCTTTACGTGTTGCGGGCCGTCGATGTGCGCGCGAACCTGCTGCGCGTGGGCAGCCTGATCGAGGGCGCGGCGCTGGACAAGTACAGTTTCACGCGCGATGCCTACCTGCAAAGGCGCCGCGCCGAGATCGTCGAGGGCAAGCAATCGGAATCGGAAGGCTCCGAACCCAAGGCCGACGGCAGCCCGGCACCGGCCGGGGCACCGCCCGTCCCTGCCGCACCGGCGAAGCGCTAGGGTGTTCAGACGGTTTCAAAGCCGGGCAAGAATCCGGAACCGGGCCGCAGCCCGGCGTTCCAATGAAGCTGCGGATCGATCCGCATGAAAGGTGAATCGATGAAAAGACGTGTTGCAGGCCAGGTTGCGGCCGCACTGGTGGCGCTTGCCGCTTTCGCCGGCGTCGTCCCGGTGGCGCAGGCCGCCGACGAGGCGCCCGATGCGATGATCAAGCGCCTCTCGGACGACGTGCTGGCCGCGATCAGGTCGGACAAGGCCATCCAGGCCGGGGACACCAACCGGATCCTCGCGCTCGTGGACACCAAGATCATGCCCAACGTGAATTTCCAGCGGATGTCGGCCGCGGCCGTGGGACCCGCCTGGCGGCAGGCGACGCCCGAGCAGCAAAAGCGCCTGCAGGACGAATTCAAGATCCTGATGGTGCGCACCTACTCGGGCGCGCTTTCCCAGGTGGATGACCAGACCGTCAGCGTCAAGCCGCAACGCAGCGCGCCGACGGACACGGATGTGGTGGTCCGCACCGAGATCCGCGGCCGCGGCGACCCGATCCAGCTGGATTACCGGCTCGAAAAGACGCCCGGCCAGGGCGCGGGCTGGAAGATCTACAACCTGAACGTGCTGGGCGTCTGGCTGGTGGAAACCTATCGCACGCAGTTCGCGCAGGAGATCAGCGCCAAGGGCATCGACGGCCTGATCGCCACGCTGGTCGAACGCAACAGGTCGAACGCCGCCGCCAGTGCGAAGAAGGGGTAGCCGGTGTTGGTGCTGCCGGCCGAACTGACGCACGAACAGGCAGGCGCCTGCTGCCGGATGCTCACCCAGGGGCTGCGCTCGCAGCCCGGCACCTCGGTGGTGGCCGATGCCGGGGCGCTCGCGCACTTCGACTCGTCGGCCCTGGCGGTGCTGCTCGAATGCCGGCGCGAGGCGATGTCGCGGGGCAAGACCTTTGCCGTGGCGCGCCTGCCGGAACGGCTGCGGGAGCTGGCGGCGCTGTACGGCGTGGCCGAACTGCTGCCGGCCGCCCCGTAAGGCCTCTTGGGGCTCGCGGCAGCCCCGCGGGGCCCCGTCGCTAAAATGGCGGGCTCCCATGCCCGCGATCTCGTTCCAGTCGGTCTCCAAAATCTACCCTTCCGCTCGCGGCGGCCCGCTCAAGGCCCTGGACGGGGTGAGCTTCGACATCGAACAGGGCGAGTTCTTCGGCCTCCTGGGGCCGAACGGCGCGGGCAAGACCACCCTGATCAGCATCCTGGCCGGCCTGGCGCGCCCCACCTCCGGGCGGGTGGCGGTGCGGGGGCACGACGTGCAAGCCGATTACGCGCAGGCGCGCCGCCGATTGGGCGTGGTGCCGCAGGAACTCGTGTTCGACCCGTTCTTCAACGTGCGCGAGGCGCTGCGGATCCAGTCCGGTTATTTCGGCGTGAAGAACAACGACGCCTGGATCGATGAACTGCTGGACAGCCTGGGCCTGGCCGACAAGGCCGACGCGAACATGCGCCAGCTCTCCGGCGGCATGAAGCGGCGCGTGCTGGTGGCGCAGGCCCTGGTCCACAAGCCGCCGGTGATCGTGCTGGACGAGCCCACCGCAGGCGTGGACGTGGAGCTGCGGCAGACGCTGTGGCAGTTCATCGCGCGCCTGAACAAGCAGGGCCACACCGTCCTGCTGACGACGCATTACCTGGAAGAGGCCGAGGCCCTGTGCGGCCGCATCGCGATGCTCAAGCACGGCCGCGTCGTGGCGCTGGAGCGCACCAGCGAACTGCTCCGGGCGGCGTCGAGCAACGTGCTGCGCTTCAAGCTCGATGGCCCATTGCCGCCGGAGTTCGAGGACAAGGCGCGAGTCACCGGCCGGATCGTGCAGCTGCCGGCCCACGACGCGCTGGAGATCGAGCAGTACCTGGCGGTGATCCGCAGGGCAGGCCTGCGCGTCGACGATGTCGAGATCCGCAAGGCGGACCTGGAGGACGTGTTCCTCGATGTCATGTCCGAAAAAAGCGCGGCCTTGCGCGAGCAGGCGATGGCGGAAGCAGGGGTCCTGGAATGACCGGCTGGCGCACGCTGCTCTACAAGGAAGTCCTGCGGTTCTGGAAAGTCAGTTTCCAGACGGTCGCGGCCCCCGTCCTCACGGCCATGCTGTACATGCTGATCTTCGGCCATGTGCTGCAGGACCACGTGAAGGTGTACGGCACGGTCAGCTACACGGCCTTCCTGGTGCCGGGCCTGATCATGATGAGCGTGCTGCAGAACTCGTTCGCCAACAGCTCCTCCTCGCTCATCCAGAGCAAGATCACGGGCAGCCTCGTCTTCGTCCTGCTCACCCCGCTGTCGCACTGGAGCTGGTTCTTCGCCTATGTCGGCTCCTCCGTGGTGCGCGGCCTCGCGGTCGGCCTGGGAGTGTTCCTGGTGACGGCCTGGTTCGGCCAGCCCGGCTTCGTGGCGCCGCTGTGGATCATCGCCTTCGCAGTGCTCGGCGCCGGCATCCTGGGCGCGCTGGGCGTCATCGCGGGCCTGTGGGCGGAGAAGTTCGACCAGCTGGCCGCGTTCCAGAACTTCGTCATCATGCCCATGACGTTCCTGTCCGGCGTGTTCTATTCGATCCACTCGCTGCCCGCAGGCTGGCAGCAGGTGAGCCACCTCAACCCGTTCTTCTACATGATCGACGGTTTCCGCTATGGATTTTTCGGCGTCAGCGACGTCTCTCCCTGGCTCAGCCTCGGGATCGTCGGCACGGCGTTGCTGACCGTCTCCGCCATCGCCATCCACCTGCTGCGGATTGGCTACAAAATCAGGGGGTAATGAAATCACCCCCGAAGCGGCCTGCGGCCGCCTCCCCCCTCAAGGGGGCGCCACCAGCGGCCCGGCAAAGCCGGATCCGCGGTGGCCCCCGAATGGCTTGGTCTCGTTGACGAGGCGTGCGCTCTGGAACAACTGAAATGACTGCCGAAGAACTCGAAACCCTCATCAGCGCCGGCCTCGCCTGCGAACACATCCAGGTGGCCGGGGACGGCCGCCACTGGGAGGCCGTGATCGTCTCCCCTGAATTCGAAGGCAAGCGCCTGATCCAGCGCCACCAACGCGTGTACGCGACGCTGGGTGCGAGAATGCGGACGGACGAGGTGCATGCGCTCTCGATGAAGACCTTCACGCCGGCCGAATGGGCGGCGGCCCAAACCAACTGAACCCATCATGGACAAGCTCTTGATTCGCGGGGGCCGCCAGCTCCACGGCGAGGTGCGGGTTTCCGGCGCCAAGAACGCGGCGCTGCCCGAGCTTTGCGCGGCGCTGCTCACGGCCGAGCCGGTCATGCTGCAGAACGTCCCGCGGCTGCAGGACGTGACGACCATGCTGACGCTCCTGCGAAACATGGGCGTGAACGTGGAGCGCGACGATCACGGCAACGTCCGCATCGACGCGGGCAAGCTCAGCTCCCCCGAAGCGCCCTACGAGCTGGTCAAGACCATGCGGGCCTCGGTGCTGGCGCTGGGTCCCCTGCTGGCCCGCTTCGGCGAGGCCACGGTTTCGCTGCCCGGCGGCTGCGCGATCGGCTCCCGGCCGGTGGACCAGCACATCAAGGGCATGCAGGCCATGGGCGCCGACATCGTGGTCGAACACGGCTACATGATCGCCAAGCTGCCCAAGGGCCAGGCGCGGCTGAAGGGCGCCAGCATCCGTACCGACATGGTCACCGTGACCGGGACCGAGAACTTCCTCATGGCGGCCGCCCTCGCCGAGGGCGAGACGGTGCTCGAGAACGCGGCGCAGGAGCCGGAGATTGCCGACCTGGCCGAGATGCTCATCAAGATGGGCGCGCGCATCGAAGGCCACGGCACCAGCCGGATCGTGATCCAGGGCGTGGAGAAGCTCCACGGCTGTACCCACCAGGTCGTGGCCGACCGGATCGAGGCGGGCACGTTCCTGTGCGCGGTGGCCGCGACCGGCGGCGATGTCGTCCTGCGGCATGGCCGCGCGGACCATCTGGACGCGGTCATCGACAAGTTGCGCGAGGCCGGCGCCAGCGTCGCCGCGGTGGAGGATGGCATCCACCTGCATTCGCAGGGACGCCTCGCGGCCCAGAGTTTACGCACCACCGAGTACCCGGGCTTCCCGACCGACATGCAGGCCCAGTTCATGGCCCTCAATGCGATTGCCGACGGCTCCTCCAAGATCACGGAGACCATCTTCGAAAACCGCTTCATGCACGTGAACGAGCTGGTGCGGCTGGGCGCGAAGATCCAGGTCGATGGCAAGTTCGCGGTCATCGAAGGCGTGGAGAAGCTCTCCGGCGCCATGGTGATGGCCACCGACCTGCGCGCGTCGGCCAGCCTCGTGATCGCGGGCCTGGTGGCCGAGGGTGAGACGATCGTCGACCGCATCTACCACCTGGACCGCGGCTACGACCAGATGGAAGCAAAACTCCGCGCGATCGGCGCGGATATCGAGCGAGTCAAATGATCACCTTAGCGCTGTCCAAGGGACGCATCTTCGACGAGACCCTGCCGCTGCTGAAGGCGGCCGGCATCGAGGTGCTGGAAGACCCCGAGAAGTCGCGCAAGCTGATCCTGGCGACCAGCCAGCCCGGCGTGCGCGTCGTGATCGTGCGCGCGAGCGATGTGCCCACCTACGTGCAATACGGCGGCGCCGACCTCGGCGTCACCGGGCTCGACACGCTGATCGAGCACAGCGCGGACTGGGGCGGCGGCGCGGGCCTGTACCAGCCGCTGGATCTGCGCATCGCGAAGTGCCGCGTGAGCGTGGCCGTGCGAGCCGACTTCGACTATGCCAACGCGGTGCGGCAAGGCTCGCGCCTGCGCGTGGCCACCAAGTACGTCAACATCGCGCGCGAGTTCTTCGCGGCCAAGGGTGTGCACGTGGACCTGATCAAGCTTTACGGCAGCATGGAGCTGGCGCCGCTGACGGGCCTGGCCGATGCCATCGTCGACCTGGTCTCCACCGGCAACACGCTCAAGGCCAACCACCTGGTCGAGGTCGAGCGCATCATGGACATCAGCTCCCGGCTGGTCGTCAACCAGGCGGCGCTCAAGCTCAAGCGCGAACCGATCCGCCGCGTCATCGACGCGTTCGCGGGCGCGGTGGGGAAGGACTGACCATGAGTTGGGCCGCCAAGCCGCTTCGCCTGGCCACCGGCAGCGCCGGCTTCGAGGCGGCCTTCAAGGCCCGCCTGCAGTGGTCCGCGGACACCGATGCCGAAGTCGAGCAGCGCGTCGGCGAGATCCTCGCGGACGTGCAGCTGCGCGGCGATGCCGCGGTCCTCGCGTACACCCGGCGTTTCGACGCCCTGGAAGCGGCGACGATGCACCAGCTGGAACTCACGCAGCCCGAACTGAAGGCGGCCTTCGATGCCCTGCCGGCGGCGCAGCGCGACGCCCTGCAGGCCGCCGCGGCGCGCGTGCGCACGTACCACGAGGCGCAGAAGAAAGCCAACGGCGAAAGCTGGAGCTACCGCGACGAGCACGGCTCGCTGCTGGGCCAGAAGGTGACGCCGCTGGACCGCGTGGGCATCTACGTGCCCGGCGGCAAGGCGGCGTACCCCTCCTCGGTGCTGATGAACGCCATCCCCGCGCACGTGGCCGGCGTCGGCGAGATCATCATGGTGGTGCCGACGCCGCGGGGCGGCAAGAACGCCCTGGTCCTGGCGGCCGCGTATGTGGCCGGCGTCAGCCGCGCCTTCACCATCGGCGGCGCGCAGGCCGTGGCGGCGCTCGCCTACGGCACCGAGACCATTGCGCGCGTGGACAAGATCACCGGCCCCGGCAACGCCTATGTCGCCAGCGCCAAGCGCCGTGTCTTCGGGCAGGTGGGCATCGACATGATCGCGGGCCCCAGCGAGATCCTCGTGCTCGCCGACGGCACGACACCGCCTGACTGGGTGGCGATGGACCTGTTCTCCCAGGCCGAGCACGACGAGCTCGCGCAAAGCATCCTGCTGTGTCCCGATGCCGCCTACATCGACAAGGTGCAGGCCGAGATCGACCACCTGCTGCCGCAGATGCCGCGCGCGGAGATCATCGCGAAGTCGCTCAACGGCCGCGGCGCGCTGATCCACACCCGCAGCATGGAAGAAGCGTGCGAGATCAGCAACCGCATCGCCCCGGAGCACCTGGAGATCGCCAGCGGCGACCCGCACCGGTGGGAGCCGCTCCTCAAACACGCCGGCGCGATCTTCCTGGGGGCATTCACCAGCGAATCGCTGGGTGACTACTGCGCCGGGCCGAACCACGTGTTGCCGACCAGCAGCACGGCGCGCTTTTCCAGCCCGCTCGGTGTATACGACTTCCAGAAGCGAAGCAGCATCATCGAAGTGAGCGAGGCCGGCGCGCAGGCGCTCGGCACGATCGCCGCGGAACTGGCCCACGGCGAAGGCCTGCAGGCCCACGCGCGCGCCGCCGAGATGAGGTTGAAGCGATGAGCAGCCGCGATCCGATAGGGCCCATGGGCGTGCGCACCGCCGGGCCGCCCCAAGGTGCGAAGGCCCCCGCGGGGGGCAGCGCAGCGGGCTTGCCCGCAAGCGTGGGGGCTCATGTCTTCCGGCAGGACGTGCAGTCGATGCACGCGTACGCCATCCAGCCCTCGGCGGGGATGGTCAAGCTGGATGCGATGGAGAATCCGCACCGCCTTCCACCCGAGTTGCAGCAGGAGCTGGGCCGGCGGCTGGGCGCGCTGGCGCTGAACCGCTACCCCGGGGAGCGCACCAGCCAGCTGCGCGAGGCGCTGGCGGCGCACGCGGGGATGCCCGAGGGCTTCGACATCATGCTGGGCAACGGCTCCGACGAGCTGATCTCGCTCGTCGCCATGGCCTGCGACGTGCCCGGTGCGGCGATCCTGGCGCCGGTGCCGGGGTTCGTCATGTACGCGATGAGCGCGCAGCTGCAGGGCCTGAAGTTCATCGGCGTGCCGCTCACGGCCGATTTCGAGCTGGACGAGGAGGCGATGCTCGCCGCGATCGCCGAGCAGCAACCGACGGTGATCTACCTCGCCTACCCGAACAACCCGACGGCCAACCTGTGGGACGACGCCGTGATCGACAAGATCATCGACGCGGCGCCCGGCCTGGTGGTGATCGACGAGGCCTACCAGCCGTTTTCCAGCCGGAGCTACATCGACCGCGTCGCGCGCCATGAGCACGTGCTCTTGATGCGCACGATGAGCAAGTTCGGCCTTGCCGGTGTGCGCATCGGCTACATGATGGGCCCGAAGGCCCTGATCGCGCAGGTCGACAAGGTGCGGCCCCCCTACAACATCAGCGTCCTGAACTGCGAGGCGGCGCTGTTCGCGCTCGGCCACCAGGACGTTTTCGCGGCCCAGGCGCAGGACATCCGCAACCAGCGCACGGTGATCCAGGCCGTGCTGCGCGCGCTGCCCGGCGTCAAGAGCTGGCCGAGCGACGCCAACATGATCCTCGTGCGCGTGCCCGACGCGCAAAAGACCTTCGACGGCATGAAATCGCATGGCGTCCTGGTCAAGAACGTTTCTAAAATGCACCCATTGCTGGCCAATTGCCTGCGCCTCACGGTCGGAACCACCGCCGAGAACGAGCAGATGCTCTCGGCCCTCCAAGCCTGCCTATGACTACCCCTGCCGCCACCACCGCCGAAGACCAGCCCACCCACCGCCGCGCCGAGGTCGTGCGCAAGACCGCGGAAACGCAGATCACGGTCCGCGTCGACCTGGACGGGACCGGCCAGGCGAAGCTCGCCACGGGCATCGGCTTTTTCGACCACATGCTCGACCAGATCGCGCGCCACGGCCTGATCGACCTGGACATCCAGGCCCGGGGCGACCTGCACATCGACGGCCACCACACCGTCGAGGACGTGGGCATCACCCTCGGCCAGGCGGTCTACCAGGCCGTCGGCGACAAGAAGGGGATCCGGCGCTACGGACACGCCTACGTGCCGCTGGACGAGGCGCTGTCGCGCGTCGTCATCGATTTCTCCGGCCGGCCCGGGCTGGTCATGAACGTGCCCTTCAAGAGCGGCATGATCGGCACTTTCGACAGCCAGCTCGCCCACGAGTTCTTCCAGGGCTTCGCCAACCACGCGTTCGTGACGCTGCACATCGACAACCTGCGCGGCGAAAACGCCCACCACCAATGCGAGACGGTGTTCAAGGCTTTCGCGCGCGCGTTGCGTGTCGCGCTGGAACTGGACCCGCGATCGGCCGGAACGGTGCCTTCGACCAAGGGCTCGCTCTGATCACTCCTGTTGCCCCCGTGGCCTGAAGCATTCCGCTTTCGCGCACCTGTCGCTATGAAAACTGTAGCAGTCGTCGACTATGGCATGGGCAACCTGCGCTCCGTGGCGCAGGCGGTGATCCATGTCGCCCAGGACAGCGGCTTCGAAGTCGTGGTCACGTCGCGGCCCGAGGACGTGCGTGCGGCCGATCGGATCGTGCTGCCGGGGCAGGGTGCCATGCCGGACTGCATGCGCGAATTGCGCGACTCCGGCCTGCAGGAATCCGTGCTGGAAGCCGCCGCGTCCAAGCCCCTTTTCGGCGTCTGCGTGGGCATGCAGATGTTGCTGGACCGCAGCCATGAGGGCCCGACCGGCGGCCTGGGCCTGATCCACGGGGAGGTCCTCAGGTTCGACCTGGCCGGGCGCCTGCAGCCCGATGGCAGCCGCTACAAGGTGCCCCAGATGGGCTGGAACCAGGTGTGGCAGACGCAACCCCACGCCCTGTGGCAGGGCGTCGCGGACGGCAGCTACTTCTATTTCGTGCACAGTTACTATGCCCGCCCGTCGGATGCGCGCCACAGCGTAGGGGAAGCCGATTACGGCACGCGCTTTACGGCCGCGATTGCACGCGATAATATTTTTGCCACCCAGTTCCACCCCGAAAAAAGCGCAGGCCAGGGCCTTGCGCTCTACCGCAACTTCCTCCACTGGAAACCATGACGCCCCGCACGCCCCGGACGCCGACACGGCCGACGGGTCGCCTCATCACCTCCCGCTATGCTTCTCATTCCCGCGATTGACCTGAAAGACGGCCACTGTGTTCGCCTCAAACAGGGCGACATGGAGCAGGCCACCACCTTTGGCGAGGACCCGTCGGCCATGGCCCGCAGCTGGCTGGAGAAGGGCGCCCGCCGGCTCCACCTGGTGGACCTGAACGGGGCGTTCGCCGGCAAGCCGCAGAACTTCGCGGCGATCAAGTCCATCCTCAAGGCGGTGGGCGACGACATCCCGGTGCAACTGGGCGGCGGCATCCGCGACCTGGACACGATCGAGAAATACATCGACGGTGGCTTGCGCTACGTGATCATCGGCACGGCCGCCGTGAAGAACCCGGGGTTCCTCAAGGACGCCTGCACCGCGTTCGGCGGCCACATCATCGTCGGCCTCGACGCGAAGGACGGCAAGGTCGCCACCGACGGCTGGAGCAAACTCACGGGCCACGAGGTGGTGGACCTGGCGCGCAAGTTCGAGGACTGGGGCGTCGAATCCATCGTGTACACCGACATCGGCCGCGACGGCATGCTCACCGGCATCAACATCGAGGCGACGGTCAAGCTGGCGCAGGCGCTCACGATTCCCGTGATCGCCTCCGGCGGGCTGTCGAACATGGCCGACATCGAGAGGCTGTGCGCCGTCGAGGACGAAGGCATCGAAGGCGTGATCTGCGGCCGGGCCGTCTATTCCGGCGACCTCGACTTCGTCCAGGCCCAGGCCAAAGCCGACGAACTCGGCAAGGGCTGAGATGCTCGCCAAACGCATCATCCCGTGCCTGGACGTCACCGGCGGCCGGGTCGTCAAGGGGGTCAACTTCGTCGAGCTGCGCGATGCCGGCGACCCGGTCGAGATCGCCGCGCGCTACAACGAACAGGGCGCGGACGAACTGACGTTCCTGGACATCACGGCGACCAGCGACGGCCGCGACCTGATTCTGCACATCATCGAAGCGGTGGCGTCCCAGGTCTTCATTCCGCTCACGGTCGGCGGGGGTGTTCGCACCGTCGAGGACGTGCGCAGGCTGCTCAACGCCGGCGCGGACAAGACCAGCTTCAATTCGGCCGCCATCGCCAACCCCGACGTGATCGCGGCGGCATCGGGCAAGTACGGCGCCCAGTGCATCGTGGTGGCGATCGACGCCAAGCGGCGCGGCGCGCAAGAAGCCGCCGTGCGCGGCCCGGGCTGGGACGTGTTCAGCCATGGCGGGCGCCGCAACACGGGACTCGACGCGGTCGAATGGGCGCGCGAGATGACCCGCCGGGGCGCGGGGGAAATCCTGCTGACCAGCATGGACCGCGACGGCACCAAGGCCGGGTTCGACCTCGAACTCACCCGCGCCGTGAGTGACGCGGTGACGGTGCCGGTCATCGCGTCGGGGGGCGTCGGCACCCTCGACCACCTGGCCGACGGCATCCAGAAGGGCGGCGCGGACGCGGTGCTGGCCGCCAGCATCTTCCATTACGGCGAATACACCGTGGCCCAGGCGAAGGCCAGGATGGCCGAGCGCGGCATCCCCGTGCGTTTGTGAGCCATTCGTTCCCGTATTGACCGGATACGTTTTCGCCGACAATCCGCACATGGATTGGCTCGATGAAATCAAGTGGGACGCGCAGGGCCTGGTCCCGGTCATCGCCCAGGAGGCGGGCACCAACGACGTGCTCATGTTTGCCTGGATGAACCGGGAGGCCCTCCAGAAGACGGCGGAACTCGGCCGCGCGGTCTATTACAGCCGCTCGCGCGCCAGGCTCTGGTTCAAGGGCGAGGAATCCGGCCATGTGCAGACGGTGCATGAAATCAGGATGGATTGCGACAACGACGTGCTCCTGCTGAAGGTCACGCAACTCGGGCACGAGCCCTCCATCGCCTGCCACACCGGGCGCCACAGCTGTTTCTTCCACCTTTACCGGGATGGGAAGTGGCAAGTTGCGGCCCCGGTCTTGAAAGAGCCGGCTTCCATCTACAAGTCCTGACATGAGCTCCAACGACTCCCTGGCCCGGCTGGCCGCGATCATCGAAAGCCGCAAGCCCGCCAATGGCGGCGATCCGGGCACCAGCTATGTGGCGCGCCTGCTCGAGCGCGGCCCGGACGCGTTCCTCAAGAAGATCGGCGAGGAGGCGACCGAGGCGGTGATGGCCGCGAAGGACGCCCAGCACGGCGGCGACCGCCAGAAGCTGGTCAACGAAGTCGCCGACCTGTGGTTCCACACCATGATCGCCCTGGCGCATTACGGGCTGCAGCCCGCCGACGTGATCGCCGAGCTGGAGCGCCGCGAGGGCACGAGCGGCATCGAGGAGAAGGCGTTGCGCAAGGTGCAGGGCCGCGAGCGCAACGCAGACTGAGGGACACGATGGCCGAAACCGATTTCGCGCGATTCGACACCAAGACCGCCAACGACCGGACGGTGATGCACGTCCTGTACGGCCTGCACACGATCGCCTGGGCCAGCATGGGCACGCTGGCCGTGATCGCGCTGATCGTGAACTACATCAAGCGCGCCGACGAGCACGACGCCGTCTATGCCAGTCACCACAACTACATGATCGCGACCTTCTGGTGGACGGTGCTGTGGCTGGTCGTGACGGCGCCGCTGTGGGTGCTGCTCTTCCTGCCGGGCGCGATCGCCTATACGATCATCGGCCTGTGGTACCTGTACCGGTGCCTGCGCGGCTGGCTGCGCTTTTCCGATGGCCGGACCCCGTTCTGAAACCTCCCCCTGGCGAAACCGACATGAGCGACCACGATCCCGACTGCATCTTCTGCAAGATCGTCGAAGGCAAGATCCCCTCCCGCAAGGTCCATGAAGACGACGAGATCCTTGCCTTCCACGACATCCATCCCTGGGCCCCCGTGCACTTCCTCATGGTGCCCAGGAAGCACGTGGCCTCGCTGGCCCAGGTGGGGCCCGAGCACGCCGCCATGCTGGGCCGGATGATGGTCCTGGCGCCCAGGCTGGCGTTCCAGGAGGGCTGCCGCCCCTACCCGCAAGGCGGGTTCCGGGTGGTGATCAACACCGGCGACGACGGCGGGCAGGAAGTGCACCACCTGCACGTGCACGTGTTCGGCGGCCCGCGCCCCTGGGCCAAAGGCTGAGCCGCCTGTGGCCCTACGCGGCCTGAACTTCCCCTGCCCGACTAGAATCCATCCAAGTCTGTTTAGGAGTAATCATGGGTTCATTTTCCATCTGGCATTGGCTGATCGTCCTGCTGATCATCGTGCTGATCTTCGGTACCAAGAAGCTCAAGAACATCGGCTCCGACCTGGGCGGCGCGGTGAAGGGCTTCAAGGACGGCATCAAGGAGGGCTCCGCGCCCGAGACGCCGGTTCCGCCGGCCGGACAGGTCACCGGCACCCAGCAGCCGGGCACCGACAAGACCACGATCGACGTGGAAGCGAAAAACCGCTCTTGAACGATTCCTGGCCGGGCGCCCCGCGGCGGCCGCCTGAACCCCCCGCATGATCGACCTCGGCATAGAGAAGTTGATGGTGATCGGCGCCGTGGCGCTGATCGTCATCGGCCCGGAAAAGCTGCCCCGCGTGGCCCGCACCGTCGGCACGCTGCTGGGCAAGGCGCAGCGTTACGTCGCCGACGTCAAGGCCGAAGTCAATCGTTCGATGGAGCTGGAAGAGCTCAAGAAGATGAAGGAGACGGTCGAAACGGCGGCGCGCGACGTGGAAAGCTCGATCCGGACGGGGGCCGGCGAGTTCGAGAAGGAATGGTCGGACGCCACCAGCACCGCGCAGACCGCGCTCGAGGCGCCGGCCTCCTATCCGGAATACAGGAACCCGAAGAAGAAGTGGCGCATCAAGCAGGGGGCCACGCCCAATTGGTACAAGGCCCGTAACGGCATCCGCACCAAGGCGCTCTCCGGCGCCGCCCGCGTGGCACGCTTTCGCCCGCAGAAATTCAACTGATGTCCGAACCCGACAAAGAAGACGAGCTCGCCGGCACGGAGCAGCCCTTCGTCGCCCACCTGGTGGAGCTGCGAGACCGGCTGATCAAGGCGATGGTCGCCATCGGCGTGGTCGCCGCCGTCCTGTTCCTGTACCCCGGGCCCGGCGCGTTGTACGATATCCTGGCCGCGCCGCTGGTCGCGCACCTGCCCAAGGGCGCGACGCTGATCGCCACGTCGGTGATCTCGCCTTTCCTGGTGCCGCTCAAGATCCTGCTGATGGCGGCCTTCCTCGTTGCGCTGCCGGTGGTGCTCTACCAGGCCTGGGCCTTCATCGCGCCCGGTCTCTACTCGCACGAGAAGAAACTGGTGCTGCCGCTGGTGTTTTCCAGCACGCTGCTGTTCTTCATCGGCGTCGGCTTCTGCTATTTCTTCGTGTTCGGGCAGGTGTTCTCGTTCATCCAGAGCTTCGCGCCCAAGAGCATCACCGCCGCGCCGGATATCGAGGCCTATCTGAGCTTCGTCCTGACGATGTTCATCGCCTTCGGGCTGGCTTTCGAGGTACCCATCGTCGTCGTCGTGCTGGCGCGCCTGGGCTTCGTCACGATCGAGAAGCTCAAGCAGTTCAGGCCCTATTTCATCGTGCTGGCCTTCGTGATCGCGGCGATCATCACGCCGCCCGACGTGGTGTCGCAGCTGGCGCTGGCCATTCCCATGTGCCTGCTGTACGAGCTGGGCATCTGGGCCGCGCAGATCTTCATCAAGCACACCAAGGCTCCCGAGGCGGGCGCCACGACGGCCGACTCCTGAGGCCCGCTAGCGCTCGGGCCGCTGCTGCGGCATCTTGGGCGGCTTCGGCCGCAGGCCCGGCGTCACGTTCAATTCGACCGCTTCGTCGCGCCGGAGCACCCGGAACTTCGATGGCGCACCCGGCTTGAGCGCGGCCACGTTCGACAGCAACTCGGACACATTGGCGACCTGCTTGCCCGCCACTTCGACGATCACGTCACCCGGCCGGATCCCGGCCTGCGCGGCGGGCCCGTTCTGCAGCACGCCGGTGATCAGCACGCCCCGTTTGGCCTTGACGCCGAAGGTTTCCATGAGCTCGGGCGAGAGGTCCGCCGGCTCCACGCCGATCCAGCCGCGCCGGACCACGCCGTCCTTGACGATGCCCTCCAGCACCAGCTTGGCGGTCGACACGGGGATGGCGAAGCCGATGCCCATGTTGCCGCCCGAACGCGAATAGATGGCCGTGTTGATGCCCATCAGCTGGCCGTTGCCGTCCACCAGCGCGCCACCCGAGTTGCCGGGGTTGATGGCGGCGTCGGTCTGGATGAAGTTCTCGAAGGTGTTGATGCCAAGCTGGTTGCGTCCCAGCGCGCTGACGATGCCACTGGTGACGGTCTGGCCCACGCCGAAGGGGTTGCCGATGGCCAGGACGGGGTCGCCCACCTGCAGGGCGTCGGAGTTGCCGAGCGTGATCACCGGCAGCCGGTCCAGCGAGATCTTCAGGATGGCCAGGTCGGTGTCCGGGTCGGTGCCGATCACCTTGGCGCGGCTGCGCCGGCTGTCGTTGAGGACGACCTCGATCTCGTCGGCGCCCTCCACCACGTGGTTGTTGGTGAGGATGTAGCCGTCGGGGCTGATGATCACGCCGCTGCCCAGGCCCGCCTGCGGCATCGCGCCCTGCTCGCCGAAGAAGAACCGGAACCACGGGTCGTTGGCGTACGGATGGCGGTCCGGCGCCTTGCTGGTGTTGATGCTCACCACGGCGGCCGAGGCGCGCTGGGCGGCCAGCCGCAGGCTGCCCGGCGGAATGGCCGTGGGGGAGGGCGGTGGCGCCTCCACCAGCGACACGCCGCTGGACGTGGTCAACGTCCCGACCCGGCCCACCCACTCCGGCTTGAGCGTCGAGACGACGAAATAGGCGGCCAGCAAGACGGTGACGGCCTGGGAAAAGAGCAGCCAGTAGCGGCGCATGGTCGGTTTCGCGGCATCCGCAAGTTGTTTCCTGCAAGTGTAGACGCGCGGGGCTCAAAGCGCGTGCGGGACCAGGCGCGGATTGCCGTGGCGGCGCGGGCCGAGGTTGGCGTGCTCCACCGCGACGACTTCGCCCGTCGCCGGGTCGAGCATGGCGGCGCGCGACCGCATGCCACGCGCCGCCTCGGCCATCCGCTGGGCATCGTGCAGGATGTCCTCGACGGGGGCCGAACCGCGAGACAGGTGCACGACGCCGACGCCGATTTCCACCCTGACCTCGACGCGTCCGTTCGCCGTCATCACTTCCATCGGGCGGCGCACGCTGCTGGCCACCCGCAGCCCGAGCGTGCGCAGCCAGGCGGGCGAGTGGATGGTCTCGACGAGCGAGACGAAGCAGCGGTCGTAGTAGCGGCCGACGGGGTTGACGACGCCCACCTGCCGCTGGATGCGCGTGGCGATGCAGATGAACACCTCGTTCACGCCGGCCACCCCGGCCTGCGCCGCGATGCGGTCGACGTCGAACACCATGATCGCCAGCACGGCGCCGTCGCGTCGCGTGCGCTTGCGCCGGCGCTGCGCCTTGATCAGTTTCCGCACCAGGCTGATGCCGCTGTAGAGCTTCGTGACGGGGTCGAATTGCGACGGCAGGGCTTCCTCGCGGGTGCGCCATTCGTGGCGGTCGCGCCGCCAGAGCACGAATCCCGTGACGCCGTTGCTGAGCGCCGCGCACAAGGCCAGCGCCACGTGTCCGGCAGCGCCCATGGGAATGCCCATCGCCAGGGCATACATGCCCGCGATCGCCGGCACGGTCAGCAGGCAGCCCGCGGCCATCACCGGCGCGAGCCGGTCGCCCATCAGCCAGGCGCGCACCGTGAGCCACAGGGTCAGGCTGCCGCCCAGCAGGGAAATCGCCGCCGCGACCGGCAGCTGCTGTGCCGCGGGCAGCGCCAGGCAGGCAAAGCCGACCAGCGGAAGCGCCAGGGACGACAGCCGGAGCACCCAAGACATGATGCGGTCGCGCTGGGCCGCCTTGAGCCAGCCGCGGATCCAGAAGTTGGACAGGCCGACGCAGACCGGCCCGGCCAGCACCTGCGCGTAGTGCAGCTGCCGCCCTTCGATGCGAGGCCATACCTGGCCGGCGACGCCGCTGAGGACGAGCACGAGCAGAAAAACGGTGACGTGGTAGGCGACGCCCTGGGCCTGGGCGAGGCTGGGGCGCACGAACAGGTCCGCCAGCCGCGCCAGCGTGACGGCCGCGATCGCGCCGAGCGCCATGCTCCAGATCGCCAATTCCTGCGCACTCATGAGTCCCGTTCTCCTCGTGCTGCGAACGAAATTATTATTGGCATGCCTGCGCCCATGCCGCATGCGGGAGGACCCTAGGGGCCCCTTGCGCACGAGACAGGGCCGGGACGCAATGCCTTTGCCTGACAATGAAGCTTTCAAGCACGCTCCCCCCATGGCCACCGCCCAGCAACTCCTGCAATCGTTCGATTCCCTGCTCCAGCCCGAGCGGTTCAAGGACTATGGTCCCAACGGCTTGCAGGTCGAGGGCAAGGAGGCGGTCGAACGCATCGTCTCGGGCGTGACGGCCAGCCGCGCGCTGATCGAGGCGGCGATCCGGGCCCGCGCCGACGCCGTCTTCGTGCACCACGGGCTGTTCTGGCGCGGTCAGGATGGGCGCGTCACGGGCTGGATGAAGCAACGGTTGGCGCTGCTGTTGCAGCACGACATCAACCTGTTCGCGTACCACTTGCCGCTGGACGCCCATGCGGAGCTGGGCAACAACGCCCAGCTGGGCCTGAAGCTCGGCCTGCGGGCCGCCGCCCGCTTCGGCGAGCAGGACCTGGGGTTCCTGGGGCAGCGCGCGGACGGCGGCGCGTTCGGCAGCGCGCACGACCTGGCGGCGCATGTGGAGCGGGCGCTCGGACGGCAGGTGCTGGTGGTGGAGGGCCGGCAGCGCCCCATTCGCAGCGTTGGCTGGTGCACGGGCGGCGCGCAAGGCTACTTCGAGGGCGCGATCGCCGCCGGCGCCGATGCCTTCATCACGGGCGAAATCTCGGAGCCGCAAGCGCACTACGCACGCGAGTGCGGCGTCGCATTCGTGGCCTGCGGCCACCACGCCAGCGAGCGCTATGGCGCCCCGGCAGTCGCCGGCCACGTGGCGGCGCAGCTGGGCGTCGAGCACCTTTTCATCGACATCGACAACCCGGCATGAAACCCATCGCGATCACCATGGGGGATGCTGCGGGCATCGGGCCGGAGATCATCGCGAAGGCGTTCCGCGACGCGCCGGCCGACACCCAGGGCTGCTTCGTCGCCGGCGACGTCGCCGCGCTGCGGCGCGCGGCGCGCGCGATCCGGGGCGACTCCGGCGTGGACCTGCCGGTGGCGGTGCTGGAAGCGGCGGCAGACGCCATGGCATTGCCCACGCGGTGCATGGGCGTGTTGCCGGTGGCGGCTCTCGACGCGGCGGTCCCCTGGGGGCGGGTCAGCGCGGCGGCCGGCAAGGCCGCGGCGGATTGCGTCGTGTGGGCCGCACAGGCCGCCCTGCGCGGCGAGATCGCCGCCCTCGTCACGGCGCCGCTCCACAAGGAAGCGCTGGCCGCGGCCGGCGTGGCGTTCCCGGGGCATACCGAGCTGCTGCAGGCGCAGGCCGCCGCATGGCTGGGCAGGAGCGTGTCCGAGGTGCCGGTGCGCATGATGCTGGCCAACGACGAACTGCGCACGGTGCTGGTCAGCATCCATGTCTCGCTGCGCGAGGCGCTGGATGCCGTCACGTTCGACAATGTCCTGCAGACCTTGCGCATCGCGCATGAGGCGCTGGGGCGTTCGCTGGGCCGTGCGCCGCACATCGGTGTCGCGGGGCTGAACCCGCATGCGGGCGAGGGCGGCCTGTTCGGGCGCGAGGAAATCGAGGTCATCGTGCCCGCGGTCGAGGCGGCCCGCGCGGAAGGCATGGTGGCGAGCGGCCCGTTCGCGCCCGATACGGTCTTCATGCGCGCGCGCGCGGCGCAAGGCAAGCCTGGCGAATTCGACGTGGTGGTCGCGATGTACCACGACCAGGGCCTGATCCCGGTGAAGTACCTCGGCGTGGAAAAGGGCGTGAACGTGACGCTGGGCCTGCCGCTGGTTCGCACCAGCCCCGACCACGGGACGGCTTTCGACATCGCCGGCACGGGGCGCGCCGATGCCTCCAGCCTCGTGGAGGCGATTCGCGCTGCCCGGCGCCTGTGCGCCTAGCGCTGGCGCAGGCTGTCGCGGATCTCGCGCAGCAGCACCACGTCCTCGGGCGGGGCCACGGGTGCGGGCGCCGGCTGCGGCGCCGTGCGCCGCAGCCGGTTGATCTGCTTGACCATCAGGAAAATGATGAACGCCAGGATCACGAAATTCACGGCGACGGTGATGAAGCTGCCGTAGGCCAGCACCGGAACGCCGGCCTTCTTCAGCCCGTCCAGCGTCATCGCGGTTCCTGCCGGCACCTGGCCGAGCACCAGGAACAGGTTCGAAAAATCCAGCTTGCCGAACAGCGCCGACACAATCGGCATGATCAGGTCGCCCACCACCGAGTCCACGATCTTGCCGAACGCGGCGCCGATGATGACGCCGACCGCGAGATCGACCACATTGCCCTTGACTGCAAACTCCCTGAACTCGCTCATCATGCCCATGTTCGTTCTCCAGGTGGTGACCGGGCCGAGTATGCCTTGCACCGGGTGCGCCGTCAGCGCGGCGCAAGCGTTGAAAGCGCGTGACACCGTCAGCTACAATCGCGGGTTGACCCCAATCAATGCGACTTCCCCCGAGGACCCCCATGAGTGACACCCCAGTGGACGCCAGCAAACGGACGTGGCTGATCGCGTCGAGTTGCGCCGGCGCAGTGGGCGCCGGTTTCGCCGCCGTTCCCTTCGTCAGCAG
>Ga0255338_1001569_pt1 | contig 41728 bp, 40 predicted proteins | sample MeOH1_35cm_T4_19_FD_203715 | JGI IMG/M metagenome (GOLD analysis project Ga0255338, IMG submission 203715) | Sandy soil microbial communities from University of British Columbia, Vancouver, Canada - MeOH1_35cm_T4_195 | ecosystem: Engineered > Artificial ecosystem > Sand microcosm > Unclassified ... | reverse complement strand
CTGCGCAAGGACAAGCTGGCCCTGCAGCGCCTCAAGGAAGAGGGCGAAAAGGCCAAGAAGGAACTGTCGTTCACGACGCAGTACGAAGTGAACCTGCCCTTCATCTCGATGAACGCGTCGGGTCCGCTGCACCTGAACATCAAGCTGTCGCGCGCCAAGCTGGAAGCTCTGGTCGAGGACCTGATCGCGCGCACCGTCGGCCCCTGCGAGCAGGCGCTGAAGGACGCCGGCCTGAAGAAGGGCGACATCGACGAGGTGATCCTGGTCGGCGGCATGACCCGCATGCCCAAGGTCGTCGAGACGGTGAAGGCGTTCTTCGGCCGCGAACCGCACACCGGCGTGAACCCGGATGAGGTCGTGGCGCTGGGCGCCGCGGTCCAGGCCGGCGTGCTGGGCGGCGAGGTGAAGGACGTCCTGCTGCTGGACGTGACCCCGCTGACGCTGGGCATCGAGACGCTGGGCGGCGTGTTCACCCCGCTGATCGAACGCAACACCACGATCCCGACCAAGCGCAGCCAGACCTTCTCGACCGCGGACGACAATCAGTCGGCCGTGACGATCCGGGTCTTCCAGGGCGAACGCCCGATGGCGCAGGACAACAAGATGCTGGGCCAGTTCGACCTGGTCGGCATCCCGCCGGCGCCGCGCGGCGTGCCGCAGGTCGAGGTCACGTTCGACATCGACGCCAACGGCATCGTCAACGTCTCGGCCCGCGACAAGGCCACCTCCAAGGAACAGTCGATCCGCATCCAGGCCAATGGCGGCCTCTCGGACAGCGACATCGACGCCATGGTCAAGGAAGCCGAGTCCAACAAGGCGGACGATGAAAAGCGCAAGGCGGCGGTGGAGGCCAAGAACCAGGCCGACGCCATCATCCATTCCTCGGAAAAGGCCCTCGCCGAACACGGCGACAAGGTCTCGGACGTGGAGCGGACCGCGATCCAGACGGCGCTGGACGACCTGAAGGGGTCGCTGGAGTCGGGTGACGCAGAAGCGATCTCGGCCAAGACCCAGACCCTCATCCAGGCTTCGATGAAGCTGGGCGAGGCGATGTACAAGGCCCAGCAGGGCGACGGCGGCGGTGAAGACGCCACCGCCTCGGGCGCTGGCGATTCCTCGGAAGACGTCGTCGACGCCGAGTTCGAGGAAGTCGACGGCGACGGCAAGAAGTCGGCGTGACAACGGACCTCATGGTCTCCCTCGGCATCCAATGCGATGAGGGTGGCCATGGGGACGTCGCCGCCGCCTTCGCGGGACCGGGGCGTACCAGGCAAAAGTGGATTCCGGTTTTGCCGCTCGGTGCGCCCTATTTCTTGAAGGATGGACGATCTTCGTTCGAAGATCGTCTGGAGGCCCCCGCCCGCTCGGTGCTACACCTTGCAGCCGGGCGGGGGCCCACCCACTTCATTTCACTAGCAAACCTGAGCTTCTGACGTTTCCATGCGGGACTATTACGAGATCCTGGGCGTCGAACGGGGCTGCGACGACAGCGCCCTCAAGGCCGCCTTCCGCAAACAGGCGATGGAGCACCATCCCGACCGCAACGGCGGCTGCGAGGAGGCTTCCGGCCGCTTCAAGGAAGTCAACGAGGCCTATTCGATCCTGTCGGACCCGCAGAAGCGCGCGGCCTACGACCGCTTCGGCCACGCGGGCGTCAACGGCCAGGGCGGCGGTCCAGGGAACGGCCAGTTCCACGACGTGCACGACATCTTCAACGAGGTGTTCGGCGACGTCTTCGGCGACATGTTCGGCGGCCGCGGTGGGCAACGCCAGCGCGGCGGCCCCGCGCGGGGCTCGGACCTGCGCTACGACCTGGAGATCACCCTGGAGCAGGCCTATGCCGGCGCCGAGGTGGAGATCGCGGTGCCGGTGACCCTGACCTGCGAGCCCTGCGAAGGGTCCGGCGCCAAGCCCGGCACCAGCCCGACCCAGTGCACCACCTGCCACGGCGCCGGCCGCGTCCGCGCCAGCCAGGGCTTCTTCTCCATCGAGCGCGCCTGCCCCCGCTGCGGCGGTTCGGGCCGGATGGTCATGGACCCCTGCACCGAGTGCCGGGGCGCGGGCCACATCCGCCAGCAGCGCACCCTGGCGGTCCGGATCCCCTCCGGCGTCGACGACGGCGCCCGCATCCGCCTCGCCGGCGAAGGCGACGCGGGCCAGCGCGGCGGTCCGCGCGGCGACCTCTACATCTTCATCTCGGTGAGGCCGCACGAGCTTTTCGAGCGCGACGGCCTGGACCTGCTCTGCACCGTGCCCGTGCCCATGTGCGTGGCGGCCCTGGGGGGTGAGATCGAAGCCCCCTGCCTGCTGGGGGGCGAGACCTGCGACGGCGAGTGCAAGATCGAGGTCAAGGTCCCCGAGGGCGCTCAGACCGGCAAGACCATCCGGGTGAAGGGCCGCGGCATGCCCTCGCTCCGCTCGCGCGAGCGTGGCGACCTGGTGGTGGAGCTTTTCGTGGAGACCCCCACCAAGCTCACCGCCCGTCAGAAGGAGCTGATGCGCGAGCTGGCGGGCCTCTGCGGCGAGCAGCAGCATCCGAAGTCCGCCGGCTTCACCGGCAAGGCCAAGCGCTTCTGGGAAGACGTGACGGGGAAGGCCTGATCACGCTCGTCATCCCACGGTCAGCCGCAGGCTGATCCGGGGGACCCAACCCGCCTGTCCGACATTCCAACTCAGCTTGGGTCCCCCGGTCCGCGCGTTCGCGCGGCCGGAGAATGACGAGCTACTTTGACTTCGGCCGGTACGCCACCAGCACATTGCCCGCCTGCTGCCCGAACGAGCCGTAGCCGGAGCTGACGAACAAGACGCCGTCGCCCGCGAACGGGCCGGCCGCGTCGATCGACCCGCCCGCCCCGGCCAGCTTGTTCACACCCTGGAACGGAACCGCCGTGTCGTGGGTGGCCAGCAGCCTGCCCGTCGCCGCTTCGAACACATAGAGACGCCCGTCCAAGCCGCCGACGATCACCGCGCCGTCGATGACGAGCGGCGGGGCCGAGAGGCCGAACTTTCCCTCGCAACTGGGGACACGCGCCTTGCGTCCGCCCTCGCAGTCGGCCTGGGCCTTCCACGACCAGGCGACCTTGCCGCTGGCGACGTCGATGGCGTAGAGGCCCGCGGCGTTCTTCGGCGCGGGGACGTTGGGGTCGGCGATGGGGGCGTAGACGCGCGAGGCGTCGGCCGCGATCCCCCAGTGGACGCCGCCCAGCGCCGTGCCCTCGCCGAACTGGTGACGCCAGACCTTCTTGCCCGTGGCCGCTTCGAGCGCCCAGACCTCGCCGGACTTCTGGCCGCCGAGGATCAGGGTCCTGCCCTTCTCCCGCCAGATCACCGGTCCGCCGCCGAAGTCATGGTCGCGCAGGACGCTGCCTTCGGTCGCGAAGAAGCAGTTCGGCCCTGGGGCGCGGCCGCCCGTGGGCGAACCGATGGGGCAGGACATGTTCCAGACGTCGTCGGCCAGGGCCTGGAAGATCCACTTCCGCTTGCCGGTCTTGAGGTCCAGCGCCACGATCGCATCGCTGGTGTCGGTGGCCGGCGGCGAGGTGTTCTCGCCCGTCGAGGCGTAGACCACGCCCGCCTTCAGATCGACCGAAGGGCTGGACCAGATCGGCGCGCCCGAGGGCCCGAACATCTCCACGCCCTGCGAGTTCTTGCGGCCCAGGGGTTTAGCGTCGGGCATGGTGTGCCAGGTCCAAAGCACCTTGCCGTCGGCGGCGTTCAGCAACGCCACCGCGCCATGCGCCTTGCAGCACTCGAAATTGGGCCGCATCGCATTGCCGACGTCGATGGCCGAAATCGGCACGACGATCTTGTCGCCCGCGAAGATCGGGCTGCCCGACAGCGGCACGGTCTTGTCGTGGCGCGGGTCCACCGACCAGACCACCTTGCCGGTCTTGGCCTCGAAGGCGGTGAGCTTGCCCTGGCCGTCGCCCCCGACCACGGCCCAGGGGCCGTCCTTGCCGAGCTGTCCATAGGCCAGGCTGGCGCGCACGCCGCCGGGCGTCGCCCACTTCACGCAGCCGGTCCTGGTGTCCAGCGCCAGGACATAGCCGGCCTGGCCGGCGGGATAGAACAGCGTCGAGCCCACGACCACGCCCTGGCCCCGCAGGCCTGACGTGCGCGGCATCACGAAGGACCAGGCGACCTCCAGGTTGGCCAGGTCCCGGGTGGAGAGGCCGGCCTGGGCGGCGCTCATCCGCCGGGAGTTGTCCTGGTCGACGCCGAAACCCACCTGGGCCGGCCGGGCCGACAGGTCGACCGCGCTGTCCGCGCACCTGTTGTCGTCGATCCAGGCCGTACCGACCGGGCCCTCGGGGGCGGCCAGATAGCTGACGACGTCGCGGATCTGCCGACGGTCCAGGCCGTCGCCGATCGCCTTCATGACGCCGGTGGTGAGCGCGGCGGTGAGCGTCTGGGCGCTCATCTTGCGCAGGCCGGCCACGGGCGGCGCGCGATCGCCGGCAGGCGGGGCGTTGTGGCAGGCGGCGCAGTTGGCGTCGTAGACCGCCTTGCCGGGGTGCGGTGCGTCGTCGGTGGCTTGCGCCTGGGCCAGGTTGCCGACGCCGATGCCGGCCAGGACGGTGGCCGCCGCGATGGCGCCCATGCCCGCGAACTGTTTCCAGACGCCCATGGCGTTCCCCCAAAACATACCGGCCATTCGACCGCATTCTGTAGGCGGACGCTACTCGCCGGGTCGTGCAGGCGAATTGCCCTGCTGAAATCCGCGACGCGCGTTTGCGGCGGCGCGTCCTTTCGGCTAGAGACACCCTCCGCTGAAGACGCACCCGTAGCTCAGCTGGATAGAGCGTTGCCCTCCGAAGGCAAAGGTCACACGTTCGAATCGTGTCGGGTGCGCCACTTCCTCCAATCGGATCGGACCGCGCGATGAGCAATGACAGCTTGCCGCCCGGTCCCGGCCCCGACTCCCCCGACTTCGACGGCCACATGGGCCAGGCCACGGCGCTGATGGCCGCACAGCGCTTCGCCGAGGCCGAGCATCACGCCCGCGCGGCCCTGGCGGCGCAGCCCTATGCGCCGGCCGCTGTGCGCGTGCTGGCCTCGCTGCTGCAGCTGCAAGGTCGCCATGCTGAGGCCCTGGCCTTCGCCGAGGCGGTGACCGGGACGGACATGGACCATGGCGAGGGCTGGATGGCCCGCGCCGACTCCCTGGCCAACCTGGGCCGGCAGGAGGAGGCTTACAACTGCTACCAGGTGGCGATGCGCGACGGCGGGGTCGCCTTCGAGGCGCTGGTGAAGATCGGGCTGATGCTGGCGCAGCTCGGCCACCCAGGCCCGGCGATCCAGGCCTTCGACGCCGCCCTGAAGCTGGATCCCGACGCGACGGAGCCTCGCTACCAGCGTGGCGTCGCGCGGCTGACCCAGCAGGATTTCGCCCAGGGCTGGGGTGACTACGAAGCGCGCTGGCGCTCGGATCGCTTCGTCGCCAACGCCCGCGGGATCGTGCCTCGGCCGCTGGTCCCGATGTTGGCGCTGAACCCCTCCGCCGAGGTCCTGGCCGGGCGGCGCGTCCTGGTGATGGGCGAACAGGGCGTCGGCGACCAGCTGATGTTCGCCAGCATGATCCCCGACCTGGCGCGGACGGCCGCGAGCGTCGAGTGCGTCTGCGAACCGCGCCTGGTCCGGCTGCTGTCGGCCTCGTTCGGGGGCGTCTCCGTGCTCGCGCCCAAGGACGCGAAGATCGACACCGACCTCATCGACACCCTGCTGGCGATGGGCAGCCTCGGTTCGGCCTTCCGCCGCGAGGCGCAGGCCTTCCCCGGAACGCCCTATCTCCATCCTCGACCCGAGGTCCGCGCGGGCTGGGCCGAGCGGCTCGGGCCGAAGACCGCTCGGCTGCGGATCGGCGTCTCGTGGCGTGGCGGCGTGGCGGCGACCCGCACCCACGCCCGGTCGCTGTCGCTGGCGCAGCTGGCGCCGGTGTTCGACCTCGCGGGCTGTGAGTTCGTCAGCCTGCAATATGGCGACGTCGCCGATGAGGTGGCGGCCTTCAACGCCGGGCGCGACAATCCCATCCGCATCTTCCCGCGCGAGGCGATCGACGACTTCGAGGACCTGGCCGGCCTGGTGGCGAACCTGGACCTGGTGGTGTCGGTCCAGACCGCCCTCGTCCACCTCTGCGGCGCCATCGGCCAGACCTGCCTGACGCTGGTCCCCCACACGCCCGAGTGGCGGTACGGCGCGAGCGGCGCGGCGATGCCCTGGTACGGGTCCGTGCGGCTGTTCCGGCAGCCGCAGCATGGCGCCTGGGCCCCTGCCATCGCCGACGTGGCGGCCGCCGTCCAGGCGCTGTGAGGCGGTTGACGCCGCTCGGTCCCGCCCCTCACCTGACGACAAAAGAGGGAGGCGCGCATGGCGGGGACGAAGGTCGCCTATTCGGCGGAGGGCGTTGAGTTCATCGGCACGGTGTTCACGCCCGCCGGATCGGGCCCCGCGCCCGGCGTCCTGGTGGCGCACGAGTCGAATGGGATCACCCAGCACACCCTGGACGCGGCCGAGCGCCTGTCGCAGCTGGGTTTCGTGGCCCTGACCGTCGACTACCAGGGCGGCGGGATCTCGCTGACCGACCGGGACGAGATGATGCGGCGCTACGCCTGGTTCATGGCCGACCCCAGCCACATCCGCACGCGCCTGCGGACCGCGATGGACACCCTGCTGGCCCAGCCGCGGGTCGACCCGGCGCGGATCGCGGCGGTGGGCTACTGCTACGGCGGCACCGCGGTGCTGGAGCTGGCGCGGGCCGGCGCGGACCTGAAGGCGGTGGTGGGCTTCCACTCCGGCCTGCAGACCGCCCGGCCGCAGGACGCCGCGGCCATCAAGGCCAAGGTGCTGGTGCAGATCGGCGCCGACGACCCGGTGATCCCGCCCGAGCAGCGGATCGCCTTCGAGCGGGAGATGACCGCGGCCGGCGTCGACTGGCGAATGCAGGTGTTCGGCAAGACCGGCCACAGCTTCACCAATCCCGAGATCGACGCCTACGGCCTGCCGGGGTTCAGCTACCAGGCCGACAGCGATCGGCGCTCGTGGGCGACCATGAAGGATCTGTTCGGAGAGCTCGGCCTGCTCTGATCGCTGTTGCCGGCGCGCAACATTCCCCTTCCAAGCGTAACCGCTCGCCTTTCCGGCCTGCCATTACGACGGTTTTTTGACTACCCCTGCCGCAGAAACAGGCAGCGCCACAAGCTGCGGTTGCGGAAGGACTACCCCATGAATACCCGAAAGCTCGCCCTGACGGCGCGCGCCAGCGCCCTTGCGCTCGTCATCGGCCTCCCGGCCGGCCAGGCCGTCGCCGCGGAGGGCGACACTGAAGTCCAGGAACTGGTGGTCACCGCGCGGAAGCGGGACGAACAGCTGATCGACGTGCCGTTCTCGGTCGCCGCGCAGAGCGAAGCCGTGATGCGCAATCGCGGCATCACCAATGTCGAGGAGCTGTCGCGCACCGTCGCCAGCTTCACCGTCCAGAACCTCGGCCCCGGCCAGAGCCAGGTGGCCATCCGCGGCATCTCGGCCGGCCAGATCGTCCGCGACCAGCCGGGCGTGAAGGAACAGGTGGGCGTCTACCTCGACGAATCCGTGATCTCGATGTCCCTGTTCACCCCGGACCTCGACCTGTTCGACCTGAACCGCGTGGAAGTGCTGCGCGGGCCCCAGGGCACCCTGTTCGGCTCGGGGTCGCTGTCCGGCACCGTCCGCTACATCACCAACCAGCCCAGCCTCGACGCCTTCTCGGGCACGATCGAGGCCACCGCCTCGACGGTCCAGGGCGGCTCCACCGGCGGTAACCTCAAGGGCGCCGTGAACATGCCGCTCAGCGAGCAGGCGGCCCTGCGGATCAGCGCCTATGCCGAGAAGTTCCCGGGCTTCATCGACGCCGTCATGCCCGGCGGGTCGGTGGACAAGGACGTCAACGACGGCACGCGCTATGGCATCCGCGCGGCCCTGCTGTTCAAGCCGACCGAGGATCTCTCGATCACCCCGCGGGTGGTCTACCAGAAGATCGACGTCGACGGCTTCAACCGGGTCGACATCTACAACATCCTGGGCAACCCCTTCACCACCACGCGTCCGGCCGTGACGCTGGGCGGAACGAAGCAGTTCATCCAGCTCGAAGAGAAGTTCAAGGACGAGTTCCTGCTGGGCGACCTCACGGTCCAGTACGACATGGGCGACCTGCGCTTCACGTCGATCACCAGCTACAGCGACCGCGACGTGCTGGTCCTGCGTGACGCCGGCGCGCTCACCAGCTCGATCACCGGGGGCTCGATCGGCCTGCCGCCGGCGGTCTACACGCTGAACTCGCCGCTCGCCGACACGACCGACTCCAAGACCTTCACCCAGGAGGCCCGCGTCGGCTCGACCGGCGACGGCCCGCTGCAGTGGGTCGCCGGCGCGTTCTACTCGCACATCGACCGCGACTACGCCCAAGACCTGTTCGTGCAGGGCTTCAGCGCCGCCAGCGGCATCCCGAGCGCCAGCGACGTGGCCCCGACGGACCACCTCTACTTCTCGACGGTGCCCTACAAGCAGAAGCAGTTCGCGGTCTTCGGCGAGGCGACCTATTCGGTCACCGACCGCCTGGACATCACCGGCGGCCTGCGCTGGGCGGACTACAAGGAAACCCGGACGCTGACCTTCGACGGCATCTTCGCCGACAAGACCATCGCGGTCCCCGGCAAGACCAAGGCCGACGCCTGGGCGCCCCGCCTGATCGTGGCCTATGAGGCGACCGACGACGTCACCCTGAACGCCCAGGTGTCCAAGGGCTTCCGGCTGGGCGGGATCAACGACCCGCTGAACCGCCCGCTCTGCACGCCCGCGGACTTCGCTACGTTCAACGCCCTGTCCTCGCCCAGCTTCAAGAACGAGACGGTGTGGAACTACGAGGCCGGCATGAAGGCGCGCCTGGGCGGGGGCCGCGGCTCGCTGACCCTCGCCGGCTTCTACGCCGACATCTCGAACCTGCAGGCTACGATCGACGCCGGCTCGTGCTCGTCGCGGATCATCGCCAATGTGAAGAGCGCCAAGTCGGTCGGCTTCGATGCCGAGTTCGCCTACCGGATCACCGACAACTTCGACATCGCGGCGACCGCCTCGTACAACGACGCCCAGCTCACCTCGAGCCTGAACGACGCCGCGGGGAACCCGATCCAGGGTCTGCGCGACGGCAACCGCCTGCCGACCGTGCCCAAGTTCCAGGGCTCGATCAGCGTGGGCTACGAGCGTGAGGTCACCTCGGAGCTGGAGGCGTTCTCGAACCTGACCTTCCAGCACGTGGGCAAGCGCTACACCCAGGTCTCGGACCAGGAGCAGAACCCCCGCACGGTGGCGCTGTTCCCGAACGTGGGCGCCGGCACGGCCACAAGCCTGATCTTCCCGCTGGAACTGCCGTCGTACGAGATCCTCAACCTGCGGATCGGCGTGCGCGGCGATGGCTGGGAGGCCGCGGCCTTCGTCAACAACCTGGGCGACGAGCGCGCCAAGCTGGCCATCGACCGCGAGCGCGGCCTGCGCGCCCGCTATGGCTTCCTGACCAACCCGCCGCGCACCTACGGCGCGACGGTGCGGAAGTCGTTCTAGCCTGGGGCTGGGCGAGGCGGAAACGCCTCGCCCCTCTCTCGAACTCACGGTATCCCCCATCCATGGGGACAGTCGCCACAAGGTCGGTGCTCGCCGGGCTGCTGTCGCTGGCGACCGCCGGCGCGGCGCTGGCGCACAACATCGGCGGGACCGACGCGGCCTTCGTGGCGGCGACGCGCGGGCCGGACCCCATCCCCTTCATGTACCTGGGCGCCAAGCACATGGTGACCGGCTACGACCACCTGCTGTTCCTGGTGGGCGTGATCTTCTTCCTGTTCCGGCTCCGGCAGATCGCGCTCTACGTCAGCCTGTTCTCGCTGGGCCATTCGATCACCCTGCTGGCCGGGGTGTTCTTCGACATCCACGCCGACCCGCACCTGGTCGACGCGGTGATCGGGTTGTCGGTGGCCTACAAGGCGTTCGAGAACCTGGGCGGCTTCCGCACCCTGTTCGGCGTGCAGCCGGATCCGCGCGCCGCGGTGCTGGGCTTCGGCCTGATCCACGGCTTCGGCCTGGCCACCAAGCTGCAGGCGCTGAACCTCAACCCCGAGGGCCTGCTCACGAACCTGGTCTCGTTCAACGTGGGCGTCGAGATCGGCCAGATCCTGGCGCTGTCGCTGATCCTGATCGCCATGACCCTGTGGCGACGCACGCCGGTGTTCGATCGGATGGCGGCGGGGGCGAACGTGCTGCTGATGCTGGCCGGCTTCGTGCTCGCGGGCCAGCAGGCGGCGGGCTACATTTTCGGCGGAGCGGTCTCATGAGCGCCAACGAGCAACCTGCGCGGCCGATGGCCAAGGGTCGGCTGATCGCGGCCATCGCGGGTGCGCTGCTCCTGGCCGGGCTGATCGTCCTGGGCGTGATCCTGCCGGCGGAGTTCAATCGCGACCCGCTTGGGATCGGCAAGCTGTCCGGCCTGTCGCGGCTCTGGGCGCCGGACGAGAAGACCGCCGACGCCAAGGAAGGCGGCGTGGCCCGCGCTCGCGAGTACGACATCCCCTTCCGCACCGACGTGGTCGAGATCCCGCTGGGCGACTTCCTGGCCGGGGCCGACAAGTCCGAGCTCGAGTACAAGGTGCGGATGCCGAAGGACGCCACCCTCACCTATTCGTGGGAGGTCGTAGGCACGACCGAGCCGCGCGACCTCCACTTCGACCAGCACGGCCACACCACGCCTGCGCCGGGCCAGCCGATGACGGTCTCGACCTACCGGCAGGGGTTCGGCCTCAAGCAGCAGGGCGCGCTGACGGCGCCGTTCGACGGAATCCAGGGCTGGCAGTTCTCGAACTCCAGCGAGAAGCCGGTGGTGGTGAAGCTGCGCCTGGCCGGCTTCTACGAGCTGATCCCGCCCGGTCAGCCGGGCAACGAGGCGGGGATCGTGGCCAATGTGCCTGCCGCCCAGGCTCGGCCGTAGCTTTGCAACACCTTCGCCGTAATTGGCGCGCCTAGTGCCGGTCCGAGGAGACCTCCGTATGCGTATGCGTATCGCCCTGCTGGCCGCCCTGATCGCCGCCCCGGCCTTCGCCGCCGAACCCGACGCGCCCGTCGCGACGGCCCCGGCCCAGACCGAAGCCGCGGCGCCGGCCGTCAGCACGGCCCAACAGATTGACGACTTCATCAAGACCTCGCCCGTCCCCGACGCGCGCCGCGACGACACGCTGGACGGCGTGGTCCCGCGCGACGACGGCAAGCCGCACGGCGAGATCGGCGTGGCCGTCGGCACCGGCGGCTATCGCAGCGTCTACGGCCGCACCGAGCTCCCGGTAGGCAAGAACGGGCGGGTCAGCCTGGCCTTCGAGGACACCAAGGGCGGCTATTACGGCTATGGCCGCCGCGGCTACGGCGGCCCCTATGTCGGCGGTCCGCTGGGCATCGCCGGCGGTCCCGACCGTCAGCGCTGCGACCTGGAGGGCATGAGCGCCCTGCGGCCCCTCGACACCATGGGCGGACCAAACGGCCGGTGCGTCCGGCCGCTCTCCGACTGGTAGGCGACGCGGCGGGCGAAAGTGGATGCCGGTTTCGCCGCCCGACGCGCGCCCGGCAACAATTGCTACTTCTTCTGCTCCGGGACCGGCGGCAGCGGGTCGCCCTTGGCCGGACCGTTGGCCTTGACGTCGGGCTGGATCACGAACTGCTCGTGGCAGGCGACGCAGACTTCATAGACACGACCGCCTTCGTCGAAGACCGCCTTCTTGTCGTGCTTCTCGGCCGCGGCGCGGGCAATCAGGGCGCGTTCGGTGAGGAGCTGGGCGTACTTGTTCCAGTCGGTCTCGGGCGCGCGGGTGCGGCCGGGCATTTGCAGGAGGTTGCCGGCCTCTATCAGCATCGTCGCGCCGGTGACCAGGACGTCCCAGCCCTCGTCGGTGGTGGGGGACAGGTCGCGCTCGCCGGCTTCGGTGATCTCGTAGCCCGAGCCCTTCCAGTACATGAAGGCAGCCGGATCGACGAAGTGGCCCATGAACTCGGTCATCGGAATGTCGGTGTTGAACTTGGGCTCGCCGGCCTTGGGCGCGGCGGGTTTCCCCGGCGAGCAGGCGGTGAGCAGCGCGGCGCAGGCCGCCAGGGTCATCAGATGCTTCAAGGGCCGAACTCCTAGGCCGTTCGTCGCTCGGGCTGGCTCAGGCCCGAGGCCGCGCACAATGTGGGGTTCGACCTTAACGGCCGCTTTCGCGGGCGCCACCGTACGGAACGGTTACAAAACCGCGCCTCAGCCCGCCGTCAGGATCGCCTCGACGCTCATGCGCTTATAGGCGGCCACCACCGCGTCGCCCTCGGCGCGGGGCAGCGAGATGGCCAACCGCATGGTCGCCTCCCCCAACTGCCAGACCAGGAAGGCCGTGGGTCCGATGCGGTCGGGATCGGCGTCCGGCCGCGCCCGCCGGATGGCGGCGGCGAGCCGTTCGCCGTGGCGCCGGCTCTCGGCCAGTTCGAGGTCCACCAGCGCCTTGTCGGCCTGGGCGCCGGCCCAGATGTCGCGCATGGCCGGCTGGGTCAGGAACAGCGACCAGTAGACGTCGATCAGGCCGTTGAAGGCGTCGGCCAGCTCGTCCTGGCTTCGCACCGGCGCGAGGGCGTCCTCGATGCAGCGGCGGCTGCCGGCGTGGGTCCGCTCGGTCAGGGCCCGGATCACCGCCGCCTTGTCGGGGAAGTATTGGTAGAGCGAGCCGATCGAAACGCCGGCCCGCGCGGCCAGGTCGCTCATCTTCAGATAGTCGCTGCCGCGGTCCGCGATGATCTCGGTGGCCATGGCCAGGATGCGGTCCACGCGGTCGCGGCTGCGCGCCTGGATGGGCGAGCGCCCCCGGCTGGTCGTGTCGGCGGCATGGACGGGCGTCTGGGCGGTCATACGGTTCTCGATAACTGTCATGCCAAAATATGAGGACTTGTCACGTTCTAAAATGTGAGACTTACTCATATCCACAGACGGAGACACCCGATGACCCAACAGACCGACAAGGGCCTCACGCTGGTGACCGGCGCCACCGGCAAGACCGGCCGCCGCATCGTGGCGCGCCTGACCGCCGCCGGCTGGCCTGTCCGGATCGGCTCGCGCAGCGCCGACCCTGCGTTCGACTGGGAGCGACCGGCGACCTGGGCCCCTGCCCTGGCCGGCGCGACCGCCGCCTATGTGGCCTTCGTGCCGGACCTGGCGGTCGAGGGTTCGCTGGACGCCATCAGGAGCTTCCTCGACGCGGCGGAGGCCGCGGGCGTGCGCCGCATCGTGCTGCTGTCGGGACGGGGCGAGCCGGAGGCTCAGGCCTGCGAGGACGAGCTGATGTCGCGCAGCGTCGAATGGACGATCCTGCGCTGCAGCTGGTTCAGCCAGAACTTCAGCGAGAGCTTCTTCCTGGACGGCGTGCTGGCCGGCGAGCTCGTGACGCCCACGGGCTTGGCGGCCGACCCATTCCTCGACGCCGAGGACATCGCCGACGCCGCCTTCGCCGCCCTCACCACGGCTGACCATGCCGGCAAGCTCTACGAGATGACAGGGCCTGAGGCCTTGAGCTTCGGTGAGGCGGTGGCCGAGATCGGCCGCGCCACCGGCCGCGAGATCCGCCACGTCGAGATTCCGGTGGAGGACTACCGCGCCGCCCTGGCGGAGAGTGACCTGCCGCCGGGTTACCCGGAGCTGGTGATGTACCTGTTCACGACGGTGCTGGACGGCCGCAACACCCCGGTGACGGATGGCGTGCGGCAGGCGCTGGGCCGGCCCGCCGGCAGCTTCGCGGCCTATGCCCGACGCGCCGCGGCGGAAGGCGCCTGGACCGCTACGGTCTAGATCGTTCTTGCCGAGCGGAAGGGAAATTCGGGTTGGGCGTTTCCCTTCCGGCGGGCGTTGCGCAATATACGCCCAATCGTCGTTCGCCGACTCGACCAGGATGTTTCCTTGACCGACCAACCCCTGCCGCCCCCCGTGGCGAGCGCCCTCGACCTGATCGGCCGCACGCCGATGCTGGAGCTGACGGGCTTCGACACCGGCCTCTGCCGCCTGTTCGTGAAACTGGAAAACGCCAATCCCGGCGGTTCGATCAAGGACCGCATCGCACGCTCGATGATCGAGGCCGCGGAGAAGGACGGCTCGCTCAAGCCCGGCGGGACCATCGTCGAGGCCACCGCCGGTAACACCGGACTGGGCCTGGCCCAGGTGGGAATCCTGAAAGGCTACAAGCTGCTGCTGGTGGTGCCGGACAAGATGGCGCGGGAGAAGATCCAGCACCTGCGCGCCATGGGCGTGGATGTGCGCATCACCCGCTCCGACGTCGGCAAGGGCCACCCGGAGTACTACCAGGACATGGCCCTGGCGCTGGCGGCGAAGCTGAACAACGCCGTCTTCATCAACCAGTTTTCCAACCCGGCGAACCCGCTGGCCCACGAGACCACCACCGGCCCGGAGATCCTGGAGCAGATGGAGGGCGACGTGGATGCGGTGGTCGTGGGCGTCGGCTCCGGCGGCACGCTGACGGGCTTGGGCCGCTTCTTCGCCAAGGCCTCGCCGAAGACGAAGATGGTCCTGGCCGATCCGGTGGGCTCGATCCTGGCCCCGCTGGTCGAGCGCGGCGAGAAGGTGGAGCCTGGCTCCTGGGTCGTGGAAGGCATCGGCGAGGACTTCATCCCCGACAACTGCGACCTGAAGCTGGTGGCCAAGGCCTACGAGATTTCGGACACCGAGAGCATCGCCACCGCGCGGCTGCTGCTGACCAAGGCCGGCATCCTGGCGGGGTCGTCGTCGGGAACGCTGCTGGCCGGCGCCCTGCGCTATTGCCGTGACCAGACCGAGCCCAAGCGGGTGGTGACGCTCGTCTGCGACACGGGCAGCCGCTACCTGTCCAAGGTCTACAACGACAGCTGGGTGGCCGAGCAAGGGCTCGTGGACCGGGAGCTGCACGGCGACCTGCGCGACCTGATCGCCCGCACGCCGGGCGACGCGGTGACCGTGGGGCCCGACGACGCCCTGCTCACCGCCTACAACCGCATGCGCGCCGCCGATGTCTCCCAGCTTCCCGTGATCGACGACGGCCGGCTGATCGGGCTGATCGACGAGAGCGACCTGCTGGAGGCCGTCGAGGACCGCCGCCAGGACGCCCGCTTCCGCCAGCCCGTCTCGACCGCCATGACGGCCAAGCTGCACACCCTGCAGGCCGGCGAGCAACTGGACGCGCTGCTTCCCATATTCGAGCGTGACGAGGTGGCGATCGTGATGGAGGGCAAGGAGTTCCTCGGCCTGATCACCCGCATCGACCTGATCAACTATCTGAGGCGCGCGGCGTGAAAGACGACAACCTGCAGGGCAAGAATCGCCTGGAGTTCGCCACGCGGGCGATCCACGGCGGCCAGGAGCATGATCCGACCACCGGCGCGGTGATGCCGCCGATCTACGCCACCTCGACCTATGCGCAGTCCTCGCCCGGCGTGCACACGGGCTTCGAATATTCGCGCAGCCAGAACCCGACCCGGTTCGCCCTGGAGCGCGGCATCGCCGACCTGGAGAGCGGGACCAAAGGCTATGCCTTCGCCTCGGGCCTGGCCTCGATCGCCACCTTGCTGGAGGTGTTGGACGCCGGCGACCACATCATCGCCAGCGAAGACCTCTATGGCGGCTCGTTCCGGCTCTTCGACAAGGTGCGCACTCGCTCCGCCAACCTGCAGGTGACCTATGTCGACCTCGCGGACCTTGCGGCCATCGAGGCGGCGATCACGCCCAAGACCAGGATGGTCTGGGTCGAGACGCCCACCAATCCGATGCTGCGGCTGTCCGACCTCGAGGCCATCGCCGAACTCTGCCGCAAGCGCGGCCTGATCGCAGCGGCCGACAACACGTTCGCCAGCCCCTACGTCCAGCGCCCGCTGGAGCTGGGCTTCGACGTGGTGATGCACTCGACCACCAAGTACATCGGCGGCCACTCCGACGTGGTGGGCGGCGCCCTGGTGGTCGGCGACAACGCCGAGCTGCGCGACAAGTTGACCTTCCTGCAGAATGCCATCGGCTCGGTGGCCTCGCCGTTCGACAGCTACCTGACGCTGCGGGGCATGAAGACGCTCGCGCTCCGCATGCAGCGCCACTGCGAGAACGCCCAGGTGATCGCCGAGTGGCTGGAGGCGCGCAAGGGCGTGGCCAAGGTGATCTACCCCGGCCTGAAGAGCCACCCGCAGCATGCGCTGGCGAAGAAGCAGATGGCCGCGCCCGGCGGCATGATCACCGCCGTCCTCGACCGCAACCTCGCCGGCACGCGTGAGATGCTGGAGCGCACCCGGCTGTTCACGCTCGCCGAAAGCCTGGGCGGCGTCGAAAGCCTGATCGAACACCCCGCCATCATGACCCACGCCTCGATCCCGGCCGAGACCCGCGCCCGCATCGGCATCGCCGACGGCCTGATCCGGCTGTCGGTGGGCGTGGAAAACGTCGACGACCTGATCGCGGATCTGGACCGGGCGCTGGGCTGACCCCTCAATCGTCATCCCACGGTCAGCCGAAGGCTGATCCGGGGGACCCAAGCCGAGATTCAGACGTGGCGAAGCCGCTTGGGTCCCCCGGATCGCCTTTCAGACGACCGTGGGATGACGCCGTTAGTTACAGGAACAGATCCGCGCAGGCCTCGACGATGGCGTCCACGTCCAGGCGGTAGTGGCGGTAGAGGTCGGGGAGGTCGCCGACCTGGCCGAAGCTGTCGAGGCCGAGCGAGCTGACCCGCTGGCCCAGGACGCCGCCCAGCCACGAGAGGGTGGCGGGCGAAGCGTCGACCACCGTGACCAGCCCGGCCCCCGGCGCGAGCTGCGCCAGCAGGCGCTCGGCATGGCTGACCTGCTTGCCGCCACCCTGCCAGCGGCTGCGGCGGCTGGCCATCCAGTCGCGATGGAGCAGGCCGGGCGAGACGACGTTCAGCACGCCCAGGCCCGGGATGTCGTCGGCCAGCTGCTCGGCCGCGGCCAACACCTCGGGCGCCACGGCGCCGCAGAAGACGATGGCGGCGTCGCCGGCCGCACCTGGCGCCCGCAGCCAATAGGCGCCCTTCAGCGCATCTTCGCGCCAGGCGTTGTCGGTGCGTTCGACCTGGGTGAGCACGCGGGTGGTCAGGCGCAGGTAGACAGAACCGCCGTCGTCGGCCTGCATGTGGCCGAACGACCAGCGCATCACCTCGGCCAGCTCGTCCACGAAGGCGGGCTCGAAATAGGTCAGTCCCGGCTGGCCGATGCCGATCAGCGGCGTGTAGATCGACTGGTGCGCGCCACCCTCGGGGCCCAGCGTCAGGCCGGACGGCGTGGCCACCAGCATGAACCGGGCGTCCTGGTAGCAGGCGTAGTTCAGGGCATCGAGGCCGCGGCTGATGAAGGGATCGTAGACCGTCCCGATCGGCAGCAGGCGCTCTCCAAACAAGGGAGCGGACAGGCCGAAGGCGGCCAGGTTCAGGAACAGGTTGTGCTCGGCGATGCCCAGTTCGACGTGCTGGCCCGCGGTCTTGCCCGCCCAGCGCTGCGGGGAGGGGATCTTGGCGTCGCGGAACACGTCGGCGGTCTCGCGGCGCCGGAACAGACCGCGCTGGTTCACGAAGCCGCCGAGGTTGGTCGAGACCGTCACGTCGGGCGAGGTGGTGACGATGCGGTCGGCCAGCGGTTGGCCGCCCTTGGCCAGGTCCAGCAGGATCCGGCCGAAGGCCTGTTGGGTGGACTGCTCGGCGCCGTCGGGGCTGGGGAACTCCGCCCGCGACGGGACCGGCACGGGTTCGGCGGCGAAGCGGCGGGTGGCCGGCTGGGCGAAGGGAGCGGCCGCCACGAAGGCCTTCACGGCCTCGGCGTCTTCAGGGGCGAGGCCGGCCAGCGGCTCCCACTCCTGGCCCTCGGCCACGCCCATGGTCCGGCGCAGGGTCTCGACCTGACCGGGGTTCATCAGCCCGGCGTGGTTGTCCTTGTGCCCCTGAAGCGGCAGCCCGAAGCCCTTGACCGTATAGGCGATGAACATGGTGGGCGTGTCGTCCTGGGCCGCGTCGAACGCCTCGGTCAGGGTCTCGATGCAATGGCCGCCCAGGCCGATCATCAGCTCGTGCAGCGCCTCGTCGGTGAAGCTCTCCAGCAGGGCGCGGACACCCGCCTGCCGGCCGATGTCGCGTGTCAGGCGTTCGCGCCAGGCCGCCCCGCCCTGATAGGTCAGGGCGGCGAAATCGGCGTTCGGACAGGCCTCGATCCAGGCCTGCAGCGCCTTGCCGCCGGGCCGGGCGAAGGCGCGCATCTGAGCCTTGCCCCACTTCAGCGTCACCACACGCCAGCCGGCGGTCTCGAAGATGTCGTCGAAGCGGTCGAACATCCGGTCGGCCGTCGTCGCGTCGAGGCTCTGCCGGTTGTAATCGACGATCCACCAGACGTTGCGGATGTCGTGCTTGTAGGCCTCGATCAGGCACTCGTAGATGTTGCCCTCGTCCAGCTCGGCGTCGCCCATGGTGGCGACGAACCGGCCCCGGCGCTCCGCCGCCAGCCAGCCATGGCCCGAGAGATAGTCCTGCATCAGCGAGGCGAAGGCGGTGATCGCGACCCCAAGGCCCACCGAGCCCGTGGAGAAGTCGACGTCGTCCTTGTCCTTGGTCCGCGAGGGATAGGACTGGGCGCCGCCGAAGCTGCGGAAGCCCTCCAGCTGCTCGCGGGTCTGGCGGCCCATCAGGTACTGGGCGGCGTGGAACACCGGGCTGGCGTGCGGCTTCACCGCCACCCGGTCCTCGGGCTTCAGCGCATGAAAGTAGAGCGCCGTCATGATCGTGGTCATCGAGGCGCAGGAGGCCTGGTGGCCGCCCACCTTCAGTCCGTCGCGGCTTTCGCGGTTGTGGTTGGCGTTGTGGATGGTCCAGGTCGCCAGCCAGCGCAGCCGCGCGTCGATGTGGCGCAGCATCTCCATGTGGTGCGCGGCGCCGCGATTGTGACCGGCGGGGGCGGCGGACTGTGTCTGAGGCATGGAACTCGCGGCGCTGGGGCGTTCGGGGGAAACTTGCATCCCGTCCCAGGGGGAATAGGGGCGGGTTGATGCGGCTTCTACCAGACTTCGGGGTTGAACGTCAGGCTGGCGGTGGCGGGCCTTTGCTTCAAGTCGGAAATCGAAAACCCGGTACGCAGTGATTGACGGGTCCTCCGCATTGGGGTTCGCTCGCCCGCGAGAACGCGCCGAAGAGCGTGTCGGAGGAACGAGCGTCATGACCCAGACCGCACCCGCGGCGGCCGACCGGCTGACTCTGAAGACCAAGCTCGCGTTCGGCATCGGCAGCGCCGCCGAGATCATCGCGCTCTACTCGGTCTCCAGTTTCGCGCTGCTGTTCTACAATCAGGTCCTGGGCGTGAAAGCCCACTGGGTCGGGCTCGCCATCTCGGTGAGCCTGGTGCTGGACGGTCTGACCGAGCCGCTGGTGGGATCGTGGTCGGACCGCACCCGCAGCAAGCTGGGCCGCCGCCACCCCTGGATGTTCGCCGCGCCCATCCCGATCGCGCTCTCGCTCTTCGCCATCTTCAATCCGCCCGCGGGGCTGGAGCCCATGTCTCTCGCCATCTGGTGCGGGGTCAGCGTCTCGCTGATGCGCCAGGTGATGACCTTCTTCCACACGCCGCACCTGGCGCTGGGGGCCGAGCTCTCGCCGAACTACATCGAGCGCTCGAAGGTGATGGCCTACAACAGCTTCTTCACCTGGGCCGGCGGCGCCGGGATGACCTGGGTGGCGCTCAGCTACTTCTTCCCATCGACGCCCGAGTACCCGCGGGGGCTCCTGAACCCGGAGCCGTGGACCAACTTCGCCCTGGTCATGTCGCTGACGATCGTGGTCGTGCTGTTCGCCTCGGCCTGGTTCACCCGCGACCGCATCCCGTTCCTGCCGCCGCTGGCCGCCGACGTGAAGAAGTTCACCCCGACCGAGTTCTTCGCCGACGTCTGGAAGGCGCTGCGCAACGTGAACTACGTGTGGCTGCTCATCGGCTATTTCTTCCTGTCGATGATGATCGGCCTCAAGGAGGGGCTGCGCCTCTACACCGGCACCTTCTACTGGGGCTTCAACAGCGAAGATCTGCGCTGGTATGTGATCGGCAGCTTCGCCGGCTACGCGGCGGCCTTCGCCTTCGCCGCCCGCATGCATGGCCGCTTCGACAAGCGCGCGACCCTGATCGGGGGCGCGGTCGCCTACGCCCTGACCACGGCCTTCCCCCTGCTGTTGGGCCAGCTCGGCGTCCTGACCCAGGACACGCCGAACCTGTTGTGGATGCTCATCGCCTGGTCGGCCCTGTCCTATGGATCGCTCAGCGTGCTGCAGATCGGCGCCATGTCGGCGCTGGCCGACATCGCCGACGAGAACGAGCTGCGCTTCGGTGTGCGCCAGGAGGGGATACTCTATTCGACCCGCGCCCTGGCGGCGAAGGTCGACCAGGCCATCGGCTCGGCCCTCGCCGGCTTCGTGCTGCTGATCATCGCCTTCCCGCAGAAGGCCAAGCCGGGCGCCATTCCGGAGGACGTGCTGTTCAATCTCGCGCTCTGGGATGGCGTCATGGCCGCCGTGCCGGGACTGATCGCCGCCTACTGCTACGGCCGCTACCGGATCACCAAGGCGAGCTACGAGGCCACCCGGGCGGCGCTGGTGGCGCGGCGGGGTCAGGTCCAGGGTGGCCGTGACCTCCCGCCCGCTGCGCCCGTCGCCACGCCCGCGCCGGCCGAGTGATCAGGCCGGTCTGAGCGCCTGCATCAGGCTGCCGGTGTAGGCCGCGTGGCCCACGTGGGTCAGGCGCGCCTCGAAATCGGCCCAGATCTCGCCGCCCAGGTCGCGCCAGCGGCGGCAGAAGGCGTAGTCCTCCGAGAGGTGCTGGCCGGTCTCGGGCTCGATCATGGTGTCGAAGATCATGACGGCCTCGTCCCCCGGGCCATCCCCAAGCCGCGCGCGCAGCTCCGGATGGGCGTCCGCGATCCGCTGCAGGGCTCGGCGGCGGATCAGCAGGAAGCCCGTGCCGCCATAGGCCACCTTGGCGACGCCGTTCTCGACCTCGACGCTGTTGTCCGCCGTCGGCAGGAAGCGGACCACATAGCCGATGGCCGCGGCCTGAAGGTCGCTCACGCCGGCCTTCACCGCCGCGCGCACCTTGTCCCAGTCGATCGACTTCAGCGGGCAGACCGCCGCGACCACGTCCTTGTCGGCGGCCAGCAGGCGGAAGACGTTCTCGGGTTCGAAGCCGATGTCGGCGTCGACGAACAGGATGTGGGTGGCGTCCGGGTGCGCCAGGAACCGGGCCGCCAGACGCGAGCGACCGCGGGTGATCAGCGCCTCGCCGCCCATCATGTCCACATGCAGGCCGATCCCGCGCGCCTGGCAGGCGTCCTGCAACCGCAGCAGGGCGGTGACGAACTGCAGAGCCAGCAGCCCTCCGTAGCAGGGGACCGCGAGGTAGAGGAACGGCGGGCGCGTTTCGGACATCGCCCCCGTCATAGAGCGCGCGTCAGGCGGCGTCGATTGCCTGGGGCGCCAGCCGGCGGAGGCCGAACCACAGCGCGCTGGCCAGGGCCACGCCCACCAGGTCGGCCACCAGGTCGCGCGGGTCGCCATGGCGGCCGAAGGGGGTCACGGCCTGCAGGATCTCGACGACCACGCCGAAGGCCAGGGCGAAGGCCGGGATCGCCAGCCTGCGTCGGGGCGCGAGCACGAGGCCCGACAACGTCAGCACGAACCAGGCGGCCGTGTGCTCGAACCGATCGCCCGTGCCGGGGTCGGGCAGCTCCTCCGACGGCGTGAGACACAGGACGAGGAGGATGGCGACCGCCAGGGCGTAGAGCCCGAGCCGGACGCGCCGGGGAAACCTGGAAGGAAGCATCGCCCTTACTTGCACGTCCGACTGTGGCTCTCTAGCGTCCGCCCGCTCAAGAACAGGCGCAGGAACGGTGCAGTGGCGGTCGAGGCGGTGATCTGGGATTTCGGCGGGGTGTTCACCACCTCGCCCTTTGAGGCCTTCAACCGCCTGGAGGCCGAGCGGGGCCTGCCGAAGGACCTGGTCCGCCGGGTGAATTCGCTCAATCCGGACGCCAACGCCTGGGCCCTGTTCGAGCGGAACGAGATCGATGCGGCGGGGTTCGACGCAATGTTCCTGGCGGAATCCACCGCGCTCGGCCATCCGCTGCGCGGCGCCGACGTCCTGCCCAGGCTGAACGGCGAACTGCGGCCCCGGATGGTGGCGGCGCTCAAGGCCTGCAAGGCGCGCTTCAAGGTCGGCTGCATCACCAATAACGTGGTCTCCATGCACAGCCCCGGCCAGGACGAAGGCCAGAAGTCGGCCGGCGCCATGGCGCAGGTGATGCCGCTGTTCGACGCGATCATCGAGAGCTCCAAGGCCGGCGTCCGCAAGCCCGACCCGAAGATCTACCTGATGATGTGCGACCTGCTGGGCGTGAAACCCGGGGCCTGCGTCTACCTCGACGACCTGGGCATCAACTGCAAGCCGGCCGCGGGCCTGGGCATGAAGGCGATCAAGGTGACGGACGTGGACCAGACCCTGGCCGAGCTGGCCGGCCATACCGGCCTCAGCTTCCCCGTGGAGCAGCCGGCATGACCCGGCCCACGAAGATCGGGGCCGATGCGGCGCTCAGGCAGCTGACCGGCTGGGCGAAGGTCGAAGGCGAGCGCGACGCCATCTCCAAGACCTTCAAATTCGCCGACTTCAACGCGGCCTTCGGGTTCATGACCCGCGTGGCCCTGCTGGCCGACAAGCTCGACCACCATCCGGAATGGTTCAACGTCTACAATCGCGTCGAGGTGCTGCTGGCCACTCACGATGTCGACGGCGTCAGCGAGCTGGACGTGCAGATGGCGACGTTCATGGACGACGCGGCGAAGGTCTAGGGAGAGAACGATGGCGGGACGGGTCGCGGGCAAGAAGGCCTTCATCACCGGCGGGGCCCAGGGGCTGGGCGCGGCGTTCGCGCGCAAGCTGGCGGCCGAGGGCGCCAAGGTCACGGTGGCCGACATCAACACCGAGGGCGCCAAGGCGGTGGCGGCCGAGATCGACGCCACGCACGGCGCCGGCACGGCCTTCGCCTTCCCGCTGGACGTCACCAAGGAAGACCAGTGGATCTTCGCCCTGGAGGAGGCCGACGCGGCCATGGGCGGGATATCGGTGCTGGTGAACAACGCCGGCATCAGCCGGGGCGGCAACATCGAGGAGCTGAGCTACGAGGACTGGAAGCTGGTGATGAGCGTCAACGTGGACTCGGTGTTCCTGGGTACGAAGCACGCGCTCAAGTACCTGCGCCAGAACCAGCCCGGCTCGATCGTCAACATCTCCTCGATCGCCGGCGTGATCGCCGCCCACAACACCCCCGTCTACAACGCCTCCAAGGCGGCGGTCTGGCTGCTGTCGAAAGGTATCGGCCTGCATTGCGCGAAGCAGGGGCTGGACGTGCGGTCGAACTCGATCCACCCGACCTTCATCGACACCCCGATCCTGGATCCGCTGCGCCAGCGGTTCGGCAAGGAGGAGGCCGAGGCCAAGCTGGCCCGCCAGGTGCCGCTGGGCAGGATCGGCCAGCCCGAGGACATCGCCAACGCGGTGCTCTACCTGGCGTCCGACGAGAGCCGGTTCATGACCGGCGCGGAACTCCGCCTCGACGGCGGTATTTCGGCGATGTGACGAGGTTCCTCCCCCGCTGGGGAGGGGACCGCGAAGCGGTGGAGGGGTCATCCCCGCCTTTTGAGCGGCCCCCCTCAGTCGGCATTCGCCGACAGCTCCCCCGATGGGGAGCAATGGCTCTCAATTGACGACGATGGCGCCCAGCAGGAGCTTGGCGCCAGGGCGGCCGAGGATGGCGTCGGTCTGGCGCTGCAGGGTCTGGGCGATGTAGTCGGCGTTGGGCAGCGAACCCTCGCCAAGGCCGGCGGCGTAGGACTGGATCGTCTGCACATAGGCCGCGCGCAGCCGCGGAACGGACTGCTCGACCCGGGCGCGCAGCGCGGCGTCCGGCACGTTGAGGCCGCAGTCCACCGACAACACCCCGCGACGGCTGCCGGACCGGATCGTCGTGCCCAGCAAGGGCAGAAGCTGCACGTAGGAGCCCCCGCCGGACTTCTTCTTGTCCTCCGACGCCGGCGCGGCGGCCGGCGCGGCGGCGGCGCAGGCGGCCAGGGCGAGGAACAGGCGGCGGTGCATGACCCTGGGTATCGCCGATCATGGTTAGCGGTCTCTTTACGCGGCGCAGCGAGACTGCCGGCGTACAGGCTGCCTGCGGAGCGCCCCTTGGGCCGATTTGCGCCGAACAATCTCGACCTCGACGGCAAGGTCATCCTCGTGACGGGCGGCACCGGCTCCTTCGGCCGGCGGTTCGTCGAGACCGTGCTGGATCGCGCCAAGCCGCGGAAACTGATCGTCTATTCGCGCGACGAACTGAAGCAGAGCGAGATGCAGATCGATCTCGCCGAGCGGTTCGGACCCGAGAAGATGTCGGTCATGCGCTTCTTCCTGGGCGATGTGCGTGACCGCGAGCGGCTGTCGCTGGCGTTCCGGGGTGTCGACATCGTGATCCACGCCGCGGCGCTGAAGCAGGTGCCGGCGGCGGAATACAATCCCTCGGAGTGCATCCACACCAACATCATGGGCGCCGAGAACGTGGTCCGCGCCTGCCTGGCCAATGGCGTGAAGAAGGTCGTGGCGCTCTCCACCGACAAGGCCTGCAACCCGATCAACCTGTACGGCGCCACCAAGCTGGCCTCCGACAAGACCTTCGTGGCGGCCAACAATCTGTCGGGCGACATCGGGACCCGGTTCTCGGTGGTGCGCTACGGCAATGTGGTGGGGTCCAGGGGCTCCGTGATCCCGTTCTTCCAGCGGCTGATCCAGCGCGGGGCGACCGAGCTGCCGATCACCGACCCGCGGATGACCCGCTTCCTGATCACCATCGAGGAGGGCGTCGACTTCGTGCTGTCCTCCCTGGACGGCATGCACGGCGGCGAGGTGTTCGTGCCCAAGATCCCGTCGATGAACATCATGGACATCGCCGCGGCCATGGCGCCGGGCCTGGCGACCAAGAACATCGGCATCCGCCCGGGCGAGAAGCTGCACGAGATGATGATCAGCCAGGACGACGCGCGGAACACCGTCGACCTGGGCGACCGCTACGCCATCGAGCCGGCGTTCGTGGAGTACACCCGCGTCCCGCTGACCGGCGCCCGGCTGGCCGAGGACTTCAGCTACGCCTCCGACACCAACGACGACTGGCTGGACCAGGCGGGCCTGCTGGCGATGCTGGACGACGGCAAGCCGCGCCGCCGCCGGCGCGCGGACGACTAAATGCTGCCCTACGGCCGCCAGACCATCGAAGATGACGACATCGCCGCGGTGGCCGAGGCGCTGCGCGGCGACTTCCTCACTACGGGGCCGACGGTGGACGCCTTCGAACGCGCCTTCGCCGAGACGGTGGGCGCGCGCCACGCGGTGGCCTGCGCCAACGGGACGGCGGCCCTGCACCTGGCCATGCTGGCGCTGGAGGTGAAGCCGGGCGAGGTGGTGATCGCCCCCTCGATCACCTTTCTCGCGACCGCCAACTGCGCCCGTTACGTCGGCGCCGACGTGGTGTTCGCCGACGTGGACCCCGACAGCGGGCTGATGACGCCGCAGACCCTGGCCGAGGCGATCGGCCGGGTCGGAAGCCGACGCCTGCGGGCCGTGCTGCCGGTGCACCTGCGCGGCGACGTGGCCGAGCTGCCGGCGCTGGCCGCGCTGGCCGGAGCCGCGGGCGCGGTCCTGGTCGAGGATGCGCCGCACGCCCTGGGCTCGACCATGCGCTTCGGCAATGTGGCCGAGAGCGTGGGCGACGTCCGGCACTCGGCCATGGCCACCTTCTCGTTCCATCCTGTGAAGACCATCGCCACCGGCGAGGGCGGAATGGTCACCACCAACGACGCCGGCCTGGCGGAGCGGCTGCGGACGCTGCGCAGCCACGGCATGGTGCGGCCGGCGGGCGCCGAGCCCTGGTGGTACGAGATGCCCGAGCCGGGGTTCAACTACCGCCTGCCCGACATCCTCTGTGCGCTCGGCCTCTCGCAGCTCAGGAAGTTGCCCCGTTTCGCGGAGCGGCGGCGCGTGCTGGCGGCGGCCTATGGCGAAGCCCTGGCCCCGCTCGCGCCCTTCGTGCGCCAGGCGGCGCGGCCGGCGTGGAGCGATCCCGTCCTGCACCTGATGACCGTGCTGATCGACTTCGAGGCGGCCGGCCGCTCGCGGCTCGAGGTCGTGGAGGCGCTCAAGGCGAAGGGCGTCGGCAGCCAGGTCCATTACATCCCGGTGCATCGCCAGCCGTACTACCGCGCGCTCTACGGGGACCTGGTCCTGCCCGGCGCCGAGGCCTGGTACGCCCGCTGCCTGTCGCTGCCGCTCTATCCGGGGATGGAGGACGGCGACGTGGCGACGGTGGCGGCGGCGCTCAAAGCGGCGCTCCACCAGTAGCCGACATCCGCGGATTAAGCCGCCAGGCCCGCCGCGTGGATCAGGTCGCGGACCTGCCTCATCTGGTCCGGCGCGTTGGCCAGTTCCGCGCGGGTCTCGTCCATCTTGAACAGCTTCAGGGCCTCGGCCCGGGCCCGGTTGGCGGCGGGGCCCATGGGCGCGCTTTCGCCGGCGGCCAGCTTCAGCAGCAGGGTGAGGCGATGGATGAGGGGCGCGTTGGCGCGCGCGACCGTCTGCGAGAGCCGCGCGTGCGCCTCCACATGGCCACCGATGTCGCCCAGCTTCTCCTGGATCGGTTGGTAGTCGCCCTCCACCAGACCGCAGCGGCCCACGGACCTGTGCAGGGCGGCGAGCTGGATCAGGCGCGCGCCGGGGTTCTCGGCGCCGCCGGTCATTTCCTTCTCGAACCGCAGCGAGGCGATCACGGCCTTCAGCCAGCCGCCGGCCTGGCGCTTGTTGGCCGCGCCGATCACGTTCTCGGTGAGCCAGATCAGCGCCTCGACTTCTTCGTACGACGACATGCCGGAGCCGAGGTAGGCCTCCACGAAGTCGCCGGTGACCAGCATCTTGGAGCGGGCGATGAAGGCGGACTGCACCTCCTCCAACGGCAGGAGCTTGCCGGAGGCCGCGGTCAGCGACATGGCCAGAGCCCGGAGCACGTCGATCTCGCGCGCGGCCTCGCCCGGGCAGAGGCGGCGCGGCCCGATCAGTTCGCGCAGGATGCGGCGACCGATGGCGGCGCGGGTGTCCTCGAAGTGCTGCCCCATCAGCCACTGGGCCAGGCGCGTCGCCTGCGGCGACAGCGGCGGCATGATCTTCGCCACCGAGTTCTCGACCTTCATCAGCCGATCCACCGAATCGTAGGCGGCGAGGCGGGTCATGGCCGCCAGGTTGGCGCCCAGGTCCCGGCCCTTGCCCAGGAGATCGGTGATGCCGGGCTTGGCCTCGAGGATCTCGGCCAGCGGCTGCTGGATGGTGTTGAGCGCCAGGCCGCGGCCGGCGCCCTTCTCCGGCGCGGCGTCGGCCAGGTCGAGCAGGCGATCGACCTTGTCCGACCAGGACTTGGCCGGGGCGATGGAGGCGGCGACGCCGGCGCCTAGCAGGTAGCTGCGCTCAGGGTCCTGGGCCAGCCGCTCGGCGGCGAGGGCGAACTTCTCCTTGTCGAGGTCGGGCAGCGTCCCCTTGCGGTGGTCCTTCATCAGCCGATCGACGGCGCGCTCGATCAGCCCGTGGAACACCCGCATCAGCTCGTGCACCGACATCGACCGGGCGTGGGCCTCCGGGATCGCCAGCTTCTGGACCGCATGCTGCAGGTCGGTGCCCGAGGCTTCCAGGGCCTCGACCAGGTCGGGGCGGTGCAGCAGTTCGAACGGGGTGGCGTTGTTGCGCTCCAGCCAGCCTTCCAGCAGCCGGCCGATACGCTCGCGGGCGTGAATGGTGTAGAGGTCCTGCGGGGTGACGCACAGCGGCTGGGGGTCCGCCTGTGGCTTCACCTTGGCGCCGCCCTCGGCGGCGCCCAGCTTCAGGATGACGACCGACTGGAATTCGCGGCTCTCTTCGTCGAAGACCTCTTTCGAGACCCTCGCGGCGGCCACGCGGCCTTCGTCCATCAGTTCCTGCGCGGTCTGGAGCGCAAGCGCCCGATTCTCCGTCGCGAGGTCCAGCGTCCACGGGCCGCCCGGCGCCTTCCGAATAAAGACCTCGAAGTGCACTTTCGTCCCATCCATCTACGCATCCCCCCAGAGGGAATGACGTTCTCTCAACAAGCTTAAGGCCACGTTGACTTTATTCGGTTTTCGCAGCGGCCCCATTGAGGCCACGGTGAAGGCTCAATACCTTCCCGCACTTCGGTTAAGGAGAGTTCCACCTCAGATGGCGAAGATCACCTTGGTCGACGATGACGAAAACATCGTCACGTCCGTCAGCCTGGCGCTCGAGAGCCACGGGCACACCGTGAAGGCCTACTACGACGGGGCGTCCGGCCTGGCCGCGCTGGAGAACGATCCGCCCGACGTGGCGATCCTGGACGTCAAAATGCCGCGCATGGACGGCATGGAAGTTCTGCGCCGCCTGCGCCGGACGTCGGACATGCCGGTGATCATCCTCACGTCGAAGGACGAGGAGATCGACGAGATCCTCGGCTTCAACCTCGGCGCCGACGACTACATGCACAAGCCGTTCAGCCAGCGGCTGCTGATCGAGCGGGTGAAGGCGGTGCTGCGCCGGGCGGGCCGGGGCGAGACCGACGGGGCGGAAGGTCCGGCGACCGGCGCCGCCGAGGTCGCGGCGCGCGCCGTGAAGCGCGGCAAGCTGACCCTGGACCCGGCGCGACACGAGAGCCTGTGGGAAGGCAAGTCGGTGAAACTGACCGTCACCGAGTTCCTGCTGCTGCAGTCGCTGGCCCAGCGGCCCGGCTTCGTGAAGAGCCGAGACAACCTGATGGACGCGGCCTACGACGATCAGGTCTATGTCGATGACCGCACCATCGACAGCCACATCAAGCGCATGCGGAAGAAGTTCCGCGAGGTGGATCCTGAGTTCGACGCGATCGAAACCCTCTATGGCGTCGGCTACCGGTACCGGGAATCCTGAGCCGACGGGCGTTCGCGAGGGGGCGGCGGTCGAACGGCCGCCGCGCCGATCGCGATTCCGCGGCCTGCCGGGGTCGCGCCTCGGGCGGCTGATCCTCGCGCTCAACCTGCTGGGCCTGGCGGTGCTGATCGTCGGGTCCCTGGTGCTCAACGAGGTGCGCCAGGGCCTGGTGAACGCGCGTATCGACAGCCTGACCACCCAGGGCGAGCTGATCGCCAGCATCCTCAATCAGGCCGCCACGGTGGGCGAGCCCGAGCCGCAGATGGACTCGGCCCTGGCCACCGAGCTGCTGCAGACCCTGTCCAACCCCCGGGCCCAGCGGGCGCGGCTGTTCGACAGCCGCGGGCGGCTGGTGGCCGACTCGGACTGGATGGCCGACCAGGTCGAGCGCCGCGACCTGCCGCCCGCCCGGGCCCGCGACGAGAAGCCCGGCGGCTTCAGCCTGATCCCCAAGGGCCTGCGTCCCAGCGGGGACCAGGCTCAGAAGGCCCTGGCCGACGAGGTGGCCGCCGCCCTGCAGGGCCGCCACCAGGCGCACAAGCGCCGCGGCTACGGCGGCGAGCAGGTGGTCTCGGTCTCGATCCCGATCCAGCACGTCCGCGCGGTGCTGGGCGTGGTGACGCTGGAAGCCAGCGACGTGGACAAGATCATCGCCGACGAGCGCCGCGCCCTGATTCCCTTCATCCTGATCGCCATCTCGGTGACGGTGGCCTCGTCGCTGCTGCTGAACAGCCTGGTGGCCCAACCGGTGCTGCGGATGGCGCGCGCCGCCGACCGCGTGCGCCAGGGCCGGGCCCGGGCGATCTCGCTGCCGGACCTGACCCGACGCGACGACGAGGTGGGCGACCTCACCCGCAGCCTGGAGGCCATGACCCAGTCGCTCTCCGAGCGGATGGACGCCATCGAAAGCTTCGCCGCCGACGTGGCCCACGAGATCCGCAATCCGCTGACCTCGCTCCGGTCGGCCGTGGAGACCCTGGACATCGTCAGCGACCCGGCCGCCCGCGACCGGCTGCTGAGCGTGCTGAAGAACGACGTCCAGCGCCTGGACCGGTTGGTGACCGACATCTCCAACGCCTCGCGGCTGGATGCGGAGCTCTCCCGCGACCAGCCCCGGATCATCGACCTCGGCCGGCTGATCGGCGACATCGTGGCCCTCTACCAGGCGACGGCGAAGCCCGGCGACGTGCAGGTGCGCTTCACGCCCCATCAGGGCATGGAGGCGATCACCGTCCTGGGCCGCGAGGGGCCGCTGGGCCAGATCGTGCGCAACCTGGTCGACAACGCCCGCTCGTTCAGCCCGCCTGGCGACGCCGTCAACGTGGGGCTGCTGCGGGTCAAGGGCGAGGCCATCGTCACGGTCTCGGACAACGGCCCCGGCATCCCGACCGAGAACCTGGAGACGGTGTTCGAGCGATTCTACACCTCGCGGCCCAAGGGCGCGGCGTTCGGCGGAAACTCGGGCCTTGGCCTGTCGATCGCCCGTCAGATCGCCGTGGCGCACGGCGGCGCCCTGCGGGCCGAGAACCGCACGGGCGCGGAGGGCAAGGTGCTGGGCGCGATGTTCATCCTCACCCTGCCGGAAAGCGCCCCATGATCCGCCACGCCGGCCTGATCGCGCGGCGGATGGCGGGCGTCTGGCGGGGCGTGATGATCGAGGGACCCTCGGGCTCGGGCAAGAGCGACCTGGCCTTTCGGGCGTTGGATCGGGGATTCCGGCTGGTGGCCGACGACCGGGTGGTGGTCTGGGCCTCCGAGGGCCGCCTCTACGGGCGCGCGCCGGATACGCTGCGTGGCCTCATCGAACTGCGCGGCGTGGACGTGATCGCCGTGGAGCCGCTGCCGCTCTGCGAGATCGGGTTCGTGGCGCGCCTGGAGATCCCCGAACGCATCCCGGAGTCTGCAACCGAGACGATCCTTGGAATCGCGGTTCCACTCCTGGCGGTGAATCCGTTCGAGACCTCGGCCCCTGCGAAACTAAGCCGCGCGATGCAGGCCTTTGACGCAGCGCACAAGAGGCGTATCTAGCTCGGCTCGCGCCTCTCCTCAGGCGTCGTCGTGGGTGGGGATACCCTTGGATTTTCGGGCATGATCGGCCTCGTGATCGTCACGCATGGCCGCCTCGCGCAAGAGTTTGTGTACGCCATGGAGCACGTGGTCGGACCGCAAGCCGCCGTGGAAGCCATCTGCATCGGTCCCGAGGATGACATGGAGCGGCGGCGCCAGGACATCCTGGCCGCCTGCGGTCGCGTCGAGACCGGGGCGGGCGTCGTCCTGTTGACCGACATGTTCGGCGGCACGCCGTCCAACCTCGCCATCTCGGTCATGGAGCAGACCAAGGCCGAGGTCATCGCCGGCCTCAACCTCCCCATGCTGATCAAGCTCGCCAGCCTCCGGAACCGGGTGAGCCTCGAAGATGCTGTTGCCGCGGCGCAAGAAGCAGGGCGAAAGTACATCTCAGTGGCCTCCTACGTCCTGGCCGGAGAGAAGTGAGCTGAGCGAAGCCAACCGAACCGTCGAGATCGTCAACAAGCGGGGGCTGCATGCCCGCGCTTCGGCGAAATTCGTGAAGCTGGCCGCCACCTTCGAAGCCGAAGTCAAAGTCTCCAAGGACGGCCACACCGTCGATGCCCGCTCGATCATGGGCCTGATGATGCTGGCCGCCGCCCCCGGCTGCTCCATCGACATCGAGGCCGAAGGCGAACAGGCCGAAGAAGCCGTCCAGGCGCTGGTGGAGCTGGTCGCCGCGCGTTTCGAGGAAGACGAGTAGCTAGTCGTCCCTCCTGAAGTTCCTCCCCCTAAGGGGGAGGTGTCGCCGGGGGCGACGGAGGGGGCTTCCACTCAGAACTCAGGTCATCACCGCTCGCGGCCGCCACGATCATCCGGACCGCGTCATCGACGTCATCGAGAACGCAGGACGCGGAAATCCGAAGTGTTCGGACGCCCTTCTCCGCAACCCATCCGTCACGTCGCTCGTCCCTCTGCGCTTGCTGGCCCATTCCATGCGACGCGCCGTCGATCTCCACGCACAGCCGGACTTCGTGGCAGTAGAAGTCGAGCACATAAGGGCCGAGCGGATGCTGCTTGCGGAAGTGCAGCCCGCCAGCCTTCCCGCCCTTGATAGCGCGCCAAAGCAGTCCTTCCGGCGGGCTGAGTTTTCTGCGGAGAGCCTGAGCGAAGTCTCGCGTGTCGCGCTGAGCCTGCATGCAGTGAGGCTAAATGTTCTTGAATTGTTCTTCAAGAGCGATAGTTCTAAACGCTCATTCTGAGCGGAAGCCCCCTCAGTCGGCTATGCCGACAGCTCCCCCGAAGGGGAGCAACTGGCTCAGCCGCTACGTCTTCAGTCGCCAGCCTGTCCGGAAGATCCAGGTGACCGCGGCCAGGCATACCGCCAGGAAGGCCAGGGTCGCCGTCAGGCTGATCCCCACCCCCACGTCGGACACGCCGTAGAAGCTCCAGCGGAAGCCTGAGACCAGGTAGACCACCGGGTTGAAGAGCGCGATCGTCTTCCAGACGCCCGGCAGCATGTCGATCGAGTAGAAGCTGCCGCCCAGGAAGGTCAGGGGCGTGATCACCAGGGTGGGGATGATCGACAGCTTCTCCCAGCCGTCGGCCCAGATGCCGGTGAGGAAGCCGAACAGGCTGAAGGTCACCGAGGTCAGCACGAGGAAGGAGAGCATCACGAAGGGGTGGCTGATCTCGTACGGCACGAAGATCCGCGCCGTGGCCAGGATCACCAGCCCCAGGACGAACGACTTGCTGGCTGCCGCGCCCACATAGCCCAGCACGACCTCCCCGGCCGAGACGGGGGCTGACAGCACCTCGTAGATCGTGCCGGCGAACTTGGGCATGTAGATGCCGAACGAGCCGTTGGAGATGCTCTCGGTCAGGATCGACAGCATCAGCAGGCCCGGGACGATGAAGGCGCCGTAGCTGACTCCGTTGATCTCGGGCATCCGGCTGCCGATCGCGGCTCCGAAGACGATGAAATAGAGCGAGGTGGTGATCACCGGGGCGGCCACGCTCTGGACGATGGTCCGGACCCAGCGATGCATTTCGAAGAGATAGATGGCGCGGACGGCGTGCAGGTTCATGCGCGGGCCCTCACCAGGCTGACGAAGATGTCCTCGAGGCTGCTTTCCTCGGTGCGGAGGTCCTTGAAGTCCACGCCCCGCTCGGCGAGGCGTTTCATCAGCTCGGCGATGCCGGTGGTCTCGGCCTGGGCGTCGAAGGTGTAGACCAGCTCGGCGCCCTCGGCGGCCAGTTCCAGCTGATAGCCGTCGAGGCCCGCGGGCACGGCGCTCAGCGGCTCCTGCAGGTGCAGGGTCAGCTGCTTCTTGCCCAGCTTGCGCATGAGGACGGCCTTGTCCTCCACCAGGATCAGCTCGCCGTTCGAGATCACCCCGATCCGGTCGGCCATCTCCTCGGCTTCCTCGATGTAGTGGGTGGTCAGGATGATGGTGACGCCGCTTTCGCGCAGGCCGCGGACCATCTCCCACATGTCGCGCCGCAGCTCGACGTCGACGCCGGCGGTGGGTTCGTCGAGGAACAGGATCGTCGGCTCGTGGCTCAGCGCCTTGGCGATCATCACCCGGCGCTTCATGCCGCCCGAGAGCGCCATGATCTTCTCGTTGCGCTTGTCCCAGAGGCTGAGGTCCTTCAGCACCTTCTCCAGGTGGGCGTCGTTCGGCGGCTTGCCGAACAGGCCACGGCTGAACTTCACCGTGTCCCAGACCTTCTCGAAGGCGTCGGTGGAGATCTCCTGCGGGACCAGGCCGATCTTCGCGCGCGCGGCGCGGAAGTCCTTGAGGATGTCGTGGCCGTCGGCGGTGACCGCCCCCGCCGTCATCCGGACCAGGCCACAGACGATGCCGATCAGGGTGGTCTTGCCGGCGCCGTTCGGGCCCAGCAGGGCGAAGATCTCGCCCTTGCGGATCTCGAGATCGACGCCCTTCAGGGCCTGGAAGCCGCCGGCATAGGTCTTCGCCAGGCCCCGGATGGATATGATCGGCTGCACGCGCTCTCCTCGAAGCCTCCCAGATAGGGTCCTGAGGACGGCTGAGCTAGGGCTGTCCCGACAAGGGGGGATCTAGAGTGCGCAAGTGTCGGGAGTTGTCAGCAGTCGCGCAATTGCGCCCCCGTCGGGGGAGCCCCGGCGAAGCCGGTGAGGGGGTCTGCTCAAACGGCGGGGATGACCCTCTCCGTCGCCTTTGGCGGCGCCTCCCCCGATGGGGGAGGAACTTCGGCTTTCACCCCCGTCGGCCGCATCTTGAGCTCCGCCAGCAAGGCGTCGTCATTGTCGCGGCCGGGGTTGTTGGTGGTGAGGAGGCGGGCGCCGACGAAGATCGAGTTGGCGCCGGCCAGGAAGCACAGTGACTGCAGCTCCCTCGACATGTGCTCGCGGCCGGCGGCGATGCGGACCATCGACTTGGGGCAGACCAGGCGCGCGACCGCGATCATGCGGACGAACTCCAGGCCGTCCACCGGATCCGACTTGCCCAGCGGGGTGCCCTCGATGGGCATCAGGTCGTTGATTGGCAGGCTTTCGGGATGGGAGGGCAGGATCGCCAGCTGGTGCAACAGCCCGGCCCGGTCCCGGCGGGTCTCGCCCATGCCGACGATGCCGCCGCAGCAGGTGGACATGCCGGCGTCGCGGACGGCCGCCAGGGTGTCGAGGCGGTCCTGGTAGGTCCGCGTGGTGACGACCTTGTCGTAGTAGTCCGGGCCGGTGTCGAGGTTGTGGTTGTAGTAGTCGAGGCCGGCCGCCTTCAGCGCCGTGGCCTGGGCAGGGGTCAGCATGCCCAGGGTCGCGCAGGTCTCCAGGCCCAGGGCCTTCACGCCCGAGATCATGGCGGCGACCTTGGGCAGGTCGCGGTCCTTCACGTCGCGCCAGGCCGCGCCCATGCAGAAGCGCTGGGCCCCGCCGGCCTTGGCGTCCCGGGCCGCGGCGATGACGGTGTCGGCGTCCAGCAGCTTTGACGCCTGGGTGGCGGTCTTGAAGTGCTGGGACTGGCTGCAGTAGCCGCAGTTCTCGGGGCAGCCGCCGGTCTTCACCGACAAGAGCTGCGAGAGCTGCAGCTCGGTCGGATCGAACCAGCGCCGGTGCACCTCCGCCGCGCGGAACACCAGCTCGGTGAATGGCAGCTCGAACAGCGCCTCCACCTCTTCGAGCGTCCAGTCGTGGCGAGGCTGGGCGGGGTCGAGGGGCTTCACGTGGGCGTTCATGGCGCGGGTCTCCGGGGAGGAATCCGCGCCGGATTAGACCGGTCACGCTAGGGCGGGCAACGTCGGCCGCCCACCCCAGGCGAGATTGACGGTGTAAGTGGTTCCCCTTGCGGCCCCGGTCGCATAAAGATTTCTTTATGTGATTGTTGATCCATTAAGGTCGCGCGGCTATAGGGGCCGGCAACACACACGCTACGCCCAGGATTGAAGATGACCGACTATGTCGTGAAGGACCTGTCGCTGGCCGATTTCGGCCGCAAGGAAATCAATATCGCGGAAACGGAAATGCCGGGCCTGATGGCCACGCGCGCCGAGTTCGGCAAGTCGCAGCCGCTGAAGGGCGCCCGGATCGCCGGCTCGCTGCACATGACCATCCAGACCGCGGTGCTGATCGAGACCCTGCAGGCGCTGGGCGCCGACGTGCGCTGGGCCTCGTGCAACATCTTCTCGACCCAGGACCATGCCGCCGCCGCCATCGCGGCCCAGGGCACCCCGGTCTTCGCCATCAAGGGCGAAACCCTGGTGGAATACTGGGAGTACGCCCACAAGATCTTCGAGTGGTCCGACGGCGGCTACCCGAACCTGATCCTGGACGACGGCGGCGACGCCACCCTGCTCTGCGTTCTGGGCCCCAAGGCCGAGAAGGACCCGAGCCTCCTGAACAACCCGCAGAACGAGGAGGAGGAAGCGCTCTTCACCGTGATGAAGCGCTACCTGAAGGAAAAGCCGGGCTTCTATTCGGCCATCCGCGACGCCATTAAGGGCGTGTCGGAAGAGACCACCACGGGCGTCCATCGCCTGTACGAGATGCACAAGCGCGGCGAGCTGCCGTTCACCGCCATCAACGTCAACGACAGCGTCACCAAGTCGAAGTTCGACAACCTGTACGGCTGCCGCGAGAGCCTGGTGGACGCCATCCGCCGCGGCACCGACGTGATGCTGTCCGGCAAGGTCGCCGTGGTCCTGGGCTACGGCGACGTGGGCAAGGGCTCGGCCGCCTCGCTGCGCAACGGCGGCGCCCGCGTCATCGTCACCGAGATCGACCCGATCTGCGCCCTGCAGGCGGCGATGGAGGGCTATGAGGTCCAGACCGTCGAGGACGTGGCCGACAAGGGCGACATCTTCGTCACCTGCACGGGCAACAAGGACGTGCTCACCGTCGACCACATGCGGGCGATGAAGAACAACGCCATCGTCTGCAACATCGGCCACTTCGACTCGGAAATTCAGATCGCCGGCCTGCGCAACTTCAAGTGGGACGAGATCAAGCCGCAGGTCCACCACGTGGAATTCCCGGACGGCAAGAAGATCATCGTGCTGTCGGAAGGCCGTCTGGTGAACCTTGGCAACGCCACGGGCCACCCCAGCTTCGTGATGAGCGCCAGCTTCACAAACCAGACCCTCGCCCAGATCGAGCTCTGGCAGAATGGCGCCAAGTACGAGACCAAGGTCTACACCCTGCCCAAGCACCTGGACGAGAAGGTGGCCATGCTCCACCTCGAGAAGCTGGGCGCCAAGCTGACCAAGCTCTCCAAGGAACAGGCCGACTACATCGGGGTCACAACCCAGGGGCCGTTCAAGCCTGAGCACTATCGGTACTAGAAAGTACGTTCGTTTACCTTCCCAGGTAGAAGAACGCTGGTTCGGCTTTTAGGATTGGGCTAGGGGCACTGCCGTGCCTCTAGCTCTGATCCTCTCTTCGTTTGTCGCAGCCTCGCGCATCGGCGGGGCGGCGCAGCAGTATGTGTTGGCGGCCCACAAGATCGATCCGGTCCTGGCGCCGACCGTCATGTTCGGCCGCACCCCGGCCCGGGGCGGCAAGGGCCAGGTCACCTCGCCCGACGTCTTCCGCCGGATGCTGGGGGACATCGAGGCCGACGCCCTGTTCGGCATGGTCGACCTGATCATCACGGGCCACTTCTCCGATCCCGAACAGGTGGAGATCACCGCGGGGGTCATCGAGCGGGTGCGGACGGCCAACCGGGACGACGCCTGGGGCGCGCGGCCGCTGGTGCTGGTGGACCCGATCCTGGGGGATGCGCCGGGCGGCCTCTACGTGAGCCACGGAGTGGCCGAGGCGGTCGAGAAGCGGTTGGTTCCCCAGGCCGACTGGATCACGCCCAACCTGTGGGAACTCTCCTTCCTGGCCGACCAGCAGATCGAGACCGCCGAACAGGCGCGGGACGCCGTGCGCGCCCTGGGCCGATGCGCGCTGGTGACCTCGGCGCCCGCGGGGCCCGGCGAGGTGGGCCTGCTGTACGTCGACAAGGAGGAGGCGGTGCTCTTCGCCCACCCGCGCCTGGAGGCGGCGCCCAAGGGTACGGGCGACCTGGTGACGGCCAGTTTCGGGGCCGGTCTGGTGGAGGGCAAGGACCCTCGCGACGCCGCCGAACGCGCGGCGCGGGCGGCGGCCGAGGCCGTCGCGCTGGCCCGGGCCTGGAAGAGCACCGAACTGCCGATCGTGGCCATGGCCGATCGGATCGTGAATCCCACCGCGGAAGTGCGTATCGAACAGCTCTGATCATGGCGCGAGAAGCGGTGCGGATCACGGTGGAGGGCCACGTTCAGGGTGTGGGCTTCCGCTGGTGGGTGGTCGAGCAGGGCCGCCGCCTCGGCCTTGAGGGTTGGGTCCGCAACCGGCGTGACGGCAGCGTCGAGGTGTTGGCGATCGGCGAGGTTGACGACATCGTCCGACTGCGCGGGGCCTGCGGGAGTGGACCGGCCGGCGCTACCGTGCGCTCGGTCACGGTCGAAACGGCCACGGACGACGGCAGTACGGGCTTCGAGCAGAAGGCGACACTCTAGCGATGGTCGAGTTATCCGGGTTCGCCCCAGCGCGGTTCTCCCAGGTAAAGGATGCGTTCGCAGCGAGCTTCGCGGCGGGCGAGGAGCTGGGCGCCCGCTTCACCCTGGTCGAGGCCGGCGAGGTCGTGCTGGACCTCTGGGCCGGCTGGGCGGACCGCAAGCGCACCCTAGCCTGGGACGAGCGCACCCTGGCGCCGGTGTTCTCCACGACGAAGGCCGTGGCCGCGCTGATGATCGCGCGCCTCGTAGACGCCGGGAAACTGGACTATGGCCAGACCGTCGCCAGCGTCTGGCCCGAGTTCGGCCAGGCGGGCAAGACCGCCGTGACCGTCGAGCAGGCGATCTCGCACCAGGCGGGCCTGCCGGGCTTCCCTGAGCCGATGGACCCCGCGCTGTGGGCCGACTGGGACGCCATCTGCGCGCGGCTGGCCGCCATGCCGCCCATGTGGCCGCCGGGGTCGGCGAGTGGGTATCACCCGGTGACGGTGGGCTACATCGCGGGCGAGATCTTCCGCCGGATCGACGGCCGGACCATCGGGACGGCGTTCCGCGAGGATCTCGGCGAGCCCTTCGCCCTCGACCTGTGGATTGGCCAGCCCGACGGCGTCGAGGGACGGCTGGCCGAGCTGCAGCGGCCCAGCGCGCTGCCGGAGTTCGGCGAGATCAACGCGCCCACGCGCGCGGCCTTCCTGGCCCCCTGGTCCTCCGCCGCCGGCAAGGCGGGGGCCGACTACCGGCGCATGGAGGTGCCCTCGACCAACGGCTACGCCACGGCAGAGGCGCTGGCGAAGCTGCTGGGCGCGCTGGCCAACGACGGCTGGCTGGACGGCGGCGAGATCCTGTCGCCGGCCCTGATCGCCGAGGCGACCCGCGAACGCATCCGCGGCCAGGACCTGGTTCTGCCCTTCGTGATGAGCTGGGGCGCGGGCTTCATGCGGAACGAACCCAACTTCCCGTGGGGCCCGGGGATGCAGACTTTCGGCCACTCCGGCTGGGGCGGAGCCTGCGCCTTCGCCGATCCCGAGCGCAGGCTGGGCGGGGCCTATGTGATGAACAAGCAGGGCGTGGCCCTGATGGGCGACGCCCGGCCCAGGCGGCTGATCGAGGCGGCCTACGCCGCGCTGTAGCGCCCACGAAAAAGGGCTCCCGAAGGAGCCCCATCCGAAGCTTTGGAGAGTGGAGCGCTCAGACGCCGAGGCCAGCCGTGGCGAAGGCGGTCAGCATGCCGACGATCAGCAGGGCGATGGGGGCGAAGCGGTCGGCTTGGCGTTCGATGTTGGCGAAGAAGGTCATGACACACACCTTGAGTTGGTTCTGAGGGAACCCCGGGGGAGCGGGGCCGTCCGTCTGGACAACCTCTATGTAGCACCATCTGAACACTGCACAGATCAGCGATTTCGCCTGACCGCTATGCGTTTGTGCATGTGCAATTCCTCCCCGTCGGGGGAGGTGTCAGCGAAGCTGACGGAGGGGGTCCGCTCAGAAGGATCGACTGGGCGCCGAAGAGGCGCCGAAGGGATCACTATGGCGCCGTCGTGGAGGACCCCCTCCACCGCTTCGCGGTCCCCCTCCCCCGAAGGGGAGGAACTTCTATTCCGCCGCCGCCTCGACCGCGGCCTGGGCGCGGAGGGTCGAGCGCGACCGCCGCCACATCCCATAGAGGAACACCGCCGCGCCGCCCCAGATGAAGGCGAACGACAGGGCCCGGAGCGGTGTGAAGGCTTCGCCCTGCATCAGGCCGATGGCGAAGCTGATCGTGGGGGCGATGAACTGCAGGAAGCCCATCAGCGAGAGCGGCACGCGCCGGGCGGCCCAGGAGAACAGCACCAGGGGGATGGCGGTGATCGGCCCGCAGGCGATCAACCAGGCGGCGGTGGTCGGATCGGCGAAATGGCTGCCGCCCTGGCCGGCCAGCCAGACGATGTAGCCCACCGCGGCGAAGCCCACGAGCAGGGTCTCCACCAGGAAGCCGGTCTGGGCGTCGGCGGCCACCTGTTTGCGCACCACGCCATAGCCGCCGAAGCTGAAGGCCAGCACCAGCGAGACCCAGGGAAGCTGGCCCAGCGCCACGGCCTGGACCGCGACGCCGACCAGGGCCAGGCCGATGGCGACCTGGCCGATGCGGTCGATCCGCTCGCGGAAGATCAGGGCGCCGGCGGCCATGCTGACCAGCGGGTTGATGTAGTAGCCGAGGCTGGACTCCAGCAGGCGGTTCGACGTCACCGCCCAGATGAACACCACCCAGTTGATGGCGATCAGCAGCGAGGACAGCAACAGCCACGCCAGGGTGCGCGGGGTCTTCAGCACCGCCATCACCTGGCGGCCCTGTTTCGCCAGCAGGACGATCAGCAGGGCGGTGGGGATGCTCCAGACGATCCGGTGGGCCAGGATCTCCCACGGGCCCACGCCGAGCGCGTTCACCGCCTGGAAGACCAGGGGTACGAAGCCCCAGATCAGGTAGCAGGCGATCCCGGCGGTCAGCGCCAGGCGAGGTTCGCCGGGCGCCGACGACTTCATCTTAAGCGAGGGCCTTCTGGCGGATCAGGCCGCGCTCGTGGAGCAGCTCGGCGATCTGCACCGCGTTGAGGGCGGCGCCCTTGCGCAGGTTGTCGGCGACCACCCACAGGTTCAGGCCGTGCTCGACGGTGGGATCGTTGCGGATGCGGCTGACGAAGACCGGGAACTCGCCCTGGGCCTCCTTCGGCGTCATGTAGCCGGTGGGCTCGCGCTTATCGATGACGATCAGGCCGGGGCTCTCGCGCAGCAGGTCGCGGGCCTCGTCCTCGTCGATCGGGTCGTGGAATTCGATGTTCACCGCCTCCGAGTGGCCGACCATCACCGGCACGCGCACGCAGGTGACCGTCAGCTTGATCGCCGGGTCGATCATCTTGTGGGTCTCGTTCCACATCTTGGCTTCCTCGTCGGTGTAGCCGTCGTCCTGGAAGGCGCCGATGAAGGGGATGACGTTGAACGCGATCTGCTTGGGGAACTTCTTGGGCGGCGTCGCGCCCAGGACGTAGACGTTCTTCGTCTGGTCGAAGAGCTCGTCCATGCCTTCCTTGCCCGCGCCGGAGACCGACTGGTAGGTCGAGACCACCACCCGCTTGATGCGCGCGCGGTCGTGCAGCGGCTTCAGGGCCACCACCAGCTGGGCGGTCGAGCAGTTGGGGTTGGCGATGATGTTTTTCCTGTTCGCCCACTCGACGTCGTCCGGGTTCACCTCGGGCACGATCAGCGGCACGTCGGGGTCCATGCGGAACGCCGAGGAGTTGTCGATGACGATGGGGCCGGCGGCGCCGATCTTGGGCGACCATTCCTTGGAGAAGGTCCCGGACACGCTCATCAGCACCAGGTCGACGGTGGAGAAGTCGAACTGCGCGACGTCCTCGCACTTGACGATCTTCTCGCCGAACGAGACTTCCAGGCCGATGGATTTGCGGGACGCGATGGCGTGAATCCTGTCCACGGGGAATTTCACTTCCTCGAGGATGTTGAGCATTTCACGGCCCACGTTGCCCGTGGCGCCGACGACGGCGACCCGGTAACCCATTGGCTCTCTCCTAAGACTTGGGGGAGCGTCCCGTAC
>Ga0255338_1001568_pt1 | contig 41734 bp, 54 predicted proteins | sample MeOH1_35cm_T4_19_FD_203715 | JGI IMG/M metagenome (GOLD analysis project Ga0255338, IMG submission 203715) | Sandy soil microbial communities from University of British Columbia, Vancouver, Canada - MeOH1_35cm_T4_195 | ecosystem: Engineered > Artificial ecosystem > Sand microcosm > Unclassified ... | reverse complement strand
CGGCCGACGATGTGGTCGATTTCACCGAGGCCAATCTCGATCTGGCGATCCGCTGGGGCGATGGGCCGGGCGAGCATGAGGGCGAAGCGCTCGAATCCGATGGCATGGTAACGGTGGAGCGGCCGGGCGGCGGGATCGACACGCGCATTTCCTGGCCCGGCTGCACCAATGATCCCGAGGTATCGCTGGTCCGCGTCGGCGATGCCGGGCTGGCGCTCGACGCGGCGGCGCAGGGGCTGGGCCGGGCGACCGTGCCCGAACTGCTCGCCGCGGGCGATCTGGCGTCGGGCCGGGTGGTGAAGATCGGCGAGGCGCGCCCGTCGGCATTCGGTTACTGGCTCGTCGCGCCGTTGCCGCAATGGCGGCAGAAGAAGGTCAAGGCGCTGGTGGAGGCGTTGGGGAGCTGATGGCCCTGGCGCGCTGACATGATGGATACGCCCGTGATCGAGACGGCGCGCCTGCGGCTGCGCGAACGCACGCCGGGCGATGCCGAGGCGATGTATCCGAGCCTGTCGGATGCCGGCTTCATGACATGGTGGTCGCGCGCGCCCTTCACCTCCGTCGAGGAAGTCCGCGAGAGCTTCACCGCCGATGCGGCGTCGACCGATTGGCGCGTCTGGGCGATCACCCGGCTGGGCGACGACCGCGCGATCGGCTATGTCGCCGCCGGCCTGAAGCGCCAGGGCGACGTTTCGGAGATCGGATATATGCTGGCGCGCGCCGAGTGGGGCAGCGGTGTCGCACGCGAGGCGGTCTCAGCGGTGATCGGCTATCTGTTCGCCTCGGGGCAGCGCCGCATCTTCGCCGATACCGATCCCGAGAACGCCGCCTCGAACGCCCTACTGACGCGGCTCGGCTTCACCCTTGAAGGGCGGCTGCGCGGGGAGTGGAAAACCCATATCGGCGTGCGCGACAGCCTGATCTGGGGTTTGCTCGCCGAGGAATGGACCAAGTGATGACCAGCCCGCCCGACCTTCGCGACCCGGCGCAGCTCGCCGCCTATCGCCGCGAGTTGCGCGGGATCGCCAGGCCGCTGCGCTATACCGGGGTCGCCTTCGCGATCCTTGGCGCAGCGCTGGCGATCGCGCGCCAGCGATGGCTACCGCAGATGCCCGCGGTGATCCCGATGGCGGCGCTGGCGCTGGGCGTGCTCAATATGCTCGCCGCCATCCTGCTGCGCGCGCGCTATCATCAGCAGCGGATGCGCGGCTGAGGCCTCATCGTGCGCGCCTGTAGTCCGGCACGGTGCCGGAGCGCGCAAGGATCAGGCGTCGATGGCGTCTTCGTCCATTCGCGCGGCATTTTCCTGGATGAAGGCAAAGCGGTGGGCCGGATTGTTGCCCATCAGCCGATCGACGAGGTCCTTCACCACCGCGCGCTCCTCATATTCCTGCGGCAGGGTGATGCGCAGCATGCCGCGCGTCTTGGGATCCATCGTGGTTTCGCGCAGCTGCATCGGATTCATCTCGCCGAGACCCTTGAAGCGCGCCACGTCGACCTTCTTGCCCTTAAACTCGCCCGCCTCGATCGCGGCGCGGTGCGCATCGTCCATCGCATAGAGGCTCTTGGTCCCAGCGGTCAGCCGGTAGAGCGGCGGCTGCGCGAGGTAGAGATGGCCGCGCCGGACGAGCTCGGGCATTTCCTGGAAGAAGAATGTCATCAACAGGGTCGCGATGTGAGCGCCGTCGACATCGGCGTCCGTCATGATCACGATGCGCTCGTACCGTAGATTATCGGGGATGCAGTCCTTGCGCGTGCCGCAGCCGAGCGCCTGGATCAGGTCCGCAATCTCCTGGTTCGCGAGGATCTTGGCCGAGGTCGCCGAGGCGACGTTCAGGATCTTGCCGCGGATCGGCAGGATCGCCTGGGTCTTGCGGTCGCGCGCCTGCTTGGCGGAGCCGCCGGCCGAATCGCCCTCGACGATGAAGATCTCGGTGCCCTTGGGATCGTCCGCCGAGCAATCGGTGAGCTTGCCGGGCAGGCGCAGCTTGCGCGCAGAGGTCGCGGTCTTGCGCTTGACCTCGCGCTCCTGCTTGCGGCGCAGGCGCTCGTCCATCCGCTCCAGCACATAGCCGAGCAGGGCCTTGCCCCGTTCCATGTTGTTGCTGAGGAAATGGTCGAAATGGTCGCGCACGGCCTTCTCGACCAGCACGGCCGCTTCGGGCGAGGTGAGGCGATCCTTGGTCTGGCTCTGGAATTGGGGATCGCGGATGAAGACCGACAGCATCAGCTCGCTGCCTGTCATCACGTCCTCCGGCGCGATCTCCTTGGCTTTTTTCTGGCTCACCAGATCGCCGAAGCCGCGGATGCCCTTGACCAGCGCCGCGCGAAGGCCGGCCTCGTGCGTGCCGCCATCGGGCGTCGGGATGGTGTTGCAATACCAGCTATAGGAGCCGTCGCTCCACAGCGGCCAGGCGACAGCCCATTCGACGCGACCTTGCCCGTTCGGGAATTCCTGGCTGCCGGTAAAGAAGTCGGCAGTGGCGCATTCGCGCGCGCCGACCTGTTCGCGCAGATGATCGGCGAGACCGCCCGGGAACTGGAACACTGCCTCGGCCGGCGTATCGTCGGTGATGAGTTCCTGCGCGCATTTCCAGCGGATCTCGACGCCGGCGAACAGATAGGCCTTGGACCGTGCGAGCTTGTAGAGCCGCGCCGGCTTGAAGTGCAGTTCAGGACCGAAAATTTCCTCGTCAGGGACGAAGCTGACCGACGTGCCGCGCCGGTTGGGTGTGCCGCCGAGCTTCTCCAGCGGGCCGAGCGTGATGCCGCGCGAGAAGCGCTGCCGATACAGCTCCTTGTTGCGCGCGACCTCGACAGTCGTGTCGGAGGACAGCGCATTGACCACGCTGACGCCGACGCCGTGCAGGCCGCCCGCCGTGGCATAGGCCTTGCCCTCGAACTTGCCGCCGGAATGAAGCGTGGAAAGGATCACCTCGAGCGCCGACTTGCCCGGGAATTTGGGATGTGGATCGACCGGGATGCCGCGGCCGTTGTCGACGACGGTCAGGCGGTTGCCGATATCGAGCGATACCTCGATCCGGTTGGCATGGCCCGCCACCGCCTCGTCCATGGCGTTGTCGAGCACTTCCGCCGCCAGATGATGCAGCGCGCGTTCGTCGGTGCCGCCGACATACATGCCGGGCCGGCGCCGGACCGGCTCGAGCCCCTCCAGCACCTCGATCGAGGAGGCGTCGTAATCGGTGGTCGTCTTGGATGAGGAAGCGAAAAGGTCTTCGGCCATGGATGCGCTATAGGGTCCGGGGAGTCAGCGAGGCAAGCGCAGCTTCCTTGCTCCTTCGCGAGGGCGGGGGGCCTGAAGTGCCCGATCTCGGGAACTCGATGCGCCCCGCCATTCCCCCGTCACTCTCCGGTTGCAGCGCGATGGCTCCCTCTCCCGCAAAGGGAGAGGGGATTGAATCAACGAACGCGCGGGCCGCCGAAGGGCAGGGGCGGCGGCGGGCGGCGATCGCGGCGGGGCAACTGCGCCTGATAGGCATGGCCGCAATGCGCGACGCAATAGGGGAAGCCGGGGTTCACCTTCTCGCCGCAGAAATGGAAATCGGGCTCGCCGGGATGGCCGAGCGGCCATTTGCAGATCTTGTCGTTGAGATCGAGCAGCGTCGTCTTGCCGGCCATCTCGGGCGAGGGCTTGGCGGGGACGAGCCGGCGCGGTGGCGCGGGCGTGATCGGGGCCTGCTGTTCACCGGGCGCCTGGCGGAGGAAGCCGCCCGGGCCGACGGAGCGCATGATCGGCGGCGGCGGTGCGGCGACGACGGGCGCGGCGACGACGTCAACCTCGTCCTCGTCTTCGTCCTCATCGTCTTCCTCGATCACCGGCGCGGGCTTGGCGACGACCGGAGGTGGCGTCGGCGCGGGCGCACGCTCCGGCGCCTTGGCCGCGGCTGGTGGCGGGGCGGGCTTGGGTTCCGGCGAGGTCGCCGCGGCAGCCTTGGTGTCAGGCTCGTTCGCCTTCACCGGCGACGGGCGCGACTGCAGGCCGAGTCGATGCGCCTTGCCGATAACCGCGTTGCGGCTGACGCCACCCAGCTCCTCGGCGATCTGGCTGGCGGTCTGGCCAGCTTCCCACATCTTCCTCAGCGTATCGATTCGCTCGTCGGTCCAGGCCATCTTAATTCCTCAAGTCACACGTGCCGGGTTGCGGGCGGCGGCGGCAGCTATTAGCGCGTCCGCAATGAGCAGCCAGCCCCCAATCGGCGAAATCCATTCGGCAATGAACGCCCCCGGCGTACCGGTGATCCGGAACGTCAACTGGGGCGGTCTTCGAACGCTCTATATCAAGGAGGTGCGCCGGTTCTTCAAGGTGCAGCTTCAGACTGTATGGGCGCCGGCGATCACGACGCTGTTGTTTCTCGTGATTTTCACCGTCGCGACGGGTGGAAAGCGCCCGGTCCATGTCGGCGGAGTCGATGTTCCCTTCGCCGACTTCATCGCGCCGGGCCTGATCGTGATGGGCATGCTGCAGAATGCGTTCGCCAATGCGAGCTTCTCGCTGCTCGTCGGCAAGATTCAGGGAACGATCGTCGACTACCTGATGCCGCCGCTGTCGACCGCCGAACTGCTGGTCGCCATGGTCGGCGGCGCGGTGACCCGGGCCTTCTGCGTCGGCGGCGCCGTGTTCCTCGCCATGCTGCTCTGGCCCGGCGTCCATATCGTCCCGCATCACCCGATCGCAATCCTGTGGTTCGGCCTGCTGGGCGCGACCTTCCTTGCCTTGCTGGGGGTGCTTACCTCGATCTGGGCCGAGAAGTTCGACCATGCGGCAGCGGTGACCAATTTCGTGATCGCGCCGCTCTCGCTGCTTTCGGGGACCTTCTACTCGGTCGACCGGCTCGCCCCGGCATTCCGGGCATTCAGCCACGCCAACCCGTTCTTCTATATCATCTCGGGCTTTCGCTATGGCTTCCTCGGCACCGCCGACTCGCCGGTGCTGCTCGGGAGCGTGATCATCCTGGTGCTCGACGCACTGCTCGGGCTGCTGTGCTACGCGCTGCTGCGAAGCGGCTGGAAGCTGAAGAACTAGATCCAGCCTTCCAGCACCTGGTCGGGCGGGCGATGCCCGTCCGCCCACATGCGGATATTGGCGATGACCTTCTCGCCCATCGCCATCCGGCCCTCATAGGTCGCCGAGCCCATATGCGGAATCATCATCACATTGGGCAGGGCGAGGAGGCGCGGATCGATCTCCGGTTCGAATTTCCACACGTCGAGACCGGCACCGGTCAGCCGCCCATTCTCCAGCGCGTCGATCAGTGCATCCTCGTCGACGATCCCGCCGCGCGCGGTGTTGATGATGCACGCGGTCGACTTCATCAGGCCCAGCCGGCGTGCGTCGATCAGATTCTCGCTGTCGGCGTTGCGCGGGGTGTGGATCGTCAGGATGTCGATCGCGGCAAGCATCTCGTCGAGCGACTCGTGCCATGTCGCGCCGAGCTCGAGTTCGACCGATGCGGGAAGGCGGTGGCGGTTGTGATAATGGATCGACAGGTTGAAGGCCCGTGCGCGCGCGGCGACGGCGCGGCCGATCCGGCCCATGCCGACGATCCCGAGCGCCTTGCCGCCGATGCGGTGGCCGAGCATTCCGCCCGGCGCCCAGCCTTTCCATTCGCCTGCCCGGACGAGTCGCTCGCCCTCGCCGAGCCGGCGCGGCACCGCCAGGATCAGCGCCATGGTGATGTCGGCGGTATCTTCGGTCAGCACGCCGGGCGTGTTGGTGACCACGATGCCGCGCGCGCGGGCAGCCTTCAGATCGATATGGTTCACGCCGGCACCGAAATTGGCGATCAGCTTCAGCCGTTCCCCCGCACCCGCGATCAGCTCCGCATCGATATTGTCGGTCACGGTGGGCACGAAGACGTCGCAGTCCGCCATCGCCGCTGCAAGACGGGCGCGATCCATCGGAACGTCGCCGCGATTGAGCGTCGTATCGAACAATTGCTCCATACGGACCATCACCGCCTCCGCCAGCTCACGGGTGACGACAACCTTCGGATTCGGGACACGTCTCATTTCGGGCATGGAATCGGCTTGGCGAAGCCTTTTGCCCCCGTCAACGGTGGTTGAATGGCATCTCTCAAACGCGGTAAACGAATCCTCATCGAGGGAAGGGCAAGTATGCGTTTCGGGAAGAGAATCCTGCTTGCGGCGGCGGGAGCCGGCCTAGCGATGTCGGCATTCGTGCCGGCGCTCGCCGCGCTGGTCCAGAAGAAGACCCCCTATTTCGCGTCGATCTCGGCCGGCAAGGCCCGGATGCGCACCGGTCCGGCCAGGACCTATCCGGCCAGCTGGCTCTATCAGCGCGCCGACCTGCCGGTGAAGGTGCTCGACATCTATGACCGCGGGACCTGGATCAAGATCGAGGATCCGGGCGGCACCCAGGGCTGGATGCTGGGGTCGCTGATCAGCGACGTCCGCACCGGGCTGGTGATGGGCACCATCGCCGAACTGCGCGATTCGCCGCGTTACGGCGGCAAGGTCGTCTGGCGCGCGGAGCCGGGCGTGGTCGGACGGCTGAGCAAATGCGCCCGGGGATGGTGCTATTTCGACGTGCGCGGGCGCGGCGGCTATGTCGAGGCCAACCATCTCTGGGGCGTGACCGCCGACGAGACGCTGAACTGATCCGGGCGATGCGCATCGTTCGCGACGACCTGACCCATCGCGACGTCATCGCGCTGCTCGAACTGCACCTGCGCTCCGCGTTCGAGAATTCGCCGCCTGGCAGCGTGTTCGCGCTCGACCTCACGGGCCTGCGCGATCCGGCGGTGACCCTGTGGTCGGCATGGGAGGGCGGGGACCTGCTCGGGCTTGGCGCGCTCAAGCAACTCGACGCCGGGCATGGCGAGCTGAAATCGATGCGCACCGCGCCGGCTCATCTGCGCAAGGGCGTGGCCGCGGCCATGCTCGGTCACCTGATCGCCGAGGCGCGCGCGCGGGGCTATCGGCGACTGAGCCTGGAGACCGGTTCGAACGAGCCTTTTGCTCCGGCGCGGGCCCTCTACCAGCAGGCCGGATTCGCGCCGTGCCCACCATTTGCGGATTACAGCGACACCGAATTCAGCAGATATTACCGCCTCGATCTGGCGTAAGCGCCTTCCCCCTGGGGCTCGGATTTTCCCTGTTCCTGGCGATTAACAGGGAATTTTTCTTTTTTCTGCCCGGCGGAGCGTGGTTTTTAGCGAAATTTATCGTTTAATAATAGTGTGTTGTCGAAAATTTCCCTGTTATCGAATAACAGGGAAATCGCGGCCGGTAACAGGGAAATTCACGCCTGTCCCGATGGTCTGTCCCGATAAAGGCCGAGCAGCCATCGTCGCCACCTGCCTGGTCATGCGAAAGAGCAGCCGGCGTGCCTCCAGGCGTGCCGACCAGCTGATCCTGCGCCGACATCCGGCTCGTTTGAATCAATGGTCGAGGAGGGGGGCACCGCGACCCAACGCTGACCTCGATCAAGCCGGCTGCTACGCCGGGTTGGCCCTCCGCTGCAGCAACATGCCGTTTACTTGCCGTCGTTGGCCGGCATTGTTGCCCGTTCGATGCGCACGACCTCCGGGGCCGTGCCGTCCATGAACATGTAGCACCGTCCGAACAGCGCCTTCTTGCCAAAATCATCGAACTTGTTGGCCCCGAGCGGCGTGAGCAGGACTTCATCCGGAGTCAGCGCGCGCTGGTGGTTCGCCTCGATCTCGGTCCAATGGGCGGCCACGACATCCGCCAGGACGACGTTGAACGCGGGGTGGTTATAGAAGACGAGAATGTTGCCATCGTCCATCGGCTTTGGATTCATGTCGGGGTGGAAGGTGAAGATCTTCGACAGGATCTTGCCGGCAGCTTCCGCCGCCGCTGCATCGGACAAGCCACGATCGACGATCGCGCAGGTGCCGTTCCGGAAGACGGCGAAATCGTCCTTGCCGTTGGTATAGTAGCGAAAGCGGTCGATTATCCGATCCAGCGGCTGCCGGAAGGACGGACGCCAGTCCGGTACCGGCGGGAAGCTCTTTTGCAAGGCGGCCATGCTCCGCGACGTTGCGAGCAGCGAACCGAGACCTGCAGACAGTAGCGCCCGCCGGTTCATGGATCAGTTCATCAATTCCACCGCCATCGCCGTTGCTTCGCCGCCGCCGATGCAGAGCGAGGCGAGCCCGCGCTTCCGGCCGGAGGCCTGGAGCGCCGACAACAGGGTGGCGAGGATGCGCGCGCCGGAGGCACCGATCGGGTGGCCGAGGGCGCAGGCACCGCCATTCACGTTGAGTCGGTCATGGCTCAGGTCGAGATCGCGCATCGCGATCATCGCGACGACGGCAAAGGCCTCGTTGACCTCGAACAGATCGACCTGGCTGGCGGACCAGCCGGCCTTTTCCAGTGCCTTGCGCATCGCGAACACCGGCGCGGTAGTGAACAGCGCCGGCGCATGGGCGTGGGCGGCATGGCTCACGATGCGCGCGATGGGATCGAGCCCGAGCTTCTCCGCGATCGAGGCGCGAGTCAGCACCAGCGCCGCCGCGCCGTCCGAAATCGACGAGGCGTTGGCAGCGGTGATCGTGCCGTCCTTCGAAAAGGCGGGCCTGAGCGTGGGAATCTTCGAGGCGTCTCCCTTTGCGGGCTGCTCGTCGAGCGTGACGGTGGTCGGTCCCTTGCGGCCGGCGATCTCGATCGGGACGATCTCCCGATCGAATGCGCCCGACGCCTGCGCCTGCTGCGCGCGCTCCAGCGAGGCAATCGCGAAATCGTCCATCTGCGCACGGGTGAACTGATAGGCTGCCGCGGTATCCTCGGCGAAATTGCCCATCAGCTTGCCTGGCTCATAGGCATCCTCGAGCCCGTCGAGATACATGTGATCGAACAGCCGGTCATGGCCGATCCGCGCCCCGCCGCGATGCTTCATCGAGAGATAGGGCGCGTTGGTCATGCTCTCCATGCCGCCGGCGACGATCATGTCGGCCGAGCCTGCGGCCAGCGCATCGGTTGCGAAGATCGCTGCCTGCATGCCCGATCCGCACATCTTGTTGACGGTCGTCGCCTCGATATGATTCGGCAGGCCGGCCTTCAGCGCCGCCTGGCGGGCCGGGGCCTGGCCGAGCCCGGCGGGCAGCACGCAGCCCATGTAGATCCGCTCGATCGCCTCGCCCGAGAGCCCGGCGCGCTCGACGGCGCCGCCGACGGCGGTGGCCCCCAATTCGGTCGCCGAGGCGCCGGCGAGCGCGCCCTGGAAGCTGCCCATCGGGGTACGGGCATAGGAGAGGATGACGACGGGATCGGCGGACATGCGGGCGCTCCAAAAGGGACCGGCCGAAAGGGACCGGCCAAAAGGGGACTGGCTCGCCGCGATCTAGGCGCGTGGCTGCGTGATTACAAATCGCCGCGATGGGGCGCCGCGCCGTCGATGGGCGCGCAGGTCAGGGCTTGAAGAAACGCTCGACCACGTTCTTCGCAAGTCGTGCCGGACGCAGGGTTTCGGCGTCGAGGCAGCACCAGCTCGACTTCACCTCGGCGAGCACATCCTCGCCGCGCTTGATGATCGTCTCGTAAAAGGCGCGGGCGCCCTGCACCCGTTCGAGCAGGACGGTCGCGATCACGTCGTCATCGAGAAAAGTCGGCTTGCGGTAGGTGATCTCGTGCTTGAGCGCGACCCAGAGGTGCGATGCGACCGCGTCCGCCGGGGCGAAGCGTTGCCAATGGTTGATCACGGCTTCCTGGACCCATTTCAGGTAGCTCGCATTGTTCACATGACCCATGAAATCGATGTCGGCGGCATCGATCGCGATGGTATAGCTGTGCGAGGCATATTGGGGGTCGGCCATGGCGCTTACCTTAACGTAAACGACGGCGTCTGGCGAGGGCGAAGCGCGACGGTTAACTGCGTTCCGTCGCATATCAACTTCGGCATGACGCCAGCGACATGTCCGCGTATCGCGATGCAATGCAGAATATCGTCCTGTTCGCGATCAGCCGGCCCGGTCTCTCTCGCTGCCTCGCCCGCAAGAAGCCCAATGGCTGAAGCCTGGACATGGGCAGCGCTGCTCGCCGCGCTGGGGGCGGTGCTTGGCAGCTTCATCGCCACGCTCGTGATCCGCTGGCCGCAGGAGCGATCCGTCGTGAAGGGCCGGTCGCACTGTGACGCCTGCGACGCGGTGCTCGGGCCGCGCGACCTGATCCCGCTGGTCAGCGCGATGCTGTCGCGCGGCCGGTGCCGCCATTGCGGCGCGCCGATCGATCCGCGGCACTGGCAGATCGAACTGGCTGCGCTGGGCATCGGCGCGGTGGCGGGACTAATCGTCCCCGGGGCGGCCGGCCTGGCCGGGGCGATCTTCGGCTGGTTGCTGCTCGTGCTGGCAGCGCTCGACATTACCGATTTCTGGCTGCCCGATCCGCTCAACCTGCTGCTGGCGCTGGCCGGGCTCGCGACCGGCCTGATGGGGCTCGATCCGCCGCTGGTCGCACGGGTCATCGGCGGGGTGGCCGGCTTTGGCGGACTGTGGCTGCTCGGCCTGGCCTATCGGTACCTGCGCGGGCGGGAGGGGCTTGGCGGCGGCGATCCCAAGCTGCTCGGGGCGATCGGCCTGTGGCTCGGCTGGCAGATGCTGCCGGCGGTGCTGCTGCTCGCTGCGCTGACCGGCCTCGCACTCGTGCTGGCGGGGATGCTGCGCGGGCGCGCCGCACGTCTCGACGACCGCGTGCCGTTCGGCGCGTTGCTGGCGATCGCCGCTTACCCGGCATGGCTGTTCCTGTTAGGATCGCCGGGATGAAGCTGTTCGCGATCCTGCCGATGCTGCTCGCCACCGCGCAGGCCGCGCCGCCCGCGACGCTCGACGGCCTGCCGTTCGGCGTGCTCCCGAAACAGGAATTGCCGGCCAGAGGCTGCGCTGCCTTCCTGTGGAGCGCGACCGGCACGCGGGCGATGGTGGCGATGGCCATGGCCGACCCGGCGCAGCTGCGCCTTTCGCTCGGCGGCACGATCACCGATCTTGCGCGCGACGCGCAGCAGGGCGCCGAAGGCTTCGGCTTCTCAGCCACGACCGAATACCGATCGAGCGACGTCACCGCGACGCTCGACATGAAGATTGCGGCACGCGGCGACCTGAAGGACGGTGCGTCCGTGCCCGAAGGGACGCTGCGGCTCGACCGCGCGGGACAGGACAGCATCGTGCTGCCGGTGGTGGGGTTGATCGGCTGCGCCTGAACAAGGGCGGGCCCTGGGGGGAGAAGAGAGATGGCGACGATGCAAGAGATCCTGGCCGAGCAGCGCGCCGGCTTCATGGCCGAGCTGCCGGTGTCGATCGGCGCCCGCAAGGACCGGCTGAAGCGCGCCGCCAGGATGATCGCCGACAATGCCGATGCCTTTTGCGACGCGCTGAGCGAGGATTTCGGTCATCGCAGCCGCGAGCAATCGATGCTCACCGATATCGCGAGCTCGATCGCGCCGATCACTCATGCGATCAAATCGGTCGAGAAATGGGCGCGGACCGAACGGCGTCCGGTACAGTTCCCGCTTGGCCTGCTCGGCGCGCGCGCCTGGATCGAGTTCCAGCCGAAGGGCGTGGTCGGCGTGATCGCGCCGTGGAATTTCCCGGTGAACCTGGTGATGGCGCCGCTCGCCGGGATCTTCGCGGCGGGCAACCGCGCCATGGTCAAGACCAGCGAGTTCACCCCCCGTGTCGCATCGCTGTTCGAGGAGATCGCGACGAAATATTTCGCGCTCGACGAACTCGCCTTCGTCTCGGGCGGCCCGGACGTGGGCAAGGCCTTTGCCGAACTGCCGTTCGACCACCTGATCTTCACCGGCGCCACCGCGGTCGGGAAGCACATCCTTCACGCGGCGGCCGACAATCTCACCCCGGTCACGCTCGAGCTCGGCGGCAAATCCCCGGTGATCATCGGCAAGGCCGCCGACGTGCGCCAGGCGACCGAGCGGGTTGCGCTCGGCAAGATGCTCAATGCGGGGCAGATCTGCCTCGCACCCGACTATATGCTCGTCACGGCCGAGGAAGAGGCGACGGTGGTCGACGGCCTCCGGGCGGCGGCCACGGCCATGTACCCGACCGTGCTCGCGAATCCCGACTATACCGCGATCATCAATGACCGGCATTTCGCCCGACTCAACGGCCTGCTCGACGATGCCCGCGCCAAGGGCGCCAAGATCGAGGCGGTCAACCCGGCCAACGAGGATTTCGGCGCGTCGAACGCGCGCAAGATGCCGTTGCATATCGTGACCGACGTGACCGAAGACATGGCGGTGATGCAGGAGGAGATTTTCGGGCCGATCCTGCCGGTGCGCCGCTACCGGGACATCGACGATGCGATCGGCCAGGTGAACCATCGCGACCGCCCGCTCGGCCTCTATTATTTCGGCAGCGACGCTGAGGAGCGCCGCCGGGTGCTCGATCGCACGATCGCCGGGGGCATTACCCTCGACGACGTGATCTTCCATATCAGCATGGAGGACCTGCCGTTCGGCGGGGTCGGGCCGTCGGGCATGGGCGCCTATCACGGGATCGACGGGTTCAAGACGTTCAGCCATGCGAAGAGCGTGTACAAGCAGGCGAAGCTCGACGTGGCGAAGCTTGCGGGCCTCAAGCCGCCCTATGGCAAGGCCACCATGGCCTCGGTCCGGCGCCAGATGAAGGGCTAGGCTCCCCCGAGCCGCGCGCGCCGTGCCTCGAGCCAGCCGCGCTCGGCCTGCTCAGGCCCCAGCCGAAGCGCGGCGTCATAGGCCGCACGGGCCGCCTCGGCGAGGCCCAGGCGCGCGAGCAGATCGGCGCGGACGGCATGATAGGGCAGGAAATCCGCGAGCCCCGGCGCATCGAGCGCATCGACCTCTTCCAGGGCGACGGCCGGGCCCTGCGCCTCGGCGAGCGCCACGGCGCGGTTGAGGCGGGTGATCGCGTCGTCGCGGCATAGGAGCATCGCGTCGTAGAGCAACAGGATCGATCGCCACGGGGGCGGTTCCGCCAGCGATCCGCGCGAACACCACTCGGCGTGCACCAGCGCCTGCAGGGATCGTCGTCCGGGCCGGGCCAGGGCGAGCGCCCGGGCCAGATAGGGACGGGCGGCCGCGATCAGGGTGGCGTCCCACAGCGCGGGATCCTGCCGGTCGAGCGGGACCATCGTGCCGCCGGCGTCGACCCGGGCGGGCCGTCGCGCCTCGGCGAAGCGGATGGTCGCCGCCAGCGCCAAAATATCGTGCTCGTCGGGTACGAGGGTGGCGAGCGTGGCGGTGATGCCGAGCATTTCGCCGGCATAGCCCGCATGCCGGCCGGTTCCGCCGCCATCGGCATGCGCCCTGGCATAGGCGATCTCGATCGTGCTCAGCACGGCGTCGAGCCGGTCCGCCCAGGCATCCGGGCCGGGAACCTCGAACGGCACGCCGGCACCGGCGATCTTGTTCTTCGCGCGCACCAGGCGCTGCGCGAGCGTCGGCTCCGGCAGGAGGAAGGCGCGGGCGATCTCGCCGGTCGAGAGGCCGCAGACCAGCCGAAGCGTCAGTGCCGCCCGGGCATCCGGGTGGATCGCCGGGTGGCAGCAGACGAAGATCAGCCGCAGCCGCTCGTCGGGGATCAGCCTGTTCCCGGCCATCAGTTCCTCCTCCGGGTCGGGTGGCGGCTCGGGATCGGGCAGCATCGCGCTGCTGCGCACGAGCCGGCGCCGCACCATGTCGAGCGCGGCACGTTCGGCGACGCGGAACAGCCACGCCGCCGGATCGCGAGGCGTGCCGGTTACCCAGGCGCGCGCTGCCCGGGCACATGCCTCGGCATAGGCGTCCTCGGCGATGTCGAGGTCGCGAAACCGGGCCGCGAGCGCAGCGCGCAGCCGCGCGCCATGGTCGCGCGCGGCCCGGTCGAGCGCCCGGTTCATTCCATCTCGAGCAAGGGGCGGATCTCGATCGAGCCGTCGGCATGCAGCGGGAGCTTTTTCGCGATCGCGATGGCAGCGTCGAGATCGGGCGCGTCGATCAGGTAGAAGCCGCCAAGCTGCTCGCGGGTCTCGGCGAAGGGGCCGTCATGGATCGTCTGCGCACCGGCACGGGTGACGACGGTCGTGGCCATGCTCGTGGGCTGCAGGCCGGCGCCACCCTTGCGTGCTGCGCCGATCTCTTCCCCGAAGGCCATGTGGCGCCGGACGATCTCCGCGACGGTCGGGCTGTCATGATTGTCGCCGTAAACGCTCTCGTCCTCGTAGATCAGGAGCAGATATTGCATCGGTCGGTTCTCCATCAGCGATCGCGTCATGCGATCGTACCGTGGAGACGGGCGAGGGGGAGCGGATTCGACAGCAGCGCGCGAATTATTTTTGCGCGATATCCCCGGCGAAGACCCGCCCGACATGGACGTCGCCGCGGGCGGCGGCGAGCCGCTCCTGCCGGTGGCGCTCGGCATAGCCGGCGCGCTGCTCCTCGTCGCGCGCTGCGTGGCAGGCCGGACAGCTGATCCCCTCGACATAGTGCGGCGAGGCGCGATCCTCCGGGCTGACCGGCATGCGGCAGGCATGGCACAGGGCATGGGTGCCGATCTCCAGGCCGTGCTTCACTGCGACGCGCTGGTCGAAGACGAAGCATTCGCCCTCCCACAGGCTCTCCGCTTCGGGCACCTGCTCGAGATATTTCAGGATGCCGCCTTCGAGGTGATAGACCTGATCCAGCCCCTCCGCCTTGAGGAAGGCGGTGGCCTTTTCGCAGCGGATGCCACCGGTGCAGAACATCGCGATCTTCGGCGCCGTCGCGAAATCGTCGCGGTGCGCGCGGAACCAGGCCGGGAAATCGCGAAAGCTGTGGGTCTTCGGGTCGATCGCCCCGGCAAAGCTGCCGATCGCGACCTCATAATCGTTGCGCGTGTCGATCAGGACGGTGCCGGGATCTGCGATCAGGGCGTTCCAGTCGGCCGGGGCGACATAGTGGCCGACCTCTTCGAGCGGATCGATATCGGGCTCGCCCATGGTCACGATCTCGCGCTTGAGGCGGACCTTCATGCGGTGGAACGGCATCGCCGGGGCATGCGAATCCTTCACCTCGATATCGGCGCAGCCGGGCAGGGCGCGAATATGGTCGAGGACGCGCTCGACTGCGTCATGCGCGCCGGCGATCGTGCCGTTGATGCCTTCGGGCGCCAGCAGGAGCGTGCCGCGGATATGGTTCTCGTCGCACAGGCGTGCCAGCGGCCCGCGCAGGGCGCCAGGGTCGGCGAAGCGGCTGAAGCGGTAGAGCGCGGCGACGCGGAGGGGGCGGGGATCGGCCATGGCGCTCCGCTAGAGTATCCGGCCGCCCCGCGTCAAAGCTTCCCGGCCCCCTATTGCGCGGATCCGGCCCGCCCCCCACTCTCGGCAGTCCGGGAGAATGGCGCAGGAACGAAGGATATGGGATGGAGGACGAACTCCCCGAGGGTGGCCGCGACCGGACGCTGAACCGACTGGTGGCGATGACGGTGGTCACGCTCTCGGTCTTCATGGCGGTGGCCAATATCAAGGACGACAATCTCGTCCAGGCGATGCAGCTGGCCAAGAGCAACGCGATCGACACCTGGTCGGAATATCAGGCGACCCGGACCAAGGCGCATATCGTCGAGACGGCGCGGGTGGAGATGGCGCTGATCGCCGGACCGTCACCGTCGCAGGCGGCGCGCATCGCGCTGGCCACGATGGATGCCGAAAAGGCGAAGTACCAGGCGGAGACGCCGGTGCTGAAGGCGAAGGCCGAGGCGGACGACGCGCAATATGATGCGCTCAATACCCATGACGATCAGTTCGACATGTGCGACGCGCTGATCTCGATCGCGGTATCGCTTGCGGCGGTGGCGGCGCTCGCGGAAACGCGCTGGCTGTTGTTCGCTGCCTGGGGCTTCGGCGCTTTCGGGGTGCTGATGGGCATCGCAGGCTTTGCCGGCTGGGCGATCCATCCGAACGCGCTGGCGAACTTCCTCAGCTGAGCGCAGCCCAGCGCTCGGCGAAGGTGGCGCGCTCCGCCTCGGTCAGATGCAGGCCGACCTTGCTCCGGCGCATCAGCGCGTCTTCCGCGCTGCGCGCCCATTCGCGCTCGCGCATCCAGCGCGCCTCGATCTCGGTAAGGCCGCCGCCGAGGTCGGCGCCCATGCCGGCTTCGTCGGTGACGCCCGACAGCATGTCGGCCAGCATCGATCCATAGGCATGCGCCATGCGCTCGGCACGGGCGTCGCCGAGGAACGGCCAGGTCGCGCGCGTCCGGGCGAGGAAGGAGGGGAAATCCCCGGTCGCGCCGCCGGGAAATGCCCGATCCCGTGTCGCCCGGCGCGCCGCGAAGCGCATCGGGCCGGCCAGCCTGCCGAGCGCTTCCTCGGCGAGATGCCGCGCGGTCGTGATCTTGCCGCCGAAGACGCTCAGCAGGGGCGGGCCGCTGCTGTCGAGCTCCAGCACATAGTCGCGCGTCACTTCCTTCGCCTCGCTGGCGCCGTCATCGTAGAGCGGGCGCACGCCGGACCAGGTCGAGGTGACGTCGGCGGGGCTGACCTGCCTGATGAAATGAGCGTTCACCGCGTCGCACAGATAGGCGATCTCGGCGGCGTCGATCCGCGCGTCCTCGGGGTGCTCGACCGGGATGTCGGTGGTGCCGATCTCGGTCGAATCGCCCTGATAGGGGATGGCGAAGACGATGCGGCGATCCGGCAGCTGCAGGATATAGGCGTGGTCGCCCTCATAGAGGCGGGGCACGACGATATGGCTGCCCTTCACCAGGCGGACACCGCTCTTCGCGTTGACGCCGAGGCGGCCCAGCATCTGGTGGACCCAGGGGCCCGCCGCGTTGACCAGCGCGCGCGCCGCGATCGTACGGCCATCCGACAGCGCCGCGCGCCATACGCCGTCCTCGCGCCGGGCGGAATCGAGCGCGACGCCGACGGCGATCTCGGCGCCGCTGGCGGCGGCATCGACTGCGTTCAGGACGGTCAGTCGCGAATCGTCGACAAAGGCATCGGAGTAGACGAAGCCCCTGCTGCCGCCTTTCAGCGGCGCGGAATAGGCGGTGTCCGTGGCACGCAACCCGCGCGACCGGGGCAGGGTCATCTTCCCGCCCAGCATGTCGTACAGGTACAGGCCGATGCGCAGCATCCACCATGGCCGCACCGAATTTTCCTGCGGCAGCACGAACTGCAGCGGCCGGATGATGTGCGGCGCCGCGTGGATCAGCCGCTCGCGTTCGCGCAACGCTTCGGCGACCAGCTTGAACTCATAATGTTCGAGATAGCGGAGCCCGCCATGGATCAGCTTGGTCGAGGCCGATGAGGTATGGCTGGCCAGGTCGTCGCGCTCGACGAGCAGGACCTTCAGGCCGTTGAGCGCGGCCTCGCGCGCGATGGCGCAGCCGTTGATGCCGCCGCCGATGATGAGGAGATCATACGTCACCACCGCTCCCTAAACGCTCCAACCGGCCAAACCAATCACGGCCGGGTGGCTCAAAGACTGGGTGGCAATTGCGGCCGCCGGGGATCGTGCGGCAGGGGCGTCCATTCGAGGATGCAGGTGGATGGGGCGCAGTTCGCCGCGGCGGTGATGTCGGCGATCACGCTCTGGAACAGCTCGCACTCGGCGCGCGGATCTGCCCGCAGGATGGTCAGGGGTTGCGGCCGTATCTCAGTGACGGTGTTCGTGTAGAGCCGGAGGGTCGAGGCGTCGATCGGCGCCTCGTTCCAGTAGAGATGGCTGTCGCGATCCAGTTCGGCGACATTCTTCGCAGCGGTCCCGCTCGACTCTGGGGAAGGGCCGGAAGAGATGGTCCATGCCGCCCTGGCAAAAGTGCAGCCCCGACTCTGCGCGACGTGGGCGGCGGTGGCCACCGGCGCAGGCGCCGCGCGGTCCTGATTACAGGCTGTCGCCATCAACATGGCCGTCAGGGCTATCGCTTGTCCGATTCGCATCGGGCCATGCTTGCGCCATGGAACCGGGGGCGGCAACAGTCGTTGCGGGATTCGGTGCGGAAACTCGCGCTCCGATGCCATTGACCGTCTCCGAGTCGACCTGTATAGGCGCCGCTGCTCTGACAGGACCCGCTCCTGTCGGGACAAGCTTGAACATTGCTGGATGCATTCCAGGACCCGGGGGGTCGAAAGAACCCCAGGGGTCCTTTTTGTATTCCCGAGCGTCATGGCTCCAGCAAAGTAACCACGTATCCAAGGTGAAGAGATTCATGCCGACGATCAACCAGCTGGTCCGCAAGGGCCGCGACCCGCAGAAGGCCAAGTCCAAGGTCCCTGCAATGGAGCAGAACCCGCAGAAGCGCGGCGTTTGCACCCGCGTCTACACGACGACTCCTAAGAAGCCGAACTCGGCTCTGCGCAAGGTTGCCAAGGTCCGCCTGACCAACCAGCGCGAAGTCATCAGCTACATCCCCGGCGAGGGGCACAACCTCCAGGAGCACTCGGTGGTGCTGATCCGTGGCGGTCGCGTTCGCGATCTTCCCGGCGTCCGCTATCACGTTCTCCGCGGTGTGCTCGACACACAGGGTGTGAAGGATCGCCGCCAGTCGCGTTCCAAGTACGGCGCAAAGCGTCCGAAGTAAGCCGGTCGGCTCCGCCCTGCGCATGCAGGTGCCGGAGCTTCCGACCCCCAGGGCTGAAGTTTAGAAGGAATATCAAATGGCACGTCGTCGTCGTCCCGAAAAGCGGGTCATCCTGCCTGATCCCCAGTATGGGGATGAGGTTCTCTCGAAGTTCATGAACAGCGTCATGCTGGACGGCAAGAAGTCCGTCGCCGAACTGATCGTCTATGGTGCCCTCGCAACCGTCGAGCAGCGCGCCAAGAAGGATCCGATCGGCGTGTTTCACGAGGCGCTCGCCAATGTGAAGCCGGGCATCGAAGTCCGTTCGCGCCGTGTCGGCGGCGCGACCTATCAGGTCCCGGTCGAGGTGCGCCCCGAGCGCGCCCAGGCGCTGGCGATCCGCTGGCTGATCAACGCTGCGCGCGCGCGGTCGGAGAACACCATGTCGGCACGCCTCTCGGGCGAGCTGATGGATGCCGCCAACAACCGCGGCAACGCGGTAAAGAAGCGCGAAGACACCCATCGCATGGCCGAAGCGAACCGCGCCTTCAGCCACTACCGCTGGTAATCTTCGTACCTATATCGCGGGGAGCCGGTCGACCCGGCTCCCCGCATCGCTAAGGAAAACCCGATCATGGCCCGCAGCCATCCGCTCGAGAAATATCGTAACATCGGCATCATGGCGCATATCGACGCCGGCAAGACGACGACGACCGAGCGCATCCTCTATTACACCGGCAAGTCCTACAAGATCGGTGAGGTCCATGAGGGCACCGCCACGATGGACTGGATGGAGCAGGAGCAGGAGCGCGGGATCACGATCACGTCGGCTGCCACGACGTGCTTCTGGAACGATCACCGCATCAACATCATCGACACCCCCGGCCACGTCGACTTCACCATCGAAGTGGAGCGTTCGCTGCGCGTGCTCGATGGCGCCGTTGCCTGCTTCGACGGCGTTGCCGGCGTGGAGCCGCAGTCCGAGACAGTCTGGCGCCAGGCCGAGAAGTATCACGTCCCGCGGATGTGCTTCGTCAACAAGCTCGACCGTACCGGTGCGAATTTCGATCGCTGCGTGCAGATGATCAAGGACCGCCTTGGCGCGCGTCCGGCGGTGCTGTACCTCCCGATCGGCCTCGAGAGCGATTTCAAGGGCCTGGTCGACCTGGTCGAGAACCGTGCGATCATCTGGCTCGAAGAGTCGCTGGGCGCGAAGTTCGAATATCGCGACATCCCCGCCGACCTGGCCGACGCCGCCGCGACCGCTCGCTCCGAGCTGATCGAAATGGCCGTCGAGCAGGACGACGACGTGATGGAGCAGTATCTCGAGGGCAACGAGCCCGACGTCGCGACGCTGAAGGGCCTGATCCGCAAGGGCACGCTGAACTTCTCGTTCGTGCCGGTGCTGTGCGGCTCCGCGTTCAAGAACAAGGGCGTTCAGCCGCTGCTCGACGCGGTCGTCGACTATCTGCCGTCGCCGCTGGACATCAAGGACGTCGAAGGGCTCAAGCTCGACGGCGTGACCCCGGACACCCGTCCGCCGGCCGACGACGCCCCGTTCTCGGCGCTCGCGTTCAAGATCATGAACGATCCGTTCGTCGGCACGCTGACCTTCGCGCGCATCTATTCGGGCAAGCTCGAAGCGGCCTCGGTCGTCACCAACTCGGTGAAGGACAAGAAGGAAAAGGTCGGCCGCATGCTGCTGATGCATGCGAACAGCCGCGAGGACATCCAGGAAGCGTTCGCCGGCGACATCGTCGCACTGGCGGGCCTGAAGGATACCACGACCGGGGACACGCTCTGCGCGCAGAACGCCCCGATCATCCTCGAGCGCATGGAATTCCCGGATCCCGTCATCGAGGTTGCGGTGGAGCCGAAGACGAAGGCCGACCAGGAGAAGATGGGCGTCGCGCTCAATCGTCTCGCTCGCGAGGACCCGTCGTTCCGCGTCACCTCGGACATCGAGAGCGGCCAGACCATCATCAAGGGCATGGGCGAGCTTCATCTCGAGATCCTGGTCGATCGCATGAAGCGCGAGTTCAAGGTCGAGGCGAATGTCGGTGCGCCGCAGGTGGCGTATCGCGAATATCTCGCCAAGCCGGTCGAGCTGACCTACACCCACAAGAAGCAGTCGGGTGGCTCGGGCCAGTTCGGCGAAGTGAAGATCAAGGTCATTCCGGGCGAGCGTGGTTCGGGCTACCAGTTCTTCGACGAGATCAAGGGCGGCAATATTCCCAAGGAATATATCCCCTCGGTCGAGAAGGGCATGCGCGAGACGGCGGAAACCGGATCGCTGATCGGTTTCCCGATCATCGATTTCGAGGTCCATCTGATCGACGGCAAATACCATGACGTCGACTCGTCGGCGCTGGCATTCGAGATCTGCGCGCGTGGCGCGATGCGCGAAGCGGCCCAGAAGGCCGGCATCAAGCTGCTCGAGCCGATCATGAAGGTCGAGGTCGTGACGCCGGAGGATTATCTCGGTGACGTGATCGGCGATCTGAACAGCCGTCGTGGCCAGATCCAGGGTACCGACAGCCGCGGCAACGCGACTGCGGTCGAAGCGATCGTGCCGCTGGCGAACATGTTCGGCTATGTGAACCAGCTCCGCTCGTTCAGCCAGGGCCGCGCTCAGTACACGATGCAGTTCTCGCATTACGACGAGGTTCCTGCCAACGTTGCCGAAGAAGTGAAGGCGAAGCTGGCGTAATCCAAAATCAGTCGCTAAAGGGCCGCGTCCGCGCGGCTCCGCAGCGACCCCGGAATTTGAATAAGAAGAGGCGAAAATGGCAAAAGCAAAGTTTGAGCGGACGAAGCCGCATCTCAACATCGGCACCATCGGTCACGTCGACCATGGCAAGACGTCGCTGACGGCCGCGATCACCAAGGTGCTCGCCGAGACCGGTGGCGCCACCTTCACGAGCTACGACAATATCGACAAGGCGCCGGAAGAGCGCGAGCGCGGCATCACGATCTCGACCGCTCACGTCGAGTACGAGACCGAGAAGCGCCACTATGCGCACGTCGATTGCCCGGGCCACGCCGACTATGTGAAGAACATGATCACCGGTGCGGCGCAGATGGACGGCGCGATCCTCGTCGTCTCCGCCACCGACGGCCCGATGCCGCAGACCCGCGAGCACATCCTTCTCGCGCGCCAGGTCGGCGTGCCGGCGATGGTCGTGTTCATGAACAAGGTCGACCTGGTCGACGACGCCGAGATCCTCGAGCTGGTCGAGCTGGAAATCCGCGAGCTGCTCAGCTCGTACGACTTCCCGGGCGACGATATCCCGGTCATCCCGGGCTCGGCCGTTGCAGCCCTCACCGACAAGACGCCTGAGATCGGCCATGACGCCGTTCTCAAGCTGATGCAGGCGGTCGACGAATATATCCCGCAGCCCGAGCGTCCGCTCGACAAGCCGTTCATGATGCCGATCGAGGACGTGTTCTCGATCTCGGGTCGCGGCACGGTCGTCACCGGCCGCGTTGAGACCGGCATCGTCAAGGTTGGCGAGGAAGTCGAGATCGTCGGCATCCACGACACCCGCAAGACCACGGTCACGGGCGTCGAGATGTTCCGCAAGCTGCTCGACCAGGGCCAGGCCGGCGACAATGTCGGCGCGCTGATCCGTGGCGTTGCACGCGACGAAGTCGAGCGTGGCCAGGTTCTCTGCAAGCCGGGCTCGATCAAGCCGCACACCGACTTCCAGTCGGAAGTGTACGTGCTGTCGAAGGACGAGGGTGGCCGTCACACGCCGTTCTTCGCCAACTACCGTCCGCAGTTCTACTTCCGCACCACGGACGTCACCGGCACCGTCGAGCTGCCTGAGGGCACCGAGATGGTCATGCCGGGCGACAACGTCGCGCTGGGCGTCAAGCTCATCGCGCCGATCGCCATGGACGTGGGCCAGCGCTTCACCATTCGCGAAGGCGGTCGTACCGTCGGCGCAGGGGTTGTCAGCGGCATCTCGAAGTAATATAGACGCGCCACCGCCCGATTCCCCTGGGAGTCGGGCGGTTGCTATTTACGTGAACAATGGTTCGGTTGCCCTTGGGCAACGCGCTCTTTCGCATCGGTAGGGTTATGGAAACGCAGAATATTCGGATTCGTCTGAAGGCATTCGATCATCGTGTGCTCGATCAGGCAACCGGCGATATCGCCGACACGGCGCGCCGCACTGGCGCTCTTATCCGCGGTCCTATCCCTCTCCCGACGCGCATCGAGAAGTTCACCGTGAACCGCGGGCCGCACATCGACAAGAAGTCGCGTGAGCAGTTCGAGGTCCGCACCTACAAGCGGATGTTGGACATCGTTCAGCCGACCCCGCAGACGGTAGACGCGCTGATGAAGCTCGATCTCGCCGCGGGTGTAGACGTGGAGATCAAGCTGGCCTAAGGGCTGCGCTCCACACGAAATTCAGGCGTCGCTTCGGCGACGTCGGATAGGGATACCGCCGGGCTTGCCCGGGTCTGCGTCCCCCGTCACGCCCGGTTCGCCGGGCACCAGCCCGGGACGGGGCACGCATAATATTTTGGGCTGACACGCCCGTCGGAAATCGTTCCGGCGGGCCTCTGTAATAGGAGCATGGATCATGCGCACTGGCGTGATCGCGAAGAAAATGGGGATGACCCGCTTTTTCCAGGACGATGGGCGCCATGTGCCCGTAACCGTCCTGGCACTGGAAAATCTGCAAGTGGTGGCCATTCGCGAGGCCGACCGTGATGGATATGTCGCCGTCCAGCTGGGCGCCGGCACGGCAAAGGCAAAGAATGTTGCCAAGCCGCAGCGTGGCCACTTCGGCAAGGCCGAAGTCGAGCCCAAGGCCAAGCTGGCCGAGTTCCGCGTCTCCGACGATGCCGTGCTTGAGGTGGGCGCCGAGATTTCGGCCGACCATTATGTCGCCGGCCAGATCGTCGACATTCAGGGCGTGACGCAGGGCAAGGGCTTTGCGGGCGGCATGAAGCGCTGGGGCTTCGGCGGTCTGCGCGCCACCCATGGTGTCTCCGTCTCGCACCGCTCGCTCGGTTCGACCGGTCAGCGCCAGGATCCGGGCAAGGTCTTCAAGAACAAGAAGATGGCCGGGCAGATGGGCGACAAGAACCGCACCCAGCAGAATCTCGAGATCGTATCGACCGACGTCGAGCGCGGCCTTATCTTCGTGAAGGGTTCCGTGCCCGGTTCGAAGGGCGGCTGGCTGCTCGTCAAGGATTCGGTCAAGGTCGCACGGCACGCCGATGCGCCTTATCCGGCCGGCCTGAAGGCCGCTGCCAACAGCAACACCGCTCCCGCCGAGACGCCCGCCGAGGACGTTCAGGCCGTGGAAGCGACCGAAGGCCAGGAGGGCTGAACATGAAGGTCAAGATTCAGTCCTTCGACGCCAAGGCAGCTGCCGCGGACATCGAGCTCAACGACGAGGTTTTCGGCCTCGATCCGCGTGCCGACATCCTGCACCGCGTCGTTACGTGGCAGCTCGAGAAGCGTCGTGGCACCGCCCGCGGTACCCGCGAGCGCGCCGACGTTGCCCGCACCGGCAAGAAGTTCGGTCGCCAGAAGGGCGGCGGTACCGCTCGTCACGGCGATCGCCGCGCTCCCACCTTCGTCGGTGGTGGTAAGGCTCACGGCGCCCGCGTTCGCGATTTCAATCCGTCGCTGAACAAGAAGATCCGCGCGCTCGGCCTGAAGATGGCGCTTTCGAGCCATGCCAAGGCGGGGTCGCTGGTCATCATGGACACGCTCGCGGTGAACGAGAGCAAGACCAAGACGCTGACGGCGGATTGGGCGAAGCTCGGCTTCGGCAAGACCGCACTGGTGATCGACGGCGACATGGTCGAGACGAGCTTCGCGCTCGCCGCGGGCAACCTTCGCCAGATCAACGTGCTGCCGGCCGCCGGTGCCAACGTCTACGACATCCTGAAGCATGACACGCTGGTGCTCACCCGCGCTGCTGTCGAAAAGCTGGAGGCGCGCTTCAATGGCTAAGAAGCAGAAAGGCGATATCGACATCCGTCATTATGACGTGATCGTCGCGCCGCACATCACCGAGAAGGCGACCCTGCTCAGCGAGCAGAATGCGGTCGTGTTCAAGGTCGCGAACGATGCGACCAAGCCTGAAATCAAGGCGGCCGTCGAAGCGCTGTTCAACGTCAAGGTCCTGGGGGTCAACACGATCGTCCAGAAGGGCAAGACGAAGAAGTGGAAGGGCACGCCCTACACGCGCTCCGACATGAAGAAGGCGATCGTGACGCTGGCTGATGGTCAGTCGATCGACGTGACGACGGGAATCCAGTAATGGCACTCAAGCATTACAACCCGACCAGCCCGGCGCGACGCGGACTTATCCTCGTCGACCGCAGCGGTCTGCACAAGGGCGGCCCGATCAAGGCGCTGACCGAAGGCAAGCGCAAGACTGGCGGTCGCAACAACAAGGGTCACGTGACCTCGCGCGGGATCGCCGGCGGCCACAAGCAGCGCTATCGCATGATCGATTTCAAGCGCCGCAAGTGGGACGTGGACGGCACGGTCGAGCGGATCGAATATGATCCCAACCGCACCGCCTTCATTGCCCTGATCAAGTATCCGGACGAAGAACTGGCCTACATCATCGCGCCGCAGCGCCTCGCCGTCGGCGACAAGGTGGTTGCCGGCAAGAAAACCGACGTGAAGCCTGGCAATGCCATGGAGCTCGGTCAGATGCCGGTCGGCACGATCGTCCACAATGTCGAGATGAAGCCCGGCAAGGGTGGTCAGCTCGCCCGTTCGGCAGGCACCTATGTGCAGGTCGTCGGTCGCGACAAGGGCATGGTGATGGTTCGCCTCAATTCGGGCGAGCAGCGCTATATCCACTCGAACTGCATGGCGACTGTCGGTGCGGTCTCGAACCCGGACAACGGCAACACCAACCTCGCAAAGGCCGGCCGTAATCGCTGGCTGGGCAAGCGTCCGCTGACCCGCGGCGTCGCCAAGAACCCGGTCGACCACCCGCACGGCGGTGGCGAAGGCCGGACCTCGGGCGGCCGTCATCCGGTCACCCCGTGGGGCAAGCCGACCAAGGGTGCGCGCACCCGTCACAACAAGGCGACCGACAAGATGATCATCCGGTCGCGTCACGCCAAGAAGAAGGGCTAACCGCAATGGCTCGTTCCGTATGGAAAGGTCCGTTCGTGGATCTTCACCTGCTCAAGAAGGCAGAGACCGCGCAGGAAACCAACGCGCGTGCGCCGATCAAGACCTGGTCGCGCCGCTCGACGATCCTGCCCCAGTTCGTTGGCCTGACCTTCACCGTCTATAACGGTCGCAAGTTCGTGCCCGTGTCCGTCAACGAGGACATGGTCGGGATGAAGCTCGGCGAGTTCGCGCCGACGCGCTACTTCCCCGGCCATGCCGCCGACAAGAAGGGCAAGCGCTGATGTCGAAGGCAAAATCCCCCCGCAAGGTCGGTGAGAAGGAAGCTCTCTCGGTCGGCACGCAGATTCGTGGCTCGGCCCAGAAGCTTGGCCTCGTCGCGGCGCTGATCCGCAACAAGAAGGCGGGCGATGCGATGAACATCCTCGCTTTCTCGACCAAGGCAATGGCAGTCGATGCCCGCAAGGTTCTCGCTTCGGCGATCGCCAATGCGGAAAACAACCACAATCTCGATGTCGACGCGCTCGTCGTCGCCGAGGCCTCGGTTGGCAAGTCGATCGTCATGAAGCGTTTCGCGACCCGCGGTCGCGGCAAGTCGACGCGCATCCTCAAGCCGTTTTCGCGGCTGCGGATCGTCGTGCGCGAGCAGGAAGAAGCATAATGGGTCAAAAGAGCAATCCGATCGGTCTGCGTCTCCAGATCAACCGCACCTGGGATAGCCGCTGGTATGCGGAAGGTGCCGATTATGGCCGCTTGCTGCTCGAGGATCTGAAGATCCGCAGCTACATCATGAAGACGCTGCCCCAGGCGGCGATCTCGAAGGTTGTCATCGAGCGTCCGGCCAAGCTGTGCCGCGTGTCCATCTATGCCGCGCGCCCCGGCGTGATCATCGGCAAGAAGGGTGCGGACATCGAGAAGCTGCGCCGTACCCTCGGCAAGATGACCTCGTCCGACGTGTCGCTGAACATCGTCGAGATCCGCAAGCCGGAAGTCGACGCCAAGCTCGTCGCGCAGGGCATCGCCGATCAGCTCGAGCGTCGTATCGCCTTCCGCCGCGCCATGAAGCGCGCGGTCCAGTCCGCGATGCGTCTCGGCGCAGAGGGGATCCGGATCAACTGCGGTGGCCGTCTCGGCGGCGCCGAGATCGCGCGTTCGGAATGGTACCGTGAGGGCCGGGTTCCGCTGCACACGCTGCGCGCTAACGTCGATTATGCCGAAGCGCAGGCCCACACCGCTTATGGTGTGTGCGGCGTGAAGGTCTGGATCTTCAAGGGCGAAATCCTGGGTCACGACCCGATGGCGCAGGACCGGATCATGATGGAGGCTCAAACCTCCGGCGTGCGCCCGGCCCGCTAAGGAACAAGAGCAATGCTGCAACCCAAAAAGACCAAGTTCCGCAAGGCCTTCAAGGGCCGGATCCATGGCGATGCCAAGGGCGGAACCACCCTCAACTTCGGCTCCTACGGGCTGAAGGCGATGGAGCCGGACCGGATCACCGCGCGCCAGATCGAGGCGGCCCGCCGCGCGATCACGCGTCACATCAAGCGCCAGGGGCGTTTGTGGATCCGCGTTTTCCCGGACGTGCCGGTCACGTCCAAGCCTGCCGAAGTCCGCATGGGCAAGGGCAAGGGTTCGCCCGAATATTGGGCGGCGCGGGTCAAGCCCGGCCGCATCCTGTTCGAGCTCGACGGTGTCCCCGGCGATATCGCGGCGGTGGCATTCAGCCGCGCAGCGATGAAGCTGCCGATCAAGGTGAAGGTCGTGGCTCGCCTCGGCGACACCTCGCACCTGGGAGTTGCATGATGGCCCGCAACATCGACGACATGAAGACGAAGACCGACGACCAGCTCGACGAGCAGCTGGGCAATCTGAAGCGCGAGGCGTTCAACCTCCGCTTCCAGGCCGCCACCAACCAGCTCGAAAAGCCGAGCCGCGTTCGTGAGGTCCGTCGCGACATCGCTCGCATCAAGACCCTGCAAGGCCAGCGTACGCGCTCGGCCGAAGCCAAGTAAGGAAGAGAGACATGCCGAAGCGCGTGCTGACCGGGGTGATCGTCTCGGACAAGACCGACAAGACGGTGGTGGTGAATGTCGAGCGTAAGGTGAAGCACCCGCTCTACGGCAAGATCATCCGTCGTACGAAGAAGTATCATGCCCATGACGAGGGCAATGAGTTCAAGCAGGGCGAAACGGTGCGGATCGAAGAGACCGCCCCGATCTCCAAGCTGAAGTCCTGGAAGGTGATCGAGCGGGTCAACACCCACGCGACCCCCGAGCGGGCAACCATCGACGGCTAAGGCCGAGTTTTAGGCGGGGGCCGGTCGGAATCGGACCCCATGTGAGAAGGAACCGGATCGATGATCCAGATGCAGTCCAATCTCGAGGTCGCTGACAACAGCGGCGCGAAGCGGGTGCAGTGCATCAAGGTGCTTGGGGGATCCAAGCGCCGGACGGCAGGCGTGGGCGACATCATCGTCGTCAGCGTGAAGGAAGCGGCGCCGCGCGCCCGCGTGAAGAAGGGCGACGTGCACCGTGCCGTCATCGTGCGTACGGCGAAGGACATTCGCCGGGCCGATGGCACCGTGATCCGCTTCGATTCGAATGCGGCCGTGCTGGTCAACAAGAACGAGGAGCCGATCGGCACCCGTATCTTTGGCCCGGTGGTGCGCGAGCTGCGCGGCCGCAAGCACATGAAGATCATCAGCCTGGCGCCGGAGGTTCTGTAATGGCCGCTGCGAAGATCAAGAAGGGTGACCGCGTCATCGTCCTGTCCGGCAAGGACAAGGGCAAGACCGGTGAAGTCACCCAGGCCATGCCGAAGGACGGCAAGGTCATCGTGTCGGGCGTGAACATCGCGATCCGTCATACCAAGCCGAGCCAGGGCGACCCGCAGGGTGGCCTGAAGCGCGCCGAAGCCCCGCTGCACGTCTCGAAGGTCGCTCACGTGACCGCCGATGGCAAGCCGACGCGGGTTCGCTTTGAAACCAAGGACGGCAAGAAGGTCCGCGTGGCCGTGAAGTCCGGGGAGACGATCAGTGGCTGATACCAACCAGGCGGCCGCCAGCAAGCCGCGGATGAAGGCGATCTATGAGGATCGCATCATCAAGGCGATGACCGAGAAGTTCGGTTACAAGAATTCGATGGAGGTTCCGCGCCTCGACAAGATCGTCCTCAACATGGGCGTTGGCGAAGCGACGCAGGACAAGAAGAAGGTCGACCAGGCTGCTTCCGAAATGGAGCTGATCGCCGGCCAGAAGCCCGTCGTGACCAAGGCGAAGAAGTCGATCGCACAGTTCAAGCTGCGCGAGGGCATGCCGATCGGCGTGAAGGTTACCCTTCGCCGCGAGCGCATGTACGAGTTCCTCGACCGCTTCATCACGATCGCGCTCCCGCGCGTTCGCGATTTCCGCGGGCTCAATCCGAAGAGCTTCGACGGTCGTGGCAACTATGCCTGCGGCCTGAAGGAGCAGCTGATTTTCCCGGAAATCAGCTACGACAAGGTCGACCGGATCCGCGGCATGGACGTGATCGTGACGACCACGGCGAAAACCGACGACGAGGCGCGCGAGCTGCTGCGTCTGTTCGGGTTCCCGTTCCCGATCGAAGCTGACGACGAAAAGAAGGCGGCGTAAGATGGCTAAGAAGAGTTCTGTAAACAAGAACGAGCGTCGCAAGCTGCTGGTGAAGAAGTACGCCGGTGCCTATGCGAAGCTGAAGGCGCAGGCGGCTGACAAGTCGCTGGACGATGGCGAGCGCCTGATCGCGCGCCTCAAGATGGCGGAAATTCCCCGCAACGGAAATCCGACGCGCGTACGCAACCGGTGTGAAACGACGGGTCGTCCCCGCGCTTATTACCGCAAGTTCCGCCTCTGCCGTATTCAGCTGCGCGATCTGGCCAACAAGGGCCTGATCCCCGGCGTTACGAAGTCGAGCTGGTAAGGATCACGAGATGGCATTGACCGATCCCCTGGGTGATATGCTCACCCGCATCCGCAACGGCCAGCGCGCGCGCAAGGACTCCGTCCTGTCGCCCGCGTCCAAGCTGCGGGCCCGCGTGCTCGACGTGCTTCAGCGCGAGGGCTATATCCGTGGCTACAGCGAAGAAGAGATGGGGCCTGCCAAGGGCATCCGCATCGAGCTGAAATATTTCGAGGGCCAGCCTGCGATCAAGCATGTCGCGCGCGTCTCGAAGCCCGGTCGCCGCGTCTATTCGGGCGCAACCGATCTGCCCCGCGTCATGAACGGCCTGGGCATCACGATCGTCTCGACGCCCCGCGGCGTTCTGTCCGACGCGGAAGCGCGCGAACAGAATGTCGGTGGCGAAGTGCTGGCGGAGGTATTCTGATGAGCCGCATCGGTAAAAAGCCGGTCGCGATCCCGAGCGGTACGACCGCGACGATCGACGGCGGGCAGTTGAGCGTCAAGGGCCCCAAGGGTGCCCTGTCGATGCCGCTTCGCGAAGAGATCAGCTATGTGCTCGAGGACGGTGGCATTTCGGTGAACCCGGCCAACGACACCAAGCGCGCCCGTGCCTTCTGGGGCATGCAGCGTACGCTGGTGCAGAACCTGATCACGGGCGTGTCGGATGGCTTCACCAAGAAGCTGCTGATCAACGGCGTCGGTTATCGTGCCGACTCCAAGGGTCGCGTGCTGAACCTGAAGCTGGGCTACAGCCACGACGTCAACATCGATGTGCCGGAAGGTATCGAGGTGAAGACGCCGGACAACACGACCGTCGAGATTTCGGGAACCGACAAGCAGAAGGTCGGTCAGCTGGCCGCGGAGATCCGTCAGTGGCGTAAGCCGGAGCCCTACAAGGGCAAGGGCATCAAGTACGACGGTGAGTTCATCTTCCGCAAGGAAGGGAAAAAGAAGTAATGAGCACCAAGGGTCTCTCTCTTTTTGCGAAGCGTCGCCTTCGCAACCGCACCGCGCTCCGCGGTCGTGCCGCCGGCCGTCCGCGGCTTTCGGTTCACCGTTCGGGCAAGCATATCTATGCCCAGGTGATCGACGACGCCCAGGGCAAGACGGTCGCTGCCGCCTCCACGCTGGAGAAGGATGTGCGCGGCACGTCCGGCGCGAACATCGATGCTGCCGTCCTGGTCGGCAAGCGCGTCGCCGAAGCGGCGAAGCAGGCGGGTGTCACCAAGGTCGTGTTCGACCGCGGGGGCTTCCTGTTCCACGGTCGCGTGAAGGCGCTGGCGGAAGCCGCGCGTGAAGCCGGATTGGAGTTCTAAGAATGGCCGACGAAATCAACACGACGGAAGTCGTTGCCGGCGGCGAAGCTGCCCCGCAGGACGCGCCGCAGGGCCGTGGCCCGCGTGGCGGTCGCGGCCGTGGCGGCCCCGGTGGCGGTGGCCAGAATCGCGGTGGCCGTGACGGCAACCGTGGTCGTCGCGACGATCGTCGCGGCGGTCCGGGCAGCGACGACGGCGGCGAAGAGCTGATCGAGAAGCTGGTTCACATCAACCGCGTCTCGAAGACGGTGAAGGGCGGCAAGCGCTTCGGCTTCGCTGCGCTGGTGGTCGTGGGCGACGGCAAGGGCCGGGTCGGCTTCGGTCACGGCAAGGCACGCGAAGTGCCGGAAGCCATTTCCAAGGCGACGGCTGCCGCCAAGAAGGCGATGGTCCGCGTTCCGCTCCGCGAAGGTCGCACGCTGCACCATGACGGCAAGGGTCATTTCGGCGCTGGCCTCGTGACTGTCCGTTCGGCACCGCAGGGCACCGGCATCATCGCGGGCGGCCCGATGCGCGCCGTGTTCGAGAGCCTGGGCGTCGCAGACGTCGTGACCAAGTCGGTCGGCACGTCGAACCCGTACAACATGATCCGCGCGACCTTCGAGGCGCTGACCACCCAGGTCAGCCCGAAGTCGGTCGCCCAGCGCCGCGGCAAGAAGATCGCCGATCTTCTCGGTCGTGGCGGATCTCAGACCGCGCAGGCTGACGCCGACGCGGTCGTGGAGTAAGACACATGGCGAAGAAGCAGGAATCCACCGGCACGATCAAGGTGACTCAGACGGGCTCGCCGATCCGCCGCGAGAAGGATCAGCGCGCGACGCTGATCGGTCTCGGCCTCAACAAGATGCACAAGACCCGCGAATTGCAGGACAGCCCGGAAGTCCGTGGCATGATCCGCAAGGTCGCCCACATGGTGACCGTCGAGGGTTGACGAATGCGGCCCCTCCCCGGCAGGGGAGGGCCAGGGGCGGGGAATGGCACGGACTCCGGTTCGCGCTCCCCGCCCTGACTTCTTCCCGCGAGGGGAAGGGGTCGAGAAAACAGCGCGACAAAAGCGAAAGCGAGTGCAGATCATGAAATTGAACGAAATCCGCGACAATCCCGGTGCACGCAAGTCCCGGATGCGCGTCGGCCGCGGCATCGGTTCCGGCAAGGGCAAGACCGGCGGCCGTGGCGTAAAGGGCCAGAAGAGCCGTGAGGGCGTTTCCATCGCGGGCTTCGAGGGCGGCCAGATGCCGCTGCACATGCGGCTCCCGAAGCGCGGCTTCAACAATATCTTCGCCAAAGATTATGCCGAGGTGAACCTCGGTGCGATCCAGAAGGCAGTCGATGCCGGCAAGATCGAAGCCGGCGCGTCGCTCGATCATGCGGCGCTGAAGGCGGCCGGCCTGGCCCGTGGCGGCAAGGATGGCGTTCGTCTGCTCGGCAAGGGCGAGATTTCGGCCAAGCTGAACTTCACCGTGGCCGGCGCGTCGAAGGGCGCGATCGAGGCGGTGGAGAAGGCCGGCGGCAAGGTCGACGTGCTCGTCGTCGTGCCGGCGGCCGAGAAGGCGAAGGCCAAGAAGGGCGTCGCACGTCTCGAGCGGATTGCGCACAAGGCGTCGTTCAAGGCGTAAGCATTTCGTCCCGCCGCCGAGGCAGCGGGGGCGGCCATGATCGTACCTTGGTACGATCATGGCAAAAGGCCCTTAGACAAGCCCGATCGGGCCCCTATATGAGCGGCGGGGCGGTCAAACGTTTCCCGCCGCTTTTGTTTCCAGGACGATCACAAACATGGCATCTGCAGCCGACTCGATGGCCTCCGGCTTAAGCCTGTCGAAATTCTCCCAGGCGACCGATCTCAAGAAGCGCCTCTGGTTCACCATTGGCGCGCTGATCGTCTTCCGGTTGCTCAGCTATGTTCCGCTCCCGGGCATCGATCCGACCCAGCTCGCGCTGCTGTCGAACCAGACCTCCGGCGGCGTGCTCGATTTTTTCAATGCCTTTTCGGGCGGCTCGCTGAAGCGGATGAGCCTCACGGCGCTCGGCGTGATGCCCTACATCACGGCCTCGATCGTGGTGCAGCTCGCGACCTCGCTGTCGCCGACGCTGGCAGCGATCAAGAAGGAAGGCGAGAGCGGCCGCAAGCGGCTGAACCAGTATACCCGCTACGGCACGGTCGGCCTGACTGCGATCCAGGGCTATTTCATCGCCATCGGACTCGAGGCGCTGGGTGCGAATGCTGGCGCGCAGGCAGTGATCGATCCGGGCATGCTGTTCCGCGTCGGCGCGGTGATCAGCCTGGTCGGCGGCACCATGTTCCTGATGTGGGTGGGTGAGCAGATCACCAGCCGCGGCATCGGCAACGGCATGTCGCTGATCATCATGGCGGGCATCGTCGCCAACCTGCCCACCACGCTGTACAATTTGTTCGAGGGCGGCCGCTCCGGTTCGCTCGATCCGGTGCGCTTCATCGGCATCGTCGTCGCGGTCGTCCTGCTCGTGTTGTTCATCTGCTTCATGGAGCGCGCGCAGCGACGGATCCTGATCCAGTATCCGAAGCGCCAGACGCAGCGCGGCATGCAGGCGGATCGCAGCCACCTGCCGCTGAAGCTCAACACCGCAGGCGTGATCCCGCCGATCTTCGCCTCGTCGCTGCTCCTGATGCCGTTGACGATCAGCCAGTTCGCCGGGAAGAACGTTTCCAGCGACACCAAGCTCGGCGACTTCGTGCTGACGCTCAATCAGTATCTGCAGCACGGATCGCCGGTCTACATGGCGCTTTACGGCGCCGGCATCATCTTCTTCTCGTTCTTCTACACTGCAGTCGTCTTCAACCCGGAAGAGACGGCGGATAACCTGAAGCGCTATGGCGGGTTCATCCCCGGTATCCGCCCGGGCAAGAATACCGAGACCTATTTCGATTATGTGCTGACGCGCATCACCGTGATCGGCGCCGCCTATCTGACGATCATCTGCCTGTTGCCGGAATATCTGGTTTCCGCACTGAGCATCCCGTTCTACCTTGGCGGCACCAGCCTGCTCATCGTCGTCAACGTGACGATGGACACGGTTACGCAGATTCAGAGCCATTTGCTTGCGCATCAATATGGCGATCTGATCAAGAAGGCGAAATTGAAGGGTGGCCGCCTCCGTTGAGAGGGGCGACACTGTAGTGAGGGGAATGGCCTTGAACATCATCCTCCTGGGTCCGCCGGGCGCCGGCAAGGGCACCCAGGCAAGCCGGCTCATGTCCGATCGGGGGATGGTGCAGCTGTCGACCGGCGACATGCTGCGTGCCGCGGTCAAATCGGGCAGCCCGATCGGCTTGAAGGCAAAGTCGGTGATGGACGCCGGCCAGCTGGTCTCGGACGAGATCGTCTCGGGCATCATCGGCGAGCGGCTTGACATGCCGGACACCGCCAGCGGCGTCATCTTCGACGGCTATCCGCGTACTGCGGCGCAGGCGGAGCAGCTCGATGCCCTGCTCGGCGCGCGGGGGCGGGTGCTCGACAAGGTGATCGAGCTCGAGGTCGACGAGGAGGCACTCGTTGAGCGTATCGTCGGCCGTTATACCTGCGCGAAATGCGGCGAGGGCTATCACGAGCACTTCAAGCAGCCCAAGGTCGCCGGTGTGTGCGATGTATGCGGTTCGACCGAGTTCAAGCGGCGTCCGGACGACAATGCCGAGACGGTGCGGACGCGCATGGTCGAATATCGCGCGAAGACGGCGCCGATCCTCCCGATCTACGAAGCGCGCGGTCTTGTGGCGCGCGTGGACGGCATGGCCGATATCGACGACGTGACCCGGGCGATCGAGGCAATCCTGGACGGAACGGCGTAGCAGCGAATGCGGTGGCGGCCGGAAACGGCAGCCTGAGCGATCGATTGGCGCGGCTGATGGTCGCTGAAATCCGATCGCGCGTAGGTGCAGGCCATTGCTGTTCCGGAACGAGCGCATATGCTGGCGGCCTCTGGACAGGAGGACGTCGATGAAGCGGTTCGCCATGATGGCATTGATGCTGCCCTTCGCTGCTCCGGCACGGGCGGAGGTCGCTTCCGCCACGTCGACGACCATGGACATCCACCAGGCCGTCACCATCGACGCACCGATCCAGCAGGTATGGGATACGCTCCGCTCGCCGCAGCGCTGGTGGAGCAAGGAGCACACCTATAGCGACGATGCCGCCAACCTGTATCTCGACGGCCAGGCGACCGGCTGCTTCTGCGAGCGGTTCCCCGATCGCAAGGGCAGCGTGGAGCATGCCCGCATTGTCTATATCCAGGCGCCGCGGATGATTCGGCTGAGCGGTGCGCTCGGGCCGCTGCAGGCGGAAGCGGTTATCGGCACGCTTACTTTCAAGCTCGATCAGGAAGGCTCCAACGCCACGCGGCTGACGCTGGAGTATCTCGTGAGCGGATATGTCCGCGCCGGTGCCGACACGCTCGCGCCGAAGGTGGATCAGGTTCTCGCCCTCCAGGTCGCCAACCTGAAGACAGCCGCCGAGGCATCGCCGCCGGGCGAGAAATAGCCCCGCGGCGCGGCGTGTCGCTTTTTCCATGACAAAGTCTTCACGTCGCCGTCATCGGAGCGGCGGGGATGAGGCGCTATCTGAGGGACATCGCCCGTGACGCGGGCCGCAACAGTCCTTGAGATCGGCGCCCGCACTCCCGGGGGCGTCGCGGCCGGCGGAAGGTTCGCTTTCCGTCGGCCATTTTTGCTTTTAAGGGTGAAAGGCTCCGCTCGGAATGCCACCCATGACTCGCAAAATCCTGATCGTCGAAGATGACGCCGCTACCGCCAGCTATCTGGCGAAGGGGCTGAGCGAAGCCGGTTTCGCCGTCGAGACCTGCGGCGATGGACGCGACGGGCTGTTCCTGGCGAGCGAGGGCATTTTCGACCTCATCATTGCCGATCGCATGCTGCCGGGCCTGAACGGCCTGGCGATGATCGGTGCGATCCGGGCCGCGGGCATCCGGACTCCGACACTCGTCCTTTCCGCGCTCGCCACCGTCGATGACCGCGTGGACGGGCTCCACGCGGGTGCGGATGACTATCTGGTGAAGCCCTTTTCCTTCGCGGAACTCTCGGCCCGGGTGGACGCCCTGCTGCGTCGTGCCGATCGGGTGACGACGGAGACCCAGCCGACGCGTCTCGTCGTCGGCGACCTGGAGATCGATCTGCTTGCCCGTGTCGTGACGCGCGAGGGGCGCCCGATCGCGCTTGGCGCGCGCGAGTTCAACCTGCTCGAATATCTCGCGCGGCATGCGGGCCAGGTCGTCACGCGGACGATGATGCTCGAGAAGATCTGGAATTATCATTTCGATCCCGGATCGAACGTGGTCGACGTCCATATCGGGCGGTTGCGGCGCAAGATCGAGGAAGGCTTCGGCGCCCCGATCCTCCATACGGTGCGCGGCGCCGGGTATCGGCTGTCCGCGGACGCCTGATCTCGATGCGGCTGTCGGTCACAGCACGAATCGCTCTTCTCGCGATTGTGCTGGCGCTCGTTTCGAATCTCGTCCTGGTCGCCTTTGTCTGGCGGCAGATTCACGATGAAGCGATCGATGCGTTGCGGCGCGACACGATCGAGCAGGCGGATGCGCTCGTCTCCGTGTGGCGCACGGGTGGCCTGCCGGCGCTGAACCGGGCGATGGAAGAGGCGCGGGCGCCCGGCGACCTGTCGCTGATCGTCGCTGTCGTCGACCCCGAGGGTAACCGCATTGCCGGGGTCGGGCCGCCGGTCGCCGTGACCGCGGGGCAGGGCTCGATCGATTTCAGGATCGGGCGGTTGGGGTCGTCACCGCCATGGTCGCTGCGCGACGCGGGATATTCGGTTCGACGGATCGGCGACTTGCGCCTGCTGAGCGGGCGTCTGCTCGATGATTGGGAGCAGGAACAACGCGGGATCGAGCGCGCGCTCGTGCTGGCAATGCTGCTCTCGCTTGGTCTGGGCGTGGCCGGTGGCCTGGTGGTGACGCGCTATGTCGGGCGCCGGCTCAACAGCGTGGCCGATGTGATCGAGGGCGTCGCGGACGGTGATCTGTCGCGCCGCGTCGCGAGCGTGCCCGGCGGTGGTGATGCGTTCGACCGCCTGTCCAGGCGGCTGAATGCGATGCTCGACAAGGTCGAGCGGCTGATGATCGAACTCAGGCTCGTCACGGACAGCCTGGCGCATGATCTGCGCTCGCCCCTTGCGCGCCTGCGCACCAAGACCGAAAATGCCGTGCTGATGGCGGATCCGGGCCAGCGTGAGGCGGCGCTTGGTGGCTTGCTGATCGAGACCGATCTGGTGATGCGGATGCTGACGATGCTCATCGAGATCAGCCGCTCCGAATCGGTTTCCCGCGATCGGCTCGCCAGCATCGACCCAGCTGAACTGATCGAGGAGATCGCGGAGCTCTACGCCCCCGTCGCCGAGGAATCCGGGCTGCGATTCTCCGTGGTCCTGGAGTCGCATCCATCCCGGCTCATACTGCATCGCGAGTTGATGACGCAGGCGATCACCAACCTCATCGACAATGCGCTGCGTCATGCGGCGGGTGGAGGTGAAATCACCTTGCGCCTGAAGGAGCGGGGAGGGGAGATCCGGTTCCAGGTGGAGGACCGCGGGCCGGGGATTGCCGAGGCTGACCGGGAGCAGGCACTGCGCCGCTTCGGCCGACTCGATGGGGCCCGGAGCACCCCCGGTGCCGGACTTGGCCTGTCGCTGATCGAAGCAGTTGCGCGGCTGCATGGTGGTCGGGTAGAACTCGAAGATAACGACCCGGGCCTGGTCGCCGCTATCGTGCTGCCCGGCAGTTGACATGGGTGAGGTCCGGCCTTATCTGATCCATATTCCGAAACACCGGTCCCCCGGCGGCGCTTGTTTGCGCTCGCCGGTATAGTGCGTTTGGCATTGGATCGGTATTTCGGTTTGTAACGCGATGAGATGGGGTGGTTGCAGCCATGCACGCCCTGTGGAGCAGGAGACTAAATTTCATGGCTCGTATTGCGGGTGTCAACATCCCGACCAACAAGCGCGTTGTTATCGCGCTCACCTACATCCACGGCATTGGCGATACCAAGGCCAAGGAAATCACCGCCAAGCTGGGCATCGCCCCCGAGCGCCGCGTGCAGGACCTGACCGATCAGGAAGTGCTGCAGATTCGCGAAACGATCGACGCAGACCACACCGTTGAGGGTGATCTCCGCCGCCAGACCGCGATGAACATCAAGCGGCTGATGGATCTGGCCTGCTATCGCGGCCTTCGCCATCGCAAGGGCCTGCCGGTCCGCGGCCAGCGCACGCACACCAATGCGCGCACCCGCAAGGGCAAGGCCAAGCCGATCGCCGGCAAGAAAAAGTGATGCGCTGAGCTGCTCCGGACGGGGCGGCTCGCCTTCCAGCTTCAGGGTTAGGATTTTACCATGGCACGCGAACCTCAGCGCATTAAGCGGCGTGAGCGCAAGAACATCACCTCCGGCGTCGCGCATGTGAACGCCAGTTTCAACAACACCATGATCACGATCACCGATGCCCAGGGCAACGCGATCTCGTGGTCGTCGGCCGGCATGATGGGCTTCAAGGGCTCACGCAAGTCGACCCCGTACGCGGCGCAGGTCGCGGCCGAGGACGCCGGCAAGAAGGCTGCCGAGCACGGCGTGCGCACGCTCGAAGTCGAAGTAAAGGGTCCGGGTTCGGGTCGCGAATCGGCGCTTCGCGCGCTGCAGGCGGTCGGCTTCCAGATCACCTCGATCCGTGACGTGACCTCGATCCCGCATAACGGCGTTCGTCCTTCGAAGCGCCGCCGCGTCTGAATTCGTCTCGTCCGCGCGCGGTTGATCGCGCCGCGCGGACGATTCCCACATGGCCGGAGTGCCCCCCACTCCCGCCCAAAACCAAGGGGAAGCCCGTGTCCGTCAATGCTAAGAACTGGCAGGAACTGAAGAAGCCCAATGGCCTCGAAAAGAAGCCGGGCGGCGATCCCAAGCGCAAGGCGACCTTCGTGGCCGAACCGCTCGAGCGTGGCTTCGGCCTGACGCTCGGCAATGCGCTGCGCCGCGTGCTGCTGTCGTCGCTGCAGGGCGCTGCCGTTACCTCGATCAAGATCGAAAACGTCCTTCACGAATTCTCGTCCCTGACGGGTGTTCGCGAGGACGTGACCGATATCGTCCTCAACGTGAAGCAGATCGCGCTGCGCATGCAGGGCGAGGGGCCGAAGCGTCTCCAGCTATCCGCGACCGGCCCGGCCGACGTGAAGGCCGGTGACATCGCGGTTTCGGGCGATATCGAAGTGATGAACCCCGATCTGGTGATCTGCCATCTCGACGAAGGTGCGACGCTCAACATGGAGCTGACCGCTGACGTGGGTAAGGGCTATGTCGCGGCGGTCGCAAACCGTCCGGCGGATGCGCCGATCGGCCTGATTCCGGTCGACGCGCTGTACTCGCCGGTGCGGCAGGTGTCGTACAAGGTCGAGAATACGCGCGTCGGGCAGGAGCTCGATTACGATAAGCTGACGCTCACCATCGAGACCGATGGAACGATCACGCCTGAGGACGCCGTCGGCTATGCCGGTCGCATCCTGCAGGACCAGCTCGCGCTGTTCGTTCACTTCGACGATTCGTCGGTTCGTCCTTCGGCCCCGATCGGCCATGCCGCGCCGTCCTCGGCCGGCGAGGTCTCGGGCGACACCCAGCAGATCAACCGCTACCTTCTCAAGAAGGTCGACGAGCTCGAACTGTCGGTGCGTTCGGCCAACTGCCTCAAGAACGACAACATCATCTATATCGGCGATCTGGTCCAGAAGACCGAAGCCGAGATGCTGCGCACGCCGAATTTCGGTCGCAAGTCGCTCAACGAGATCAAGGAAGTGCTGTCCTCGATGGGGCTTCGCCTGGGCATGGAAATCCCGGGCTGGCCGCCTGAGAACATCGAAGAGATGGCCAAGAAGCTCGAGCAAGAGATCATGGGGTAACGAATTCGGGCCGGGGCGAAAGCGCCGGCCCGGTTCGCCCATCGGGCAATTGGCGGTGGCCCTGAACACCGCCTGGTCTGGGGTTCCGTCAAACGGCCCCTTAACGAACGAAGGAATGACATCATGCGCCATCGCGTAGGCGGCCGTAAGCTTCAGCGGACCTCGGCCCACCGCATTGCCCTGTTCCGCAACATGTCGGCAGCGCTCATCAAGCACGAACAGATCACCACCACGACTGCCAAGGCGAAGGAACTTCGTCCCTATGTCGAGAAGCTGATCACGCTGGCCAAGAAGGGCGGCCTTTCGAACCGCCGTCTGGCGCATTCGCGTCTGCTCGACGATGCGCAACTGGTGAAGCTGTTCGACGTGCTGGCCTCGCGCTACGCCGATCGCAATGGCGGCTATACCCGCATCATCAAGGCCGGCATTCGTGCCTCGGATGCGTCGCCAATGGCGATCATCGAGTTCGTCGACCGCGACGTCAGCGCCAAGGGCCAGGATTCGGGCCCGGTGATGAGCGACGAGGATTACGATCAGGCCGCGTAAGACGTTTCTGATGAAGATTGGAAAAGGCCCTGCGAGAGCGGGGCCTTTTCTTTTGTCCGGGATCGTCGCTCGCCTCCGATGGTCGAGTGTCGCTTCGGGCCCGGCCACCGGACCGCTGCCAGATGGCGATCTCGATCTGCGTCAGGCAAAGCCATCGCTTGAGGGGATCGCCCCACCTGATACGGTGCGGCTCCTTCTTTCGTCCCCGGAGCCCTGCATGCGCCGCGCCCTTCCGCTGATCGCTCTTGTCGTCGCCACCCCGACGCTTGCCCAAACCAAGGCTGCCACGACCATGACCTATCCCGAGACGAGCCGTGGCGACACGGTCGACGACCAGTTCGGCGTGAAGGTCGCCGATCCCTATCGCTGGCTGGAGAACGACGTCCGCACCGACCCAGCCGTGGCGAAATGGGTGGCGGACCAGAATGCCGTCACCAACGCCTATCTCGCGACGCTTTCCGGGCGCGATATCTTCGCGGCGCGGCTGAAGCAGTTGCTCGACTATGAGCGCTTCGGTGTCCCGGTGAAGAAGGGCGGGCGCTATTTCTACATGCGCAACAGCGGTCTCCAGAACCAGTCGGAGCTGTTCGTACGCGACTCGGTCGATGGCCCCGGTCGCGTGCTGCTCGATCCCAATGGGTGGTCGAAGGACGGTGCAACCGCGCTCGGCGAGTGGGTGCCGTCCGAGGACGGCACCAGGATCCTCTATTCGGTGCAGGATGGCGGGACCGACTGGCGGACGGTGAAGATCCTCGACGTTGCTACCGGCACGGTCGCCGGCGACACGGTCGAATGGGTCAAATTCTCCAACCTGTCATGGGCAAAGGACGGCTCCGGTTTCTATTATTCGCGGTTCGCCGCTCCGGCGGGGGGCGCCAAGTTCCAGGCGCTCAACGAGAACCAGCAGGTCTATTTCCATCGCCTGGGCACCGCCCAGGCGGCCGATCGCCTCATCTATGCGACGCCCGACGCGCCGAGGCGGGGGCACAGCGCGCAGGTGACCGAGGATGGCAAATGGCTGGTCATCACCACGACGGAGGGCACCGACAACCGCTACGAGATCACGATTCTCGATCTTGCCACGCCGGGCGTAACGCCGCGCACGATCGTGAAGGGGCTCGAGCATGAATGGTCGCTCGCCGGCAATGTCGGGGCGACCTTTTATTGGGCGACCAACAAGGATGCTCCGCGCCTGCGGATCGTGTCGATGGAGGTGAGCCGACCGGCACCCGCGATCCGCGAGGTGGTGCCCGAAGACAAAGCCGTGCTGGAGAGCGCGGCGATCATGGGCGGAAAGCTCGTCGCCTCCTATCTCGTCGATGTTAAGTCGGAACTGCGGCGCTACGATCTGGACGGCAGGCCTGACGGTGTCGTCGCG
>Ga0255338_1001567_pt1 | contig 41749 bp, 29 predicted proteins | sample MeOH1_35cm_T4_19_FD_203715 | JGI IMG/M metagenome (GOLD analysis project Ga0255338, IMG submission 203715) | Sandy soil microbial communities from University of British Columbia, Vancouver, Canada - MeOH1_35cm_T4_195 | ecosystem: Engineered > Artificial ecosystem > Sand microcosm > Unclassified ... | reverse complement strand
TGGCGCCTTCGCGCACATAGGTGATGATCTCCATGTCGGCATGCGGGTGCGGCGGGAAGCCCGAGTTCGGCGCGATCGTGTCGTCGTTCCACACCCGCAGCGCGCCCCAGTGCATGCGCTGCGGGTCGTGGTATTCGGCAAAGGAAAAATGGTGCTTGGCGTCGAGCCAGCCATGGTGCGCGCTTCCCAGGCTTTCCAGGGGACGGCGTTCGATCATGGGCATCTCCTTCGGGCTCGAGAATGACGAGGACGCCAGTCTAGGAATCGCAACTCCCGAGAGGAAGATGAAGAATGGAATTCCATCCTTTCCGTTTTTGACATGCGCGGGCCCCTGCCGCGCTGGCATATTCCGCGCCTGACCTCAGCGTCCCTGTTCGACCAACACCATGAGCAAACTGCCAGATCTGGAAGCATGGGCGATCTTTGCCAAGGTCGCCGAAACCGGCTCGTTCGCGCGCACCGCGGCCGAGCTCTCGCTGTCGCAGGCTACGGTGTCCAAGGCCATCTCGCGGCTGGAGGCGCGCACGAAGACCGTGCTGTTCCACCGCAGCTCGCGCCATGTAGCGCTGACCGCGAACGGCCATGCGGCGCTGGAACGCGCGGCGCGCATCCTCAGCGAGGGCCTGGCCGTCGAGGCCGAGGTGGCCGAGCAAGGCACCAGCCTGCGCGGCGCGATACGCCTGTCCGCCCCCATGTCCTTCGGCCTGGCGCGTCTGGCGCCGGTCCTGCCCGGCTTCCTGCAGGCCCACCCCGACGTGGAACTGGATGTGCAGTTCGACGACAGGGCGGTGGACCTGGTGGTCGACCGCTTCGACCTGGCCCTGCGCCTGGCCAACCTCGAGGACTCCAGCCTGCTGGCACGCCAGCTGTGCAAGCTGCAGATCCTGCTCGTGGGCGCGCCGGCCTACTTCGAGCGCCATGGCCGGCCGCGCCACCCCAGCGAGCTCGCGCGCCACCAGGCGCTGCAATACAGCTATGCGCGCGGCGGCCCCAACTGGCGCTTCCGGCATCCGCAGCATGGCGAATTCACCCAGTCGATGCGGGTGCAGATGCAGGCCAACAATGCCGAAGCCCTGACGCCCGCCCTGCTGGCGGGCCTGGGCGTGGCGCTGCAACCGGCCTTCCTGGTCTGGCAGGAGCTGCAGTCCGGCGCGCTGGAAGCGGTGATGCCAGACTGGCAGGTGACGCCGATCGCCATGCACATCCTGACCCCGCCGGGACGCAACCGACCGGCGCGCGTGCAGGCCCTGATCGAATACCTGGCCGAAGCCTTCGCCCACGAGCCCTGGGCCGGCGTGGCCGAACTGATCGGGCCGCTGCCGGACTGATGCGGCCGCGCGCCGCGCGCCGCCGGCTCAGGCCCCCAGCACGGCCGCGCTGACCCGGCCCCGCCCCTCGGCCTTGGCCTGGTAGAGCTGGCGGTCGGCCGCCTCCAGCATCGCGGCCATGCTGTGGCGCGCACCGGGCACGCCCACCACCAGGCCGATGCTGATGGTCAGCAGCGCGGCCACGCTGGAGCGCGCATGCGGATTGCGCAGGCCGCGCACCGCCTGCTCGAGGGCCTGGGCCACCGCCAGCGCACCGTCCATCTCGGTCTCGGGCAGCAGCATCGCGAACTCCTCGCCGCCATAGCGGCACAGCAGATCGCCCGGGCGCCTGAGGCCGGTGCGCAGCGCCACGGCCACGCCGCGCAAGGCATCGTCGCCGGCCAGATGGCCGTAGAAATCGTTGTAGGCCTTGAAGAAATCGACATCGGCCAGCAGCAGGGCCAGCGAGCTGCCGTTGCGCCGGGCGCGCTGGAACTCGGCCTCGCAGCGCTCGTCGAAGAAGCGCCGGTTGTGCAGGCCGGTCAGGCCGTCGACGAAGGCCAGTTGGCGCAGCAGATCGGACTGCAGCTTCAGGGTCAGGTGGGTGCGCACGCGCGCCCGCACCACGGCCGGGTTGAAGGGTTTGCTGATGAAGTCCACGGCGCCGCCATCCAGGGCGCGCGTCTCGGCGTCGGCATTCTGGTCGGCGGTGACGAAGATCACCGGGATATGGGCCAGCGCCGCGTCGGCCTTCAGGCGGCGGCAGACCTCGTGCCCGTCCATGCCCGGCATCTGCACGTCCAGCAACAGCAGGTCGGGCTGCTGCTCGCGCGCCAGCTGCAGCGCCATCTCGCCGCCGGTGGCCATCAGCACCTGGCAATCCGCCGCGAACACCTGGTGCAGCGCCTGGATATTGAGCGGCTGGTCGTCCACCAGCAGCAGACGCGGCGGGCGGCCCAGCAACTCCTTCAAGCCGGTGGCGATGTCGCTCATGGGGGCAGGTCTCCGATCATTTGCTCGCAGTATTGCAGAGCGCGGGCGAAATCCAGCGCCGCCATGGCCCCGTCCAGGCGTGCCAGCCGGGCGCGGTCCCAGGGGTGAAGCCGGCGCAGCCGCTCCAGCGCCTCCAGTGCCGCCATGTCCGAGCCGCGCAGCAGACCCATCAGTGCCTGCAAGGCGGCACGCGCCGCCCCGGCATCCGGCGGCGCTGCGCCGGCTGCCGCGTCTTCCGCCGCCGGGCCGGTTTCCTGCAGCCCCGCGGCCAGCGCCACCAGGGCCGCCGTCCCCTGCGCCACCGCCTGCGCCAGGGCCTCTTCCCAGGCGGGCGTCGGCACCGTCCCGGCCTTCAGCCCGCGCTCGCCGGCCTCGGCCAGCTCGGCCAGGCGCCGAGCGCCGAGCGTGGCGGCCAGGCCTCTGAAGGTGTGCAGGGCCGAGGCTGCCGCCTCCAGCGCGCCCGCCTGCAGCTGCCCGCGCAACTGCGCCGGCAGGGCGCGGGCGCCGAGGACGAAGCCCTTGCTCAGGCGCGTGAACAGCTCGGTCTTGCCCATCAGGCGCTGCAGCGCTCCGGGCAGGTCCAGGCCCGCCGCCTCGGCCTGGGCCAGCAAGGCCTCGGGCAAGGCGGGAACGGCGGACAAAGGCAGCGGCGCCGCCGGCGCCGGGCCGCGGCCCACCAGGCGCCGTATCAGGGCCACCAGCGGCTCCATCTCGAAGGGTTTGCCCACATGGGCGTCCATGCCGGCCGCGCGGCTGGCCTCCTGGTCGGCGGGCAGCGCATTGGCCGTCATCGCGATCACCGGCAGACCGGCCAGGGCCGGGCGGGCACGCAGGGCGCGGGTGGCGGCATGGCCGTCCATCACCGGCATCTGCACGTCCATCAGCACCGCGTCGAAGGCCGGGGCGGCGCCGCCGCCCGCATCGTCCAGCAGCGCCAGCGCCTGCCGGCCGTCGTCGGCCAGGCTCACCAGGGCGCCCTCGTCCGTCAGCAGTTCGCGGGCCACCTGCTGGTTGTTGGGGTTGTCGTCCACCACCAGCAGGCGCAGGCCCTGCAGACGCCGCGCGGGCGGCGCCAAGGCGCGCTGCTCGGCGGCCGGCAGCGCGGCCTCGGCCGCGCACAGCGGCAGGCGCAGGCTGAAGAAGAACTCGCTGCCCTGCCCCGGCGCGCTGCGCAGCTCCAGCCGGCCGCCCATCAGCTGCACCAGCTGCTGGCTGATCGACAGACCCAGGCCGGTGCCGCCGAAGCGCCGCGTGGTCGAGGCCTCGGCCTGGGTGAAGCCGGCGAAGATCTTCTGCTGGTGCTCCGGCGCAATGCCGATGCCGCTGTCGAGCACGCGGAACTCGATCACGGCCGCCTCGGCGCTGCGCTCCAGCTGGCGCAGCCGCACGGTGACCGCACCGGCCTCCGTGAACTTGATGGCGTTGCCGCCCAGATTGATCAGCACCTGCTGCAGGCGCAGCGCATCGCCCAGCAGCAGCTCGGGCAGGGCCGGATCGAGCTCGAAGCGCAGGGCCAGCGGCTTGCTGCCCAGATTGGCCTGCAGGATCACCTGCAGGTCCTCGATCAGGCGCGCCGGCCGGAAGGGCTGCGGATCCAGGCCCAGCTTGCCGGCCTCGATCTTGGAGAAGTCCAGGATGTCGTTGAGCAGCAGCAGCAGCGAGCGCGCCGCGCCCTCGGTCTTGGCCGCATAGTCGCGCTGGCGCGCATCCAGCGGCGTGCGCTGCAGCAGCTTGAGCATGCCCAGGATGGCGTTCATGGGCGTGCGGATCTCGTGGCTCATATTGGCCAGGAACTGGCTCTTGGCCTGGCTGGCCTGCTCGGCGCTGTCCTTGGCCGCCTGCAGCGAGGCCTCGGACTCCTTCTGCCGCGTGATGTCGTAGGCCACGCCCAGGTAGCCATGCAGGCCGCCGTCGGCGGCGCGCATCTCGGTGACGACCCGCAGCGCCGGGAAGCGGCTGCCGTCCTTGCGCACATAGAGGCATTCGATCTCGCGGCCCAGCTGCGAGGGATGCACCAGGGCGGCCACCCCGCTGATCGGCTGGCCCAGCTGCGCCGAGACCGCGCGGCCATAGTCCTCCAGCTCCTCGGCCACATGCAGACGCTCGGGGCTCAGCCGCCCCACCACCTCCTCGGCCCGGTAGCCCAGCATCTGCTCGGCGCCATGGTTGAAGATGCTGATCCGGCGCTGGCGGTCGGTGGCGATGATGGCCACCTTGCTGGCCGAATCCAGCACCGCCTTGAGCAGCGCCAGCGTCTGCGCCAGCTCGGCCGCGGCGCGGCGCTGCTCGGCCTCCAGGCGCTTGCGCTCGCTGATGTCGATATAGGTCGTGACGAAGCCGCCGCCGGGCATCGGCGCGCCGCGAATCTCCAGTGCCGCGCCATTCGGCCGGACGCGCTCGAAATGATGCGCCGAGGGATGGCGGGCGCGCTCGACGATGCGCTCGACCGTGGCCTCGACGTCCCCGCGGCCCTCGTACTCGCCGCGCTGCGCATTGAAGCGGATGATGTCCTCGAAGCGCGTCGTGTCGCCCTCGAACAAGCGGTCCGGGAAGTCCAGCAGCTGGCGGAACTGCTGGTTGTGGGCCAGCAGATGGAGGTCCGCGTCGAACACGCTGAGCGCGCAGGGCAGGTTGTCCAGCACGCTGCGCAGCACCTCGTTGGAACGCCGCATCGAGTCTTCCAGCATGCGCCGCTCGGTGATGTCCTGCAGGGTGCCGTCGATGCGCACCGCGTGGCCGCCCTCGAACACCGGCTCGCCCACCGCGCGCACCCAGATCGGGCGGCCCTGGGCCGTGGTCAGGCGCAGTTCCAGATCGGCGCTCTCGCGCCGGCGCAGCGCGCGCCGCGCCGCCGCCTGGATGGCCTGCCGGCCGGCCGGGTCGTAAAAGGCCAGGGCCTCCTCCAGCCCGGGCTGGCGCTGCCCGCCCGGCAGGCCGTGGATGCGGAAGGTCTGCTCGGTCCAGCGCAGCGCCAGGCTGCGCAGATCCAGCTGCCAGCCGCCCACGCCGGCGATGCGGCCGGTACGCTCCAGCAGGGCCTCGCTGGCGCGCAGCTCCTGCTCCATGCGCTTGCGCTCGGTGATGTCCAGCTGGGTGCCGGCCACCCACAGCGGCTCGCCCGAGCTGGTGTAGGCGTAGAGCCTGCCGCGCGTCAGCACCCAGATCCAGCGGCCGTCCTTGTGCTGCAGGCGCATCTCGGCCTCGTACTGCTCGGCGTCGCCGCGCAGATGGGCCTGCAGCCGCTGCTCGGCGGCGGCCAGGTCCTCGGGATGGCAGTGGTGGGCCCAGGTGGCGTAGCTCGGCGGGCTGAGCTCGGCCAGGTCGTAGCCCAGCATGCCGGCCCAGCGCTCGTTGAGCATGAGCTCGCCGCTCTGCACATTCCACTCCCAGGTGCCGACGCCGGTGCCGGCGATGATGTTGTTGAGGCGCTCGCGCTCCAGCCACAGCAGCTCGGCGGCGCGCTTGCGCTCGCTGATGTCGAGGCTGATCTCGATGAAGCCGGTGAGCCGGCCGCGGCCGTCGCGCAGGGGCTGCAGCTCGGTCTCCACCCAGTACAGGCTGCCGTCCCTCCTGCGGTTGAGGATCTCGACGCGGCAGTCGCGCCCGGCGGTCACCGCCTCGGCCAGGCTGCGCAGCGCCGCCGGGTCGGCCCGGCCGCTGCCCAGCAGCTCGCCCGGCGTGCGGCCCAGGGCCTCGGCGCTGGTGTAGCCGGTGATGCGCGTGAAGCCCTCGTTGATCCAGCTGATGCGCTGCTCGCGGTCGGTCGTGAAGACCGCATTGGTGGTGCTGCGCGCCACATGGGCCAGGCGGTCGAGCTCGCCGGTCATCTCGCGCGCCAGGCCGAGGGCGCGGGCGCGCGCCGAGGCCAGCAGCCAGGCGGCCAGGGCCAGGGCCGCGCTCAGCAGCACGCCGGCGCCGGCCATCCAGCCCAGACCGAAGGGCTGGGCCTGGCTCTCGAAGCGCGGCAGCGTGCCGATGCGCAGCTGCAGCCGGCTGCCGCCGAACTCCAGCGTGCGCAGGCTGCTGATGAAGCGCGGCTCCGTCGCCTGCGGGTGCGAGGCGAACACCAGCCGCTCCGGCGTCGGCGGCCCGCCGACGAAGAGCTGCAGATCCAGCATGCCCTCGGCCACGTCGGCCACGCCGCCAAGCACCTCGCTGGCCACCAGGGGCGCGTAGACCAGGCCCACCAGGGCTCGCTCGCGCTGCTCGGGCGTGCGCGGATCGGCGCCGCGCCGGTAGACCGGCGCCAGCAGCAGGAAGCCGGGCGACTGCCGCGCATCCTGGCGCAGGGCTATCGGGCCGCTGAGCGCGGTCAGGCCGCTGCGGACCGCGCGTTCGGCCGCCTCGCGCCGCACCGGCTCCGAGCCGATGTCATAGCCCCAGGCGGCACGGTTCTGCGCCAGCGGCTCGATGTACTTGATGACGTAGAGATCGGCGGCCTCGCCGCGGGTCTGCAACTCGAAGTCCGAGCCGGCCTCGGCACGCATGCGCGCCGTGAAGCGCTCGACATCGGCGCGCATCACGCGCTCGATGAAGCCGAAACCGCGGGTGCCCGGAAACTCCTGCGTCAGCTGGCGCGAATCCACATAGGCCCGGAACTCGTCGCGGTTGACCTCGGTGCTGGCCGCATAGAGTCCGCGCGCGCCGTGCATGCCGTAGATGGGCATGCCCAGGCGCCGCTGCAGCTCGGCCTCGATGCGCTCGGCCAGGCGGTCGAAGCGGTACTGCAGATCCTGCTGCTCGCCGCGGCGCAGCCAGTCCCAGGCGCCCAGGGTCAGCAGCAGCCCGCCCAGCAGCACCAGGCTCGCCACCAGCAGGGGCGGCAGCAGGGGGCGTCCGGCTTCCTGCCGGGCCCATGCCGCATCGTCTTGTCTCCCCGGCATCTCGTCTCCCTGAGCACAAACCCTTGTGCAGGCCAGTCTAAGGGATGGGCGCGAGCGGGCAGGCAGCCGGGGCGCGTCCCGTGAAATCCCCAGCAGCTTGGGGGCGGGCTTTGCCGTCTAATGAACCGCAAGACCCGGACGGTGCGCTTGTTGTTGCAGGGAGATCGCGTTGAACCATGTCATGCAGCTGCTCTGGGTGGACGAGTACAGCCCGCCCATCCTGCCGGCCGAGCTGCTCAGTCCCGAGTGGGGCAGCTTCGTGCTGGAGCGCTGCGAGAACCTCGAGCAGGCGGCCGCCCTGCTGGGCGAGCGCAGCTTCGACGCCCTGCTGGCCGCCCTGCCCAGCGAGCGCGCCGCCGGCCTGACGGCCTGGGCCGCGCTCTCGCAGGCGGTGATGGAGACCGCGGTGCTGGTGCTCACGCCCGCCTGCCCGCAGGCCGCGGCCCTGGAGCTGGTGCAGCGCGGCGTGCAGGACGTGGTGCAGCAGACCCAGTGGGGCCAGCATGGCCTGGCGCGCAGCCTGCGCTGGGCCATCGAGCGGCATCGCCTGGAGCGCGCCGCCCGGCTGGCCCATGCCACCGATCTGGAAACGGGCCTGCCCAACCGCGGCCAGCTGCTGGAGCATATCCACCATCTGCTGGCCCTGCGCCAGCGCGAGCCCTCGCCGATGGCCCTGCTGGTGCTGCGCGTCTCGGGCCTGGGCCGGGTGCGCGAGCGCCTGGGGCGCGAGGCCGTCAACGTGCTGCGCCGCCGCCTGGCGGTGCGCCTGCGGGCGGGCGTGCGGGCCAGCGACGTGGTGGCCTCGCTGGGCAGCGATGTGTTCGGCGTGCTGCTGGCCTCGACCGAGCGGCCCGAGGACGCCGCTCGCGTGGCCGACAAGCTGCTGCAGGCCCTGCACAAGCCCGTCAGCGTGGCCGCCCAGGAACTGCTGGTGACGGCCTGCGTCGGCATCGCCCTCTACCCCGCGCAGGCCCAGGACGCGCAGGGCCTGCTGCGCCTGGCCATCGGGGCCGCGGCCCGCCCTCAGCAGGAGGGCCTGCAGCGCAACGCGCAGGAGCGCCGCGTGGCGGCCAACGACGAGGAGCCGAACGACTGAGGCGGCCGGCTCGGCTATTTCAGGATGTCGCCCAGGCAGAGGTACTTGATCTCCACATAGTCCTCGATGCCGTGGCGCGAGCCCTCGCGGCCCAGGCCCGATTGCTTGACGCCGCCGAACGGCACCTCGGCCACCGAGATCAGGCCGGTGTTGATGCCCACCATGCCGTACTCCAGCGCCTCGCCGACGCGGAAGATGCGGCCGATGTCGCGGCTGTAGAAATAGCTGGCCAGGCCGAACTCGGTGTTGTTGGCCAGGGCCACGACCTCGGCCTCGGTCTTGAACTTGAACACCGGCGCCACCGGGCCGAAGGTCTCCTCGCGCGAGCACAGCATCTGCGCGGTGGCGTCGGCCAGCAGGGTGGGCTCGTAGAAGCGCTCGCCCAGGTCGGGCCGCTTCTTGCCGCCGGCCACCAGGCGCGCGCCCAGGGCCAGGGCATCGGCCACATGGGTCTCGACCTTGGCCAGGGCCACATCGTCGATCAGCGGGCCCTGGGTCACGCCGGGCTCGAAGCCGTTGCCCACCTTGATGCCGGCCACCTTGGCGGCCAGCTTCTCGACGAAGGCCTCGTAGACGCCCTCCTGCACATAGAGGCGGTTGGCGCAGACGCAGGTCTGGCCGGCATTGCGGTACTTGCTGGCCAGCGCACCCTCGACGGCGCTGTCGAGGTCGGCATCGTCGAAGACGATGAAGGGGGCGTTGCCGCCCAGCTCCAGCGAGAGCTTCTTGATGGTCGGCGCGCATTGCTTCATCAGGATGCGGCCGACCTCGGTGGAGCCGGTGAAGGACAGATGGCGCACGACGTCGCTGTCGCACAGCACCTTGCCGATCGCGATCGACTGCTCGGCGTCGCCGGTCAGCACGTTCAGCACGCCCGCGGGCATGCCGGCGCGCTGCGCCAGCTCGGCCACGGCCAGGGCCGACAGCGGCGTCGCCTCGGCCGGCTTGATCACCACGGTGCAGCCGGCCGCCAGGGCCGGCGCCACCTTGCGGGTGATCATCGCGATCGGGAAGTTCCAGGGCGTGATGGCCGCGCAGACGCCCATGCTCTGCTTGAGCACCAGGTAGCGCTTGTTGTTGTCGGTGGTCGGGATGGTCTCGCCGTAGATGCGCTTGCCCTCCTCGGCGAACCAGTCGATGAAGCTGGCGCCGTAGACCACCTCGCCCTTGGCCTCGGCCAGGGGCTTGCCCTGCTCGGCCGTCATGATGCGGGCCAGGTCGTCGGCATGCTTGACCAGCAGTTGCTGCCAGCGCAGCAGGATGGCGGCGCGCTCCTTGGCGGTCTTGGCGCGCCAGCCCACCCAGGCGTTGTTGGCGGCGGCGATCGCCGCCTCGGTCTCGGCCTCGCCCAGATTGGCCACATCGGCCAGATGGGCGCCGGTGGCCGGGTCGGTGACGGCGAACGTGCTCTTGCCGCTCACCCATTCGCCGTTGACCAGGGCCTGGGTCTTCAACAGGCTGGCGTCCTCCAGGGCGGCCAGCGGCGTGGTCTTGCTATCCATGGCGTGATCTCCGCATATCGTGCTGGCCGCACTCTACCCCGGGCCGCCGTTCCGATCTGTTCCGCTCTGTTAAGGGCCTGCTTCTATAATCGAAAGCCCCGAAAAATCAAGCATTTAGCCAGCGCCAGCAGAAAGCCCGGAATGAAAGCAGCCGAGATTCGCCAGACATTTCTGAAGTTCTTCGAGTCCAAGGGACACCAGATCGTCGCCTCCAGCCCGGTCGTGCCCGGCGACGACCCGACGCTGCTGTTCACCAATGCGGGCATGAACCAGTTCAAGGACGTGTTCCTGGGCTTCGACAAGCGCCCCTACACCCGCGCGACGACCAGCCAGAAATGCATACGCGCCGGCGGCAAGCACAACGACCTGGACAACGTCGGCTACACCGCGCGCCACCACACCTTCTTCGAGATGCTGGGCAACTTCAGCTTCGGGGACTACTTCAAGCATGACGCGATCTCCTACGCCTGGGAGCTGCTGACCAAGCACTTCATGCTGCCGGCCGAGAAGCTGTGGGTCACGGTCTATGCCGAGGACGACGAGGCCTACGAGATCTGGAACAAGGTGGTGGGCGTGCCCGCCGAGCGCATCGTGCGCATCGGCGACAACAAGGGCGGCCGCTACATGTCCGACAACTTCTGGATGATGGGCGACACCGGCCCCTGCGGCCCCTGCACCGAGATCTTCTACGACCACGGCCCCGAGATCGCCGGCGGCCCCCCGGGCAGCCCGGACGAGGACGGCGACCGCTACATCGAGATCTGGAACAACGTCTTCATGCAGTTCAACCGCAGCGAAGACGGCGTGATGCACAAGCTGCCCAAGCCCAGCGTCGACACCGGCATGGGCCTGGAGCGCCTGGCGGCGGTGCTGCAGCATGTGCACTCGAACTACGAGATCGACACCTTCGTCGCGCTGCTGGCGGCGGCCAAGTCCGCCGTCGACGCCGCCGGCGCCGGTGACTGCGACAAGGACAGCCCCTCGCTGAAGGTCATCGCCGACCATATCCGCGCCTGCAGCTTCACCATCGTCGATGGCGTGATCCCCGGCAACGAGGGCCGCGGCTATGTGCTGCGCCGCATCGCCCGCCGCGCCATCCGCCACGGCTACAAGCTGGGCGCCCGCACCCCCTTCTTCCACCGGATCGTCGCCGAGCTGGTGAACCAGATGGGCGAGGCCTACCCCGAGCTGCGTCAGGCGCAAGCCCGCGTCACCGAGGTGCTGAAGCAGGAGGAGGAGCGCTTCTTCCAGACCATCGCCAACGGCATGGAGATCCTCGAAGCGGCCCTCGCCAAGGGCGACAAGCAGGTCGATGGCGAAACCGCCTTCAAGCTGCACGACACCTACGGCTTCCCGGTGGACCTGACCGCCGACGTCTGCCGCGAGCGCGGCGTCACGGTGGACCAGGCCGGCTTCGAGGCGGCGATGAACCGCCAGCGCGAGCAGGCGCGCGCGGCCGGCAAGTTCAAGATGGCCCAGGGCCTGGAATACAAGGGCACGCCCACCGCCTTCCACGGCTACAACCATCTGGTCTGCGAGACCTCGGCCGTGACCGCGGTCTATGTGGACGGCGTGGCCGTGGCCGAGGCCAAGCCCGGCGACGACGCGGTGGTGGTGCTGGACCACACGCCCTTCTACGCCGAGAGCGGCGGCCAGGTCGGCGACCGCGGCGAGCTGCGCAACAACACGAGCCGGCTCAAAGTCGAGGACACGATCAAGATCCAAGCCGACGTGTTCGGCCACCATGGCCGCGTGCTGGAGGGCTCGATCAAGGCCGGCGACGTGTTCGTCGCCAAGGTGGATGCCGAGGCACGCGCCAGGACCGTGCGCAACCACAGCGCCACCCACCTGATGCACAAGGCCCTGCGCGAGGTGCTGGGCGGCCATGTGCAGCAGAAGGGCTCGCTGGTCAACGCCGAGCGCACCCGCTTCGACTTCGCGCACACCGCGCCGATGACGGCCGAGGAGATCAAGCGTGTCGAGGCCATCGTCAACGCCGAGATCCTCGCCAACGCCGCGGCCAAGGCCGAGGTGATGGCCCTGGACGACGCACAGAAGAGCGGCGCGATGATGCTGTTCGGAGAGAAGTACGGCGACACGGTGCGCGTGCTCTCGATCGGTTCCTCCAAGGAACTCTGCGGCGGCACCCACGTCAAGGCGACCGGTGACATCGGCCTGTTCAAGATCGTCGCCGAGAGCGGCGTGGCCGCCGGCATCCGCCGCGTCGAGGCCGTCACCGGCGACAACGCGCTGGCCTATCTGCAGTCGCTGGAATCCACCGTGCAGGCCGTGGCCGGCACCTTGAAGACCGCCCCCGCCGAGCTGGAGCCGCGCATCCACGCGGTGCTGGACCAGGTCAAGGCGCTGGAGAAGGAGCTCGCCGCCGCCAAGAGCAAGCTGGCCTCGGCCCAGGGCGACGAGCTGCTGGCCCAGGCGGTCGACGTGAAGGGCCTCAAGGTGCTGGCCGCCACCCTGGTGGGCGCCGATGCCAAGACCCTGCGCGAGACCATGGACAAGCTCAAGGACAAGCTCAAGACCGCGGCCATCGTGCTGGCCGCGGTGGACGGCGACAAGGTCCAGATCGCGGCCGGCGTCACCGCCGACTCGGTGGGCAAGGTCAAGGCCGGCGAGCTGGTCAACTTTGTCGCGCAGCAGGTGGGCGGCAAGGGCGGCGGCAAGCCCGACATGGCGATGGCCGGCGGCACCGACGCCAAGGCCCTGCCCGCGGCGCTGGCCGGGGTGCAGGCCTGGGTCGGCGAACGCCTCTGAGCCCGTCATCAAACACACACACAGCGAGGGCCCACGCGGGCCCTTGTTTTTTGGAGCAAGACCATGAGTAACGACGACAACTTCCAGCCCGAGCTGGATCATGAAAACGCCGAGCGCCTCGCGGCCCTGCTGCATGTGCTGGCCGCCAATGCCGAGGAGGACGCCCCCGCGATCACGGTCGACACGCTGGACGGCTATCTGCACGCCCTGCTGGCCGGCCCCGCCGAGGCCGCGCCGGCCGACGCGATGGACGCCCTGTTCGGCGAGGACTGGCCGGCGCCGCTGGCCGAGCAGGAGCAGCTCGACGTCTTCATGGACGCGCTGCACCTGCGCTGGAACGAGATCGGCGCGAGCCTCGCGCCCGAGGCCCTGCTGCAGGACCCCGAGGCCATGCAGCTGGTGCCGCTGATCACCGAGTTCGACGAGGACACCAAGGCCGCCCTGCTGTCCCAGGGCGTGATCAAGGCCGAGCTGCTGGAGCGCCTGCCGGCCGCCGGCCAGATGTGGGTCGAGGGCTTCATGCAGGCGGTGCAGGACCACCAGGCCGACTGGTATGTCTTCGCGGCCGACAGCGAGGCCGGCCAGATGCTGGACGCGATGCTGATGTCGGTGGCCGCCGTCGCCCTGCCCGAGGGCGAGCAGCGCCAGGCCTATATCGCCGAGGCCTACGACGAGGACGTGGCGGTCGACCAGCATGTGCTGATCGACGATGCCCTGTTCTCGGTGCAGGACCTGCGCCTGTTCTGGCTGCAGCAGGCCGCCGCCGGCGACGATGGCGCCGAAGAGGAAGAGGTCTGATTAAAGCCTGCCGCTGCAGTTGGCGGCGCCGCAGCGGCAGGTCAGCCGCCCCTCGTGGTGGCTGTCGCCGTAGTGGCAGGTGATCTCCTCGCCGGGCGCGATGTCGCGCAGCGCGTAGAACTCCACCCGCCCCTGGCGGATGCGCAGCACCGCATTGGGCGCGCAGCTGTGGTTGATGTTGCGCATCGGCTCGGGCGAGTCGGTGGCGTCGACCGCGCGGGTCTCCGAGACCTCGACGATATGCACCCGCGCGCGCCCCTTGGCGCGCCGGCGCGCCTCGCGCACCGAGATCGACTCGCCGCGCATCTCGCCGATCTTGCGCCGCGCCGGAATGGCCTCCGCGGCGAACACGCCCAGGCCGTCGATCCGGCTCGGGCCGGCGCGCAGCGCATAGCGCATCGCCGGCTGCGGCTGGCCGCGCGGGCGGGCGGGGGCTTCGGTCTCGGGCGGCGCGGCCGCGGGCAGGGAGGTCAGGCGTGGCATGGCCGCTATTGTCGCGCCGGCGCGGCTTGACGCCGCCGCCGCACGCCCCCCATACTGGCCTCATGCCCTCCTCTCTTGGCCATGTCCGGCACCACCACCTGAGCAGCTGCCCGCTAGTGCAGCTGTCGATGTGTGCCGTATTCATCCAGCCATGGCCAGGACCCGGCAGCGAGGGTCGCGAGCCCTGAACACCGCCCCACCGCATCCCCCTCGAAGCCCGCTGCACCCAGCGGGCTTTTTGTTTTTTCGCCCACCCACAAGGAGAGACGACGATGACGACAAGGACGGAGATCCGCATCCGCCGCAGCCAGATCGACGATGCCGCCGCGCTGGCGCGCATCATGAGCCACCCCGAGGTGCTGCCGGGCCTGCTGCAACTGCCCTATGGCAACGAGGAGATCTGGAAGCAGCGCCTGAGCGACAACCTGGCACCGGCGCGCAGCCAGGACCTGCAGCTGGTGGCCGAGATCGGCGGCGCGGTGGTGGGCAATGCCGGGCTCGGCATGACCGGCGCCTCGCCGCGGCGGCGCCATGTGATGCACCTGGGCATGGCGGTGGCGCCCGAGGCCCAGGGCCGCGGCGTCGGCAAGGCCCTGATGGCGGCCCTGGTCGACTATGCCGACAACTGGGGTCAGGTCTTGCGGATCGAGCTGGGCGTCTACGCCGACAACGAGCGCGCGATCGGCCTGTACCAGCGCTTCGGCTTCGAGATCGAGGGTCGCCAGCGCGCCTACGCGCTGCGTGCCGGGCGCTATGTGGACAGCCTGATGATGGCGCGCCTGCACCCCAATCCGCCGCGCTGGGATCCGGCCGGTTGAGTTGCCCGCAGGGGGCTGCGCTGGCCTATGCTGCGCGGCTGTGCCGGCGGCCCAGCCGCCGGCACCCTGCCGTCCACCCGAGCCCGTCCCCTCCATGAACCTGCGCCTGCCCGAAGGCCTCGCCGTCCTGCGCGAGCGCCCCTTCTCCTTCTACCTGGCCGCCCGCCTGCTCGCCACCCTGGCCGTGCAGATGCAGAGCGTGGCGATCGGCTGGCAGGTCTATGCCTTCTCGGGCCGGCTGCTCGATCTGGGCCTGGTGGGCCTGGCCCAGTTCCTGCCCTTTCTGCTGCTGATCCTGCCGGCCGGCCAGGTGGCCGACCGCTGCGACCGCCGGCGCATCATCAGCGCCTGCTATGCGGCGAACCTGCTCTGCGCCCTGCTGCTGTGGGCCCTGACCGGCCTGGGCGACGGCCTGCACAGCGTCTGGCCGGTGCTGGCCGTGCTGACCCTGTTCGGCGCGGCCCGCGCCTTCAGCATGCCGGCCAGCCAGGCGGTGCTGATCAATCTGGTGCCCGCCGCGCGCTTCGCCCAGGCGGTGGCCATCAGCTCCTCGGCCTTCCATGTGGCGGTGATCGCCGGCCCGGTGCTGGGCGGCCTGCTCTACCTCGCCGGCATCCAGGTCGTCTACACGGCCGTGGCCCTGCTGCTGGCCGTCGCCGTGACCCTGATGCTGCTGACCGGCCGCGGCCGCGCCGCGGCCAGCCGCGAGCCGGCCTCGCTGCGCTCGGTGCTGGAGGGGCTGCGCTTCGTGTTCTCGCGCCCGGTGATGCTGGGCGCCATCTCGCTGGACCTGTTCGCCGTGCTGTTCGGCGGCTCGACCGCCCTGCTGCCGGCCGTGGCGCGCGACGTGCTGCAGGTCGACGCCACCGGCCTGGGCCTGCTGCGCAGCGCGCCGGCCGCCGGCGCCGCACTGACCACCGCCCTGCTGGCCGTGCGCCCGATCCGGCGCCGCGTGGGCCTGTGGATGTTCGGCGGCGTGGCCCTGTTCGGCCTGGCTACGCTGGTCTTCGGCGCCTCCACCCGGCTCTGGCTGTCGCTGGCCGCCCTGCTGCTGATGGGCAGCGGCGACATGATCAGCGTCTACGTGCGCCACATCCTCGTGCAGTCGCAAACACCCGATGCGATACGCGGCCGCGTCAGCGCGGTGAGCTCGGTCTTCATCGGCGCCTCCAACGAGCTCGGCGAGTTCGAGTCCGGCGCCGCCGCCGCCTGGCTGGGCCTGGTGCCCTCTATCATGGTGGGCGGCCTGGCCACGCTGGGCATCAGCGCGCTGTGGATGCGCCTGTTCCCCACGTTGCGCCAGATGGACGGCTTTCCGCCCATGCAGGCCGAGGCGGATGGCAAGCCCTGAGCCCCGGGACGCGCCGCGCGACGCGGGCCCCAGCCGACCGGATCAGCGGCCGGTCCCGGCGTCGCCCGCCATGCTCAGCAGCTCGGCCGCGCCGCCGACGCGCCGCCACAGCTCGTCCGCGCCCAGCAGGGTCAGCATCGACGCGCCCTCGCCCCGCACCAGGCGGGGCTGGCCCTCGGCCCCGCCCATCGGGCTGGACCGCACGGCAGCGGCCGCGACGCTGAAGACCTGGCCCAGCTCCTGCACGCACAGCGCCAGGCGCTGGCCGGTCTCGCCCTGGCAGACCAGCACCGGCGCGCCGGCCGCGCCGCAGGGCCGGCCGTAGAGCAGCTGGCCCAGGTCCAGCACGGGCAGCATGCGGCCCTGATGCTCCAGCATGCCCAGCAGCGCGGCCGGCGCATTCGGCAGCCCGGTGATGCGCGCCCGCTCCAGCGCCTCCAGGGTCTGGTGGGCCGGCAGGCCCAGCCACTGGCCGTCGACCAGGAAGCTGGCAATGTCCAGCCGGGTCTCGCCGGCGCGCGGCGGCGCCGGCGGCGCAAAGGCCTGCGCCGCCGCCGGGCCGGCGGCCAGGCGCGCGCCCAGGGGCAGCAGCAGCACCGCCGCCACGTCCTGCTCGCCGGCGGCAGCGCCCTGCCGGTATTCGCGGTAGCCGCCCGACATCGCGATGCCCACCGCATGCACGACGCCGTCCAGCGTCAGCTCGGCCTGGCGTGTGGCGCCGGCCGGCAGATCCAGCCACTCCCGCGCCAGCGGCGCGGCGGCGCCGACCGCCCAGCGCGGATCGCTGGAGGCCACGATGCGGCCCGCCCGGTTGACCAGCAGGCCGGCCGCGCCGGCCAGCGGCGGCAGGGCGTCGCGCAGCATGGCCTGGAACTGCGGCTCGCCGTCGAACACCACGGCGATGCCGCCCAGCACGCGCGCCGCGTCGTCGGGCGCCGGCAGGGCCGCCGCATAGACATAGCTGGCCCGCCCCGCGTAGAGGTCGCTGGCCTCGTGGGGCGACACCGCATAGCGCTCGCGGTCGCGCAGCGCCAGGGTGGCGGCCACCCAGGGTTCCTCCAGCCGCGTGCCGACGCAGGCGGCCCGCTGCGGGTCGGAGACAGCGACGATGCGGCCCTCGGCGTCGAAGACCAGCAGCAGGGCATAGACCGTGTAGAGGCTGTTGATGTGCTGCAGGCGCGCGGACGCCTCGGCCACCGAGCCACCCTCGCCCAGCACCTGCTGCAGGGCCGAGTCCAGCGCCCACCAGCGGCAGTCGTTGGCACGCTCGTAGAGGTTGCGGTCCATGATGTCGATGGCCAGGCGGGCGTGGAAGACCGCCGCATCGAACACCGCCGTCAGGGCCGAGTGGTGCAGATTGCCGATCGCCTGCTCGAAGACCTGGCGCAGCTGCTGGCCGGTGCGCTCCACCTCGTTGAGCAGGGTCACGGCGAAGGCGCTGGCGTCGCTGCGGGCCTGGGCGCGCAGCTTGCCGTTCCACAGCGAGCGCGAGAGGTCGCGCTGGATGCGCTGCGCCTCCAGCGGAATGCCGCGCAGCTCGGCGTCGAAGAGCTCGCGCGTGTCCAGGGCCTCGGCCAGATGGTCGAAGGCGCCGCTGGCCCCGTCCTCATCGCCCTCTGCGTCGAAGGCATGCTCCACCGGCAGCAGGGCCAGGGCCGACCAGCCGGGGCCGTGATAGCCCTCGTAGCCGCTGGCCGCGGCCGCCACGGCCAGGTAGTCGCGCCCGGCAAAGACCAGGCGCCCCTGCCCGTCGGGCCGCAGGTCGGCACCGGCCGGGATCTGCCAGGGGTCGGAGCTGAGCAGCACCCGGCCCTCGCCGTCCAGCAGGGCCAGCACCGTGCGGTCGCCCTCGGCCAGCAGCTGGCGGAACACGCCCGCCATCTCGTCCTCCAACCGGAAGGACAGGCACAGCACCCCGCCCGCCACCTCGCCCGCCGTCTTGATCGCACTGGCGAACAGCAGGCCGCTGCGGCCGCCCAGTACATCGCTGGCGCCATGGCGCTCGACAAAGGGCACGCCGGGCCGCAGGGCCGCGGCGATCAGCGGATCGGCGCAGGGGCTGGCCCTGACGCGCCGGTCCAGCCGGGCCAGCACCAGGCCCTGGGGCGAGAGCACGACGATGTCGTCATAGACCGAGTACTTGGCCACATAGGCCGCGAAGCGCGCCTCCAGCGCCGCGCGCCGCTCGGCCGCAGCGGCCGCGCCCTCGGCCACCAGGGCGCGCAGCGGCGCATCGGCGGCCAGGAAGCCGACGTCGGCGGTGCGCTCGAAGAGGTTGCGCACCAGGATGTCGATCGCCACCTGGGCCTTGGCGGCCAGGCGCTGGCGGGCGTTGTCCAGCTGTCGCCGCGCCAGGCTGTCCAGCAGGCTGGCGGTGAGGGCCTGGAAGGCGCTGCGGGTGTCGGCGATGTCGGTGGCCGCCCCGCTCATCTGGCCCAGCAGGGCCAGGCTGTCCCACACGCCCTGCAGGCGCAACAGGCCCTCGCGGTGCTGCTCCACCAGGGCCATGTGACGCACAAAGGGCGCCACCTCGGCACTGAAGGGCAGGCCCTTGCGCCATACCTTGCTGCTCATCTCTGGTCCGCTCCCCGCATCCGATCGTCACCGCTTCACATGGTCCTCCAGCGTAGAAGCCGACGGCCTGCGCGAGGTGGCGAAAAGCCGCGCAGTTTGACCGCATTTGACGGCGCGCGCGGGGTGCGAAACAGGGGTTTTGCGCCCCGCGCGCGCCAATCGCACGCGCTTTTCTGGCGCCGCTTTTCCTTGGTGCGCGGGCGCACGAAGCCGGGGATAAATCGCAGGCCGTGCAGCCAAGACGGTGCATGCCGCGCGCGCCGGCAGGACGCCCGGGCTCAGCCGTCATGCAGCTCGCCGGCCTTGCCCCAGAACACGCGACAGGCGAAGGCCGTGTAGGCCGGCAGCCAAGGATTCAGCCGGGTCTTCAGCCTGCGCCAGCGGAAGAACAGCAGAACCCGGCCCAGCGCGATGCTCTGCGGGATTGCAGGCCTCGCGCTGGCTCATGTCTATTCATGCTTCTGGCTTTCGCGCTGCGGCGCGATTGGACCAATTGCCTTGGGGCAAATTGCCCCAGGCCGGCGGCCGCGGGCCGGCGCCGCAGCGCGCGCCGATAATCCGGCCATCGCCGCACAGCCCACCCGCCCCATGAGCGCAACCCGCATCGACCGCCCCGAATTCGCCCAGCTGACCCCCGGCGTCAGCGAGGCCCTGCAGGCCCTGGGCCGGGCCATCAATGCCAGCAGCCTGGCCAAGGACCTGCTGGAGCTGATCAAGCTGCGCGCCTCCCAGCTCAACGGCTGCGCCTATTGCCTGCAGTTCCACCTCAACATGGCGCGCGAGCTGCAGGTGCCGGCGCCCAAGCTGGACCTGCTGGCGGCCTGGCGCGAGGCGCCGGTCTACAGCGAGCGCGAGCGCATCGCCCTGGCCTGGACCGAGGCCCTGACCCTGGCCAGCGAGGGCGGTGCCGACGACGCGCTCTACCAGGCCACGCTGCAGGAATTCGGCCCCGCCCAGCTGGGCTTCCTGACCGCGGCGATCGCTAACATCAACGCCTGGAACCGCATCGCGATGGCGCTGCGCTTCGCGCCGCCCCTCCCCGCTGCTGCTGCTGCCGCCAAGGCCTGAGCGCGATGCGGACCGCCCTGATCCTGGCGGCGCTGCTGGCGCTGCTCGCGCTGCCCGCCCGGGCCGAGACCGTCAGCGTGCCCAGCCTGGACCGCCGCGAGGGTCAGGTCTTGCCGTTGCTGGGCCACTGGCTGCCGGCTCAGGGCCAGGCCGGCCCGCGCCCGGCCCTCGTGCTGCTGCACGGCTGCGGCGGCGCCTACGACCGCGGCGGCCGGCTCTCGCAGCGCATGCGCGACTACACGGCCCTGCTGAACGGCGAGGGCTGGCATGTGCTGGTGCTAGATTCGCTGACGCCGCGCGGCGAGCGCGAGCTCTGCACGCAGAAGACCGGCCAGCGCGCCGTCACGATGACGAACCGCCGCCGCGACGCCCAGGGCGCGCTGCAATGGCTGGCCGCGCGGCCCGAGGTGGACGCGGCGCGTCTGGCCTTGCTGGGTTGGTCCAACGGCGGCAGCACCGTGCTGGCCGCCACCAACCTGCGCCAGGACGAGGTCAAGACCTGGCCCCTGAAGCCGCGCGCCGCCGTCGCCTTCTACCCCGGCTGCGAGAGCGAGCTCAAGCGCGGCTACGCGCCCAGCGCGCCGCTCCTGATGCTGGTCGGTGCGGCCGACGACTGGACCCCGGCCGCGCCCTGCGAGGCGCTGGCACGCGACGGTGCCGATCAGCAGCAGCAGCGGCCGCGCCTTGTCAGCTATGCCGGCGCCTACCATGAATTCGACAGCGACGCGCCGCTGCGCCTGCGCGCCGAGGTACCGAATGGCGTGCACCCCGGCCAGGGCGTGCATGTGGGCGGCCAGCCCGAGGCCCGGGCGCGCTCGCGCGTCGAACTGCTGAACTTTCTGAGAGAGCAACTGCAATGAGTCCGAAGACGCCCGCCGCCGCCCCCGAGCTGCGCAGCGCGCGCCTGCTGCTGCGCGCCCCCTCGCTCGCGCTGACGGCCGCGGTGCACGACTACCAGCTGCGCAACCGCGCGCATTTCGCGCCCTGGGACCCGCCCTACCCGCCCGCGTTCTTCACGCCCGAGAGCGTGGCCGAGCGCCTGCGTCAGGGCGAGCAGGCCTTCGCGGCCGGCGCGGCCTACCGCTACTGGTTCTGCCCGCTGGAGCAGCCCGATCGCGTGATCGGCCAGGCCCATCTGTCGCAGGTGGCGCGCGGCCCCTTCCAGAACACCATGCTCGGCTACAGCCTGGACGAGCAGGCCGTGGGCCGGGGCCTGATGCAGGAAGGCCTGCGCGCGGCGATCGACGAGATGTTCGGTCCGGCCGTGCGCCTGCACCGCATCCAGGCCGCGGTGCGGCCCGAGAACGCGCGCAGCCGCGCGGTGCTGCAGGCCCTGGGCTTCGCCCAGGAAGGCCTGTCGCGGCGCTATCTCTTCATCGACGGCGCCTGGCGCGACCACGAGGTCTACGCCCTGCTGAATCCGGCCTGGCCGCAAGACCTGGCACCTTGACAGGCCCGCGGCGCATCGACTAAGGTGCGTCGCATGCATTCGCAGCAGCAGCAACGCCCCACCCTGTCGCTAGGCCTAGGTCTAGTCGCGGGCCGGGGTCTGCCTGCTCGCCTCGCCACCGCGCTCGCGGTGCGCTGATCTCCCCCTGACCCCGGCCTCGCAGCGGCCTCCCTTGCGGAGGGTCGCCAGGGGTTCGTGCGCGCACACCGTCCTCATTCCCCCCGCAGCGCCGCCGGCCCGGCGCGCTGCCCACGCACGCCCCTACCCCGATCCGCCATGATGCTTGCCGACCCTTCGACCAAATACCGCCCCTTCCCCACCATCGAGCTGCCGCAGCGCCGCTGGCCCGCGCAGCGCATCGCGCAGGCGCCCACCTGGCTCTCCACCGATCTGCGCGACGGCAACCAGGCCCTGTTCGAGCCGATGAACGCGGCGCGCAAGCTGCGCCTGTTCCAGGAGCTGCTGCGCTGCGGCTTCAAGGAGATCGAGCTCGGTTTTCCGGCCGCCTCGCAGACCGACTTCGACGTGGTGCGCACGCTGATCGAGCGGGACCTGATCCCCGCCGACGTGACGCCCATGGTGATGACCCAGGCCCGCGAGGACCTGATACGCCGCACGTTCGACGCGCTGCGCGGCGCGCGCCGCGCCATCATCCACCTCTACAACGCCACCGCGCCGGTCTGGCGCGAGCTGGTCTTCGGCCTCTCGGTCGACGAGGTGCTGGACCTGGTCGAGCGCCATGTGCGCCTGATCCGGGAACTGGCCGCCGAGCACCCCGAGACCGAATGGGTGCTGCAGTATTCGCCCGAGACCTTCTGCATGACCGAGCTGGAGGTCTCGCTGGCGGCCTGCAACACGGCGATCCGCGCCTGGGATGCCGGCCCCGGCCGGCCCCTCATCATCAACCTGCCGACCACGGTGGAGGTGGCCACGCCCAATGTCTTCGCCGACCAGGTCGAGTGGATGCACGCGCGCCTGGAGCGGCGCGAACACCTCGTGCTCTCGGTCCATCCGCACAACGACCGCGGCACCGGCGTGGCCTGCGCCGAGCTGGCCCTGCTGGCCGGCGCCCAGCGCGTCGAGGGCTGCCTGTTCGGCAATGGCGAGCGCAGCGGCAACGTCGACCTCGTGACCCTGGCGCTGAACCTCTACACCCAGGGCCTGCATCCGGGGCTGGACTTCTCCGAGCTGCCGGCCCTGGCCCGCGTGGCCGAGGAATGCACCGCCCTGCCCGTGCACCCACGCCATCCCTATGCCGGCGATCTGGTCTTTACCGCCTTCTCGGGCTCGCACCAGGATGCGATCAAGAAGGGCTTCGCGGCGCAGCGGCCGGACGGCGTCTGGCAGGTACCATATCTGCCGATCGACCCGCAGGACATCGGCCGCGGCTACGAAGGCATCGTGCGCATCAACAGCCAGTCCGGCAAGGGCGGCGTCGCCTACCTGATCGAGCGCGAGCAGGGCCTGGCGATGCCGCGCCGCATGCAGGTGGAGTTCAGCGCCGTGGTGCAGAAACAGGCCGATGCCAGCGAGGTGGAGATCGCCAGCCACAGCCTCTGGCTGCTGTTCGAGCGCTGCTATCTGGCGCCGGGCCGGGCCTACCGCAGCCACCGCTTCACGGCCAGCGCCGCGGGCCGGCAGGTGGAGATCGAGCTGCTGCTGGACGGCACGGTCCGCCGCCTGCAGGGGCAAGGCGCGGGCCGCGCCGAGGCCGTCGCCGCCGCGCTGGGCCTGCCCCTGCGCATCGACGAGCAGCTGCTGCAGCGCCATGGCCGCCAGCACTGGGCCGTGGTCGAGGCGGCCCTGCCCGGCCAGGCCGGCACGCGCTTCGGCGCGGCCCGCCACGAGGATGCCGACACGGCCCTGGTCCAGGCCCTCATCAGCGCGGCGCTGCGCCTCGACCCGGCCCGCGGCCACGCGGATCGGACCGGCGCCGCGCCCGCGCACAGCCCCGCCTGAGCACCGCAGGCACGCGCGCCCGCGGCGGGCTCAGGCGGCGCCCGTGGTGTCGCTGCAGCTGGCGCTGCTGGTGCCGCTGCGCCGGGGCGGGGCCGCGGCGGCCAGCGGTGCCTGGGCGAAGCGCAGGGCCGCGGCGATGGCCGCGTCGGCGCTGCCCCGCAGCAGACCGGCCTGCAGCTGGAACACATGCCAGCGCCGCGCCCAGATCTCGCAGCGCGTCTGCACGCCGGCCGCTTCCAGCGCCGCGTGCAGGGCCAGGGCCTGATCGTGCAGCAGTTCGTCGGTGCCGGCCTGTATCAGGGTCGGCGGCAGGCCGCGCAGATCGGCGGTCAGCGGCGAGCACAGCGGGTTCCCTGCCGGCGTCTGCGCGCCCAGGTAATGGGCGGCGCAGGCCTCGGCCCAGGCCCGGCTCAGCATGGCCTCGCCGCGCGGCGCCTGCCCCGGCGTGGCGCCGGGCCGCATATCGGCCCAGGGCGAGAACAGCAGCAGGGCCGCGGGCGGCGCCTCGCCCGCATCGCGCAGGGCCAACACGGTCGCCAGCGCCAGGCCGCCGCCGGCCGAATCGCCGGCGACGATCACCGGGCCATGCAGCGTGCCCAGCGCGCGACAGGCCGCCAGCGCGTCCTCCAGCCCGGCCGGAAAGGGATGCTCGGGCGCCAGCCGGTAGTCCGGCGCGAACACCGGCAGCCCGAGGCCGCGCGCCAGGCGCGTGGTCAGCGCGCGGTGCGTGGCGGGTGCGCCGATGCAGTAGGCGCCGCCGTGCAGATAGAGCAACGCACCCGGCTTCACCGGCAAGGCACCGCGGTGGCAGTGCAGCCATTCGCCGGGACAGCCGCCGAGCGTGCCCGCCTCGATCTCGACCCCGCGCGCCGGCAGGGTGCTGCGCGCCAGCAGGGCCAGCCAGCGGCGCTGGCGCGGGATGGCCCAGGCGGGCGAGAAGGCGGGCTTGAGCAGCAGCTGCAAGGTGCTGCGCAGCAGGAAGGCCAGCAGCGCCTCGATCAGGCCGCGGGGATGGTGGTGGGTGACCATCCCCGCATCATGGCGCTAGAGCGGGTAGGCAGCCGGCGGTGTTTCCCCTGCCAGCGCGGCCAGCAGGTTGTCGGTGGCCAGCCGGGCCATGCGGTAGCGGGTCTCGTGGGTGGCGGAGCCGATGTGCGGCAAGGGCGTGACTTTCGGATGGGTGCGCAGCGGCGAGTCCAGCGGCAGCGGCTCGGTGGCGAACACGTCCAGGCCCGCGGCGCGCAGATGGCCGCTGTCCAGCGCGGCCAGCAGCGCGTCCTCCTGCACGATGGCACCGCGCGCGCCGTTGACGAAGATCGCGCCGGGCTTCATCAGCGCGAATTCGCGCGCGCCCATCAGGCCGCGGGTCTCGTCCGACAGCGGCAGGGTCAGCGCGACGATGTCGCTGGCGGCCAGCACCTCGTCGAGGCCGCCGTGCCGGGCGCGCCCCTCAAGACCTGGCACCTCGACCGGCCGCCGGCTGTGGTAGCGCACCGGCATGTTGAAGCCCAGGGCGGCGCGGCGCGCGACGGCCTGGCCGATGCGGCCGTAGCCGAGGACGCCCAGGGTCTTGCCCTGCACGTCCCAGCCGTACAGGTCTTCGCCAATGTTCTTGTTCCAGCGGCCCTCGCGCACCAGATTGCTGAGTTCGACCAGGCGCCGGCTGGTGGCCATGACCAGCGCGAAGATGGTGTCGGCCGTGGTCTCGGTCAGCACGCCGGGCGTGTGGCACAAGATGACGCCGCGCGCCTTCAGGTCGGCCAGGTCGTAGTTGTCGACGCCCACCGAGATGCTGGAGATGGCCTTGAGCCGGGGCGCCAGCGCGGCGTCAATCCTGACGCTGGCGCCGATCAGGCCCTCGGCTTCGGCCAGGGCCGCATCGAAGGCGGCGCGCTGCGCCGGCTGGCGCGGATCGGCGACCGTGACCTCGTGCGCGGACTGCAGCCGCGCGAGCTGGTCGGCCGGCAGTTGCCGGAAGGCAAGCACCTTGGCCATCAGAGCCCCGCTTCGGTGAGTTGGGCCCGCGTCGGCAGGCCCTCGGTATCGCCTAGCACCTGCACCGCGCGCGCGCCGATCCAGCAGCCGCGCCGCACGGCCTCCGCGACCTGCCGCCCCTCCAGCAGCGCGCTGATCACGCCGGCGGCAAAGCCATCGCCGGCGCCGACCGTGTCGATCACCTGCGCGACCGGAAAGCCCGGCACATGGCCGGTGCCGGCGGTGTCGCTGTCGTAGTAGGCGCCCGCGGCGCCCAGCTTGACGACCACCAGCCTGGCGCCGCGCTCGCGGTAGAAGCGCGCCACCACCGCAGGGTCGTCGGAGCCGGTCAGGATCAGGCCCTCCTCGATGCCGGGCAGCACCCAGTCGGCCTTGGCCGCCAGCGCATTGACGCCCTCGACCATGCGCTCGCGGCTGGGCCACAGGGTCGGCCGCAGATTGGTGTCGAAGGAAATCGTGCGGCCGGCCGCACGCATCAGCTCCATGCTGCGCGCCGCGGCAGCGTAGGTGCCGTCGTTGAGCGCCGGGAACACGCCGGTGGCATGCAGATGGCGCGCCGCGGTGAGCCAGGGCACGTCGATCTGCGCGGCGCTCAGCTGGCTGGCGGCCGAGCCCTTGCGGTGGTATTCGATCGGCGGGTCGCTGCCGTCGCTGACCTTGCCCTTGAACAGGAAGCCGGTGCGCTGCGTCGGATCGCAGACCACGTGCGAGCAGTCGATGCCCTCGGCCTGCATCGCGGCGAGCAGGAAGCGGCCCATCGAGTCGGTGCCCAGGCGCGAAACCCAGGCGACCTTGAAGCCCAGGCGTGCCAGGCCGATCGCGGCATTGGTCTCGGCGCCGGCGGTGCGCTTGATGAAGCGCTCCACCTGCTCCAGCGGGCCGGGCTGCTCGGCCACCAGCATGGTCATGGCCTCGCCGAAGGTGACGATATCCAGGGTCTTCGCGTCGCTCATCCGATCTCTCTCGTGGTTTTCAGCAGGCCGAGTTCGGTGCGCGTGACGGCCAGCAGGTCCTCGCCCTGCAGCGGATATTCGATGGCCCAGGGCTGGTCGGCCGGCAGCGCGCGCAGCACGGCGCGCCAGGGCGCGGCCGACTCGGCCAGCGGCACCGCGATCCAGCGGTCCGGCCGGCGCAGCACGCCCTTGGTGTGGACGTAGCGCACGCGCGCCGCGAAAGCCCCGGCGGCGCGCTGCGGGCATTCGCCCAGCCAATGCCAGTTGCCCATGTCGAAGACCATGCCCAGCGCCAGGCCGGCCTCGTCCTGGGCGGCGAAGAAGCGCTGCAGCGCCGTCAAGGTGCCGGCCTTGAGCGTCTGGTCGTTCTCGATCACCAGCTCGACCGCGCTGTCGTCCAGGCGGCGGCGCAACGCGACCAGGCCGGCCCGCGAGGCGGCGGCGTCGAAGCCGCCGATCGACATCTTCAGGCGCCGAGCCCCCAGCAGCCGGGCCACGTGCAGGCCGCGCTCCAGCGCCTGCACGTCCAGCCCGCCATCGGCGGCCCACAGCGGCTCGGGGTCGGAGTAGACGGCGACGCAGCCGGTGGCCGCCAGCTCGGGCAGCTCGGCCGCCGGATCGCGCAGCAGCTCGGCGCGCACCTCGACGCCATCGGCGCCGGCCTCGCGCGCCAGCTCCGTGTAGTGCAGCTGACCGTTCTTCAGCACCTCGCTGGCGCCGAAGGCGGCCAGCGAGATCAGCAAGGGTGCCGCGGCCTCAGCCATGGTGCGCCGAGCTGAGGATCTGGCCCAGGAACTGGCGCGTCTTCTCGTGCCTGGGTGCGGCGAAGAACTCGGCCGGCGGCGCCTGCTCGATGATCTGCCCCCCGGCCATGAAGATCACGCGATCGGCCACGCTGCGCGCGAAGCCCATCTCGTGGGTCACGCACAGCATGGTCATGCCGTCCTCGGCCAGGCCGATCATGGTGTCCAGCACCTCCTTGACCATCTCCGGGTCCAGGGCCGAGGTGGGCTCGTCGAACAGCATGATCTTGGGCGTCATGCACAGCGCGCGCGCGATCGCGACGCGCTGCTGCTGACCACCGGAGAGCTGGCTCGGGTACTTGTGCGCCTGCTCGGGGATGCGCACGCGCGTCAGGTACTTCATCGCGCGTTCCTCGGCCTCGGATTGACTCAGGCCGCGTGAGCGCATCGGTGCCAGCGTGCAGTTCTGCAGCACCGTGAGGTGCGGAAACAGGTTGAACTGCTGGAACACCATGCCCACTTCCTGGCGCACCGCGTCGACCTGCCTGCCGCCGGCGGTCAGCTCGATGCCGTCCACCTCGATGCGGCCCTGCTGCACCGACTCCAGGCGGTTGATGCAGCGGATCAGCGTGGACTTGCCCGAGCCCGAAGGCCCGCAGACCACGATGCGCTCGCCGGGCGCGACGTCCAGGTTGATGTCGGTCAGCACCTGGAACTGGCCGTACCACTTGTTGACGCCCGCGATGCGGATGATGGGTTGCTGCTGCTGATCCATGCTGATCGTCGCCTTGCTCAGAGGAATGCCGCTCAGTTGCTTTGCATCACCGGGAATTCGGTGCCCAGCCACTTCTTGTAGAGCGCGTTCAGCTCGCTCGCGCGGTGCTTCTCGATGAAGGCATCGACCGTCTTCAGCAGTTCCTCCTGGCCCGGGCGCATCGCCACGGCCATCTGCTGCTGGCGCAGCACGAACTTGTTCTCGAAGGCGTTGCCGGCGCGCTGGGCGATCTGGGCGGCGACCGTCGTCGAGCAGCCGATCGCATCGACCTGGCCCGACATCAGGGCCTGCATGGCCGAGGCGTCGTCGTCGAAGCGGCGGATCTCGGTGCCGGCCGGGGCGGCGGCGGTCAGCGCGATGTCCTGGGTCGAGGCGCGGGCCACGCCGACACGGAAGTTCTTCAGATCGGCCGCGCTCTTGATCGCGGCCTTGGTGCTGCCGTACAGCACGATGGTGGCGGCGGCGTAGGGCTTGGAGAACTGCACCTGCTTGGCGCGCTCCGGCGTCACGGCCAGCGAGGCCACCAGCAGGTCGACCTTGTTGGTCAGCAGGAAGGGGATGCGGTTCGGGCCGGTGACCGGCACGATGTTGACCTTGAGGCCCAGTTCCTTGGCCAGCAGCTTGGCCACGTCGGCGTCATAGCCGTCGGGCTGGTTGGCGCTGTTCAGGGTGCCATAGGGCGGAAAGTCCACCAGCATGCCCACGGTCAGCTCGCCCTTCTTCTTCAGGTCGGCGACGGTCTGGGCGTTCGCGCTCAGCGCGGCACCCAGGCTCAGGGCGGCCAGGGCCGAGACCAGCAGGCGGCGGGTTTGGGAGGTCTTCATCGGTTGTCTCCGTTGTGGAAGGAAGAAAGCAAAAGCAGGACGCGCTCAGCGCGCCAGCGCAGCGGCCCGGCGGCGCTCCATGCGCGCGGCCAGCAGCGACAGCGGCCAGCACAGCGCGAAGTAGATGGCCGCCACGACGCTGAACACCAGCAGGGGCTGGAAGGTGGCGTTGTTGATGATCTGGCCGGCGCGCGTCACCTCGGTGAAGCCGATGATGGCGGCCAGCGAGGTGCCCTTGATGATCTGCACCAGATAGCCGACGGTGGGCGCCAGCGCGATCCGGGCGGCCTGCGGCAGGACCACGTCGCGCATGCGCGAGACATAGGACAGGCTCAGCGCCTCGGCCGCCTCCCATTGCCCGCGCGGGATGGCCTGGATGCAGCCGCGCCAGATCTCGCCCAGGAAGGCGCCGCTGTTGAGCACCAGGGCGATGCCGGCGGCGATCCAGGGGTTGATGTCGAAGCCCAGCACCGGCGCGCCGAAGAAGATCAGGAACAGCTGCAGCAGCAGCGGCGTGCCCTGGAAGATCTGGATGAAGAGGCTGGATGCGCGCTGCGCGAAGCCGCTGTCCGAGACCCGCGCCAGCGCCAGGCCCAGGCCGACGATGGCGCCGCCGCCGAACGCGATCAGCGACAGGGCCACGGTCCATTTCGCGGCTTCCAGGATGAAGAGGAATTCGGCGAATCCGAAGGTACGCATGGTGGGCCTGCCCTCAGCGGCGGTCGGGATAGTTGAGCGTGCGCGCGTAGATCTGGCGGAACAGGGCCGAGAAGCCCAGGGCCAGCGCCAGATAGATCAGCGCGACGACGATGTAGATCTCGAAGCTGCGGAAGGTCTGCGACTGCAGGTTCGCGGCCACCGAGGTCAGGTCGTCGGCCGAGATCACCGACACCACGCTGGAACTCAGCATCAAGAGGATGAACTGGCTGGTCAGCGCCGGGTAGATGGCCTTCAGCGCCGGCTTCAGGATCACGAAGCGGAAGATCTCGTGGCGCTTCAGGTTCAGCGCCAGGCCGGCCTCGATCTGGCCCTTGGGAATCGACTCGATGCCGGCGCGGATGATTTCGGTGGCATAGGCGCCCAGGTTCACCACCATGGCCGTCAGCGCCGCGGTGTGCGCGCTCCAGCGCAGGCCCAGGGCCGGCAGGGCGAAGAAGAAGAAGAACAGCTGGACCAGGAAGGGCGTGTTGCGGATCAGCTCGATGTACGCGTTGATCACGAAGCGCAGCGGCGCCGGCCCGCCGGTCTTGCCCCAGGCGCAGGCGATGGCCACCAGCAGGCCCAGCACCATGGCCAGGAAGGAGAGCTCGATGGTCGTCCAGGTGCCCTGCAGCAGCAGAGGCCAGGCAGCGAACACCGCGCCGAACTGAAAGTCGTAGTTCACAACGCTTGTCTTCCGTTCTTCATCCGGTGGTCTGCGCGATTCCCCGCCACCGTGCCTGCAGTTTATGAAACCGGTTTCAATCCTTAAACAAGGGTTTACCCTTGATCATTCCGGCTTTCGCGAGGAGCCTCGCACAATCAGCTGGCCGGGCAGCAGGATCTGGCGCGGCGGCAGCTCATGCCCCTCCAGGCGCTCCAGCAGACAGCGCGCCGCGATGCGGCCGAGGTCGCCGGTGGGTTGGGCGATGGCGCTCAGGCCCGGCCCGACATGGGGCGCCCAGTCGGTCTCGTCGAAGCCCACGAAGCCCACGTCCACGCCCAGCTGCCAGCCCAGCCGGGCCAGCGCCGCCGCCACCCGCAGTGTCACCACGGCATTGCTGGACAGCAGGCCCAGCGGCTGGCGGCCGGCACGCTTGCGCGCGGCGCGCAGGGCCTGGTCCAGGGCGGCCTCCTCGCCTTCGTCGGATTCGAAGCAGGTCCCGCCCACGCCCTGCCCCGCCGTGAAGGCACGGAAGGCCTGGGCCCGCTCCAGGCGCGAGCTGACGCCGGCCATGGGTTCGGTGATGAAGAGCAGCTCGCGCCAGCCCTGGGCCAGCAGGTGGCCGGCGGCCAGCTGCACGGCGCCGGCGTTGTCCAGCGAGACGAAGTCCGAGGCCATGCCGGCATGGCGCCGGTCCACCAGCACCACCGGCTTGGCCAGGCGGGCGGCGGCGGCCAGGGCGGCCGGGTCGCTGCCCAGGGTGTTGAGGATGAAGCCCTCGACCTGGTAGGAGGACAGGGCCTCGATCGCCTCGCGCTCGCGCGTGCCGTCGTTGCCGAGGTTGAACAGCATCACCAGATAGCCGGCCTCTTGGCAGGCGCGCTCGGCGCCGCGCAGCACGGCCACCGAGAAGGGATTGGTGACGTCGGCCACCACCAGGCCGATCAGGCGCGAGCGGCCGCGCTTGAGGGCCTGCGCCATCGGGCTGGGGCTATAGCCCAGCTCGGCGATCGCGGCCTCGACCTTGGCGGCGATGTCGCGGGTCAGCAGCTCGCCGCGGTTCAGGAAGCGCGAGACCGTGGCCTTGGAAACGCCGGCGGCCTGGGCCACGTCGGCAATGGTGGCGCGGCTGGGCGAGGCGGCGGCGGTGGCGGCAGACGCGCGGGTCTTCGAAGCAGTGGAGCGGCGGGAGCTGGAGGCCATCTGTGACAGTCAGGCCGATGCCTGAAACCAGTTTCAGTAGTTTCAGCGGAATATAGCCGCTTGGCAGGCGAGATTGAAGCGCGCCGCCGCGCTCAGCGCCGGGCTACTTGCGTTCCCAGGCGTTGCACCAGCCCCTGGCCGCCACGTCCTTGCCAAAGAACAGGCCGCAGCCACCGCGCGCCGCGCCGGGCGCGCCGACATAGAGGGCGCAGTTGGCGCAGGTCTGGCCGGGCCGGTAGTCGGGGTTCTTCTGCGGGTCGACCTTGGCGGCGTCGGCGTGATAGGCCACGCCGCGAGCGCCGGGATCGGACTCCTGCAGCAGCGGGTCGTCCTCGGCCATGACCTGCCGCAGGGGCAGCGCGCCCAGGCCAGCCAGGGCCAGCAGCTGGAACCAGCGCCGGCGTTGCCTACCTCCGGCGTCCGGCGACTCTCTTGCGTCTTCCTTCATCAGCGGCTCCTCGATGCCTGGCTGTTGGCTTGGCGCGGGATTATCCCGGCAAGCCCCGCCCGGCGCCGCCGCGGCCGGCCGCTCAGCGCGCCAGGTAGCCGCCGTCCACCGGGTAATAGGCCCCGGTGACGAAGGAGGCGCGCTCCGAGGCCAGCCAGGCCACCAGCTCCGCCACCTCCTCCGGCCGCCCCAGCCGGCCGATCGGATGCGCTGCCACCAGCATGGCGTTGGCGGCGGCATCGGCCTCCAGCCCGGCGATCATGGGCGTGTGGATGAAGCCCGGGCCGACGGCATTGACCCGCACCCCCTGGGCTCCGTACTCCTGGGCCGCCACCTGGGTCAGGCCCAGCACGCCATGCTTGGCCGCCGTGTAGGCCGGCGCCGTGGCGAAGCCCACCGCGCCGAGGATGGAGGCGATGTTGACGATGGAGCCCCCGCCGCTCTTGAGCATGGCGGGGATCTGGTACTTCATGCCGTAGAAGACCCCGGACAGGTTGATGGCGATCACCCGGTCCCAGCCGTCCAGCGGATAGTCGGCGGTGAGCGCCTGCGGGCCGCCGATGCCGGCGTTGTTGCAGGCCACGTCGAGCCGGCCGTACTGCGCCACGGTGCGCGCCACCAGGCGCTCGCAGTCCTCGGGGCGGCTGACATCGGCGGGCACGAACAGCGCCTCGGCGCCGGTGGCGCGCACCAGCGCAGCGCTTTCCTCGCCGCCGCGCTCGTCGACGTCGGACAGCACCACGGTGGCGCCCTCGCGGGCCCACAGCAGCGCGATCGCGCGCCCGATGCCGGAGGCCCCGCCGGTGAGCAGGGCGATCTTTTGCTTCAGCAACATCACAAGTCTCCTGTTGGGAGGGCCGATTCTGTGCCGCGCCCCCGGCCCCGCCTTGACGCAGGACAAGAATCTCAGCGCCGCGCCGGCGCCTTGACCGCGGCGCCGCGCACCTCGAAACGCACCGCCTGCACCAGCCGCCCGCGCGCGTCCAGCAGGCGCAGTTCGTGGGGGCCCGGCCAGGGCGCCCAGCTCAGGCGGCGGCCCTGCCCCAGGCGCCGGCCGTCCAGCAGCCAGGTGCCGGGCTCGCCCTCGAAGGACAGGCGCTGGGCCGCCGGCGGGATGTCGGGGTCCAGCGCGAAGATGGCGCCGTCGCGCGGATTGGCAATGCCGCCCAGCGTCGGACCGGACTGCTGGGCGCTGGCGCGCAGCAGGGCCTGCTCGGTGCCGCGCACGAACCACTCGGGCCGCGCCGGCTCGCGCGCACGCTCGAAGGCAACGCTCTGCCGCAGCAGACCCGGCGGCGGCGCGGGCGGCCGCGAAGGGCGGCCCGCATGCAGGGCCTGCATCAGCGTCTGCCAGACCGGCGCCGCCCCGCTGATGCCGCTGACCCCATGCATGGGTTCGCCGCTGGCATTGCCCACCCACACGCCCACCGTGTAGCGATCGGAGAAGCCCAGGCACCAGTTGTCGCGCAGGTCCTTGCTGGTCCCGGTCTTGACGGCGGCAAAGCCGCGCGTGGCCAGCTCGCTGCTCAGGCCGAAGGTCAGAGCCCGCGCGCTGTTGTCGGCCAGCATGTCGGCGACGATGAAGCTGCTGGCCGCCTCGGCCACGCGGCGGCCCGGCGCACCCGGCACCGCCCCCCAGCGCCCGCCATTGGCCAGCGCGCGATAGGCATTGCTCAGGGCCAGCAGGCTGACGTCGGGGCTGCCCAGGGCCAGCGAGTCGCCGTAATAGCCGCCGCTCTCCGGCAGGGCCAGGCCCCAGTCGTTGAGGCGCTGGAACAGCGCATCGGCGCCCAGCATCGCCCCCAGGCGCACGGCCGGCACATTGAGGCTGTTGCCCAGCGCCGCCCGCGCGCTGACCCAGCCGCGGAACTCGCGGTCGTAGTTCTGCGGCAGGTACAGGCCGTGGCCGGTGCTGATCTGGGCCGGCGAATCGTCCAGCAGGCTGGCGGCCGTGATCAGGCGCCGCTCCAGCGCCAGCTGATAGACGAAGGGCTTGAGGGTGGAGCCGGGCTGGCGCCGCGCCAGCACGAAGTCCAGCTCGGCGGCGCTGGAGAGCTGACCGCCGCTGGAGCCCACCCAGGCCAGCACCGCGCCGCTGGCGTTGTCCAGCACCAGCACCGCCCCGTCCTCGACATTGCGCCCGGCCAGCTCGGCCAACTGGCGCTTCAGCGTGGCGATGGCCAGGCGCTGCAGGCGGGCATCCAGCGTGCTGCGCTGCGCGGCGGGCCCGTCGGCGCGCAGCAGCCGGCGGGCGTAATGCGGCGCCAGTTGCTCACCCAGCGGCATGCCCGGGCGGCGCTGCAGCGCGGCCTGCAACTGCGCCTCGGCGCCCACGCAATCCAGCTTCTGCTCGGCCAGCAAGGCGCAGGCGCGCTGCGCCACCAGGGCCGGCCTGGCATTGGGGGCGCGCAGCAGGGCCACGGCCAGGGCCGCCTCCTGCGCATCCAGCCCGGCCGGTGTCTTGCCGAACAGGGTCTGCGCGAGCGCCGGGACGCCCACCAGCTCGCCGCGCAGGGGCACTTCGTTCAGATAGGCCTCGAGGATCTGCGCCTTGCTCCAGCGCGCTTCCAGCTGCCTGGCCACCAGGGCCTGGCCCAGCTTCTGCACCACGCTGCGGCCCTGGCCCGGGCGCGCCAGGTCGGCGTCGATCAGGCCGGCCAGCTGCATGCTCAGGGTGGAGGCGCCGCGCGTGCGGGTGTTCCACAGATTGCCCCAGGCGCTGGCCGCCACGGCGCCCCAGTCGACGCCGCTGTGCTCGTAGAAGCGCCGGTCCTCGCTGAGCAGCAGGGCCCGCAGCAGGGCCGGCGACATCTCGGCCAGCGGCACCCAGGCCAGGGCGCGGCGGCTGCGGTCCAGCCTCAGGGTCTGCAGCGGCTCGCCCCGGCGATCCAGCAGCGTGAAGTCCGAGACGCGGTGGGCGGCCTTGTAGGCGGCAAAGTCGGGCAGGGCCTGGGTCGTCGTGGCGGCCAGGCCCAGCAGGGCTGCGGCCAGCCAGGGCCGCGTCAAGGGCCTCCTCATCAAGGGCCGACCTCCAGCACCGCATTGGGCAGCTCGCCGAAGCTGTCGGGCGCGTACATGGCCTCGGCGCGCGTCGGCGGCAGCTGGAAGCGGCCGGCGTTGTTGAGGCGCAGCGTGTACTCGATCACATGGCGGCCGCGCGGCAGGTACTCGTAATAGCCGCGCCAGGCCTCGAAGCCGCGCTCCTCGTAGGCCGTCCAGGCCTGGCCTTCGCGCTTCTCGCCCTGCGCCGCGATCAGCGACTGCCCGCCCAGGCCCGTGCCGAGAATGGTGGCGCCGCCGGGCACCGGGTCGGACAGCACGACCCAGCTCATGTCGGTCTGCGCGTCCAGCTCCAGCCGGACGCGCAGCACGTCGCCCCGGCTCCAGCGCCCCTTCTCCCGCTGCTCCACCGGCTGCAGGCTGCGGCTCAAGCGGTAGCCCGAATTCAGCGCGGCCTTCAGCGGCACCGCGGCCAGGCTCTGCAGCGTCAGCCAGGGCTTGCCCGGCCCCTGCTGCTCGACGGCGAGCGCGCCGGGCTGTTCGGGCCAGGGCAGCAGCAGGGCCCCGCCCTCGGGCTGGCGCGCCCAGTCCAGGCCGAGGCTCTTGCCGCCCAGGGTCGCCACGCTCCGGCCCGCGGGTCGCACCGACTCGAAGCGGGCCGCGAACTTCTGCAGCGCGAGCACGCCCCAGAGATTGGCCGTGGTGGTGCGCCAGGCGCCGCGCTGCTGGCGGCCCAGGGCGCCCTGCAGCAGGCGCGGCAGCTCGTCCTGCCAGCCCGGCTGGTCCAGCACCGCCAGGATCAGGCGCGCGGCATTGGCGTCGGCGCTGTCCATCAGCCACCACCAGTCGTCGCCCTCCTCCTGGCTGAATTTGAGGGTGCTGCCGGCATAGCCGAGGCGGCTGCGCAACTGCGCCTCGGCCTCGGCCATGCGCTTGTCCCGCTCCGGCGCGCCGGCCAGGCGCCGGTGGATCAGCAGCCAGTCGATCAGCGCAGCGGTGGGCCAGGTGCCGACATTGCGGGCGTCGACCGTGGCCAGCAGGCGCGGGCTGGCTCGGCCGTAGCGCGACAGCGCCTCCAGCGCGGCCAGGCGCCGCACCTCGCCGTCCAGGGCCGGCGGCTTGGGCGACCAGAAACGCCGCGTCACGCGGCCCTCGACGAAGGCGGCCAGCCCGTCCAGCATTGCATTGCGCGACGACTCGGGCAAGACCTGACCCGCCTCGTGGGCGGCGGCGAGCAGATAGGCGGTGAGCTTGTCGCTGCCGCGCGGCGCCTCCTCGGCGCGGGGCGGGAAATATCCGGCCAGGCCATCGGCATCCAGGTAGGTGGGCAGACGCTCCATCAGTCGCTGCCACTGCTGCGCGTCCGCCAGGCCCAGGGCCCGCGAGCCCTGCTGCTCCAGGCAGCTGTAGGGATAGGTCTCGAAAAAGCGGCGCAGCCCCGGCAAGGCGCCGCTGAGGCGGGGCTGCAGGGCGACGTTGAGCCCGCCCCGCCCCGGCAGCGCATCGGTCGGCGTCGCGACGGGCAGGCTCAGGCGGCCGTCGAGCTGCGCCAGGCTGGCCTGCAGCACCCGCAGCGGCACGGCCGGCACGACCAGCTGGGTGGTCTTGAGGCGGTCGCGCGCCCCCTTGCCGGGCTCCGCGCCCTGCTCCTGCACCTCGGCCTCCCAGGCCAGGCTGAACGCGCCCGCCGGCACGCTGACGCTCCATTGCAGCTCGCGCGCCGCCCCGGCCGCCAGGGTCAGGTCTTGCGGCGGCAGGCTCAGCGGGCTGCGCACGATGCCCGCGCCGCCCGCCCCCTGGCTGTGGGCCGTGCCGCTCAGCGCGGCGCGCAGCTGCATGGTGCGCCCCGTGGTGTTGCGCAGGGTCAGCATGGCCTGGAACTGGTCGCCCTCGCGCACCAGGGGCGGCAGGCCCGAGAGCAGCTGCAGGTCCTGGCTGACGCGGATGCTGGTCTGGCCGGTGCCGAACTTCTGCGCGCCGGCGTCGGCCACGGCCACCAGGCGGAAGCTCGTCAGGCTGTCGTTGAGCGGCACCTCGACCAGGGCCTCGCCCTTCGCGTCGAGCTTGACCCGCGGCTGCCACAGCAGCAGGGTGTCGAACAGCTCGCGCGTGCCGCCGCGCCCGCCGCCGCCGCCCGCCGCCACCGCCTTGCGGCCGTAGTGGCGCCGCCCGATGATCTCGCTCTGCGCGCTGGCGGTCTCCACGCCCCAGGCCCGCTGGCGGATCAGCGCGGGCAGCAGGTCCCAGCTGCTGTTGGGCCGCAGGGCCAGCAGGCCCTCGTCCACCGCGGCAAAGGCCAGCTCGGCATCGGGCAGGGGCTTGCCGTCCTGGCTCACCTTGACGCGGGCCAACGCCTTCTGGCGCACGCCGTACTGCGGCTTGTCGGCGCTGACCGTCACTTGCAGCTGGTGTTCGGCCAGGCCCACCTGCAGCGCGGCCACGCCCAGCTTGAAGGAGGGCTTGGAGAGGTCCACCAGGGCCGTGGGCGGCTGGTAGTCGCGGCTGGCCCGCCAGTCATGCCACCATTGCCGCGGCGCGCGCCAGCCCCAGCTGAAGAAGCTGTACCAGGGCACGTCGAGGATGCGGCCGCGCAGGGCCAGCACCGAGACATAGACATTGGGCGCCCAGGCCTTGTCGATCTTCAGCTCGATGGTGGGATCGTCGCCGCGTAGCGTGAGCACGCGGGTTTGCAGGATGCCCTCGCGCTCGATGGCCAGCAGGGCGGTGGCCTCGCGGTAGGGCATGCGCAGCTGTAGCCGGGCGGTCTCGCCGGGCTCGTAGCGGCGCTTCTCGGGCAGCAGATCGATGCGGTCGTCGTTGTCCTGCGCGAACCAGAGTTCGCCCTGGCGGGTGATCCAGACGCCGGTGGCCGCCTGGGCGCTGCGGCCCTCGGCGTCCTGGGCGCTGGCGATCAGCTCGACCTGGCCGGCCGCTTCCAGCCGGGCCTCGCAGCCCAGCAGGCCCTGGGCGTCGCTGGTGCCGCTGCAGACCTCGCCCAGATCCTTCAGCTCCTGGCGGTTGTCGTAGGCATAGAAGCCGCCCACCATGCGCTTGCGGGTGCTGATGGTCTGCGTCAGCCGCGCCCGTACCTTGAGGGCCTGGCCCGCCAGGGGCTTGCCGGCCGTGTCCAGCGCCAGCACCTTGAAGCTCACCTGGCCGCGCACGCTGGCCCAGGACGAGGCCCGCACACCCACGACGACCTTGGCCGGCCACAGCGGCAGCGTCAGGCCGCGGGTCTGCAGCTCGCCGTTGGGGTCGTTGAAGCTGAGCTCGGTCAGCAGCTCGCTGGGCCGCTCCAGTTTGGGCAGGCCCTTCAGCCGCAGCTGGGCCGCGCCCTGGCCATCGGTGCTGAAAGCCTGCTTGTCGGCCACCAGGCGGGTATCGCGGGCGGCGGCGGGGGACTCCTCGCCGTCCTCGCCGGGCTGCTCGACCTGGGCCGGATCGCGCGGCGGCTCGAAGCTGAAATCCTCGTAGCCGGCAAAGCTCGGCGCCCTGGGCCGCAGCAGGGCCGAGACGCGCAGCGGGATCTGCGCCATGCCGCCGCCGGACAGATAGTTCAGCTGCGCGGCGAGCTGCAGCTCGGCCGGCGCGACCAGCGGCCCCTTGGGCGGCGTCAGCCTGGCTTCCACCAGGGGCACGCGGAACTCCTCGACGCGGAAGTCGCCGCTGTCCCAGGCCTGGCGGCGCCCACCTGCGCCCTCGCGCTCCAAGGTGATGCGGTAGACGCCCAGCTTGGCCGCCGGCGGTATCGCCCAGCTGCTGCTGGCGCTGCGCCGCCCCTGCCATTGCAGGGGCTGGGTGAACTCCTGGCCGCTGCCCTCATGGGTGAGCTTCATGCGCGCGGGCAGCTGCTCGGGCTGGGCCAGGCTCAGGCCCTGCCCGGTCTCGAGCCGGAAGAAATGCTTCATGGACACGGTCTCGCCGGCGCGCAGCAGACTGCGGTCCAGCACGGTATGGGCGCGGGCATCGGGCTCGGCCCCGCGCGCGGTCGGCTGGTTGAAGCGCCAGGACTCGATGCCCCGGTTCCAGCTGCTGAAGACGAAGGCCGTGTCCTGCACGCCCTGGCCCCCCTGGCCATCGGCCTTGCGTGCGGTGACGAAGAAGCCGTACTCGCCCTCGCAGCGCGTATCGCGCCCGTCCGGCAGCTCCAGCGCCAGCGGCACCGGGGCCAGGCCTTGCGCATCGGTCCTGCCGGCCCACAGGCGCTTGCCGCGGCAGTCGTTGACGGCGACATCGGCACCCGCCACCGGGCGGCCGCGGTCCAGGCTGGTGACCCAGACCAGGCTGTTCTCGCGGCCCCACTTGAAATGCACGCCCAGATTGGTCACCAGCACGCCGGTGCGCACGTACATGGGCTGGGGCTTGTCCAGCAGGGCCTGACCCAGGCGGCGTGAGGCCAGCTCGACCAGGTGGTAGCCGGGCGTGGCGATGGGCAGGCCCAGCACCTCGAAGGGGCGCGGATCGCCGCCCTGCAGCTGGGGCAGATCCAGGCGCTGCACGCCACTCTCCCGGTCCAGCATCGCCACCTCGCGCGTCGCGACATAGCGCTCGCTGCGACGGCCGTCGACGAGCTCCGTCCATTGCGACTGCGGCAGCCCCAGCTCGCGTGCCGGCAGTTGCGCCTCATGCCAGCGCTTGAGGCGCAGGTAGGCGGCCAGCATCTCGGCATCGGTCTCCAGGCGCTTGATGCGCACCTGGCCGGCGCTATGCCCGGGCCGCAGGTCGCCCTGCACATGGCGCAGGGTCACCGGCAGCATGGCGGGCCCCTCGGCCTCGCGCTCGATCACGCCGAAGGGCGCCGCCGCGAACTTGGCGATGGGCGGCGCCACACCGGTCGCCACCTTGAGCGGAAAGCTCGCGGCATTGGACAGGGGGCGGCCGCTGGCATCCTTGAGCCCGGCCGGCAGTTCGAGCGTGTAGCCGGCGCTCTCGGCCAGCGGGGTCGGGAAACGGATCTCGCTGAGCTCGGTCGACTTGTCGTCCTTGTCCAGCTGCGGCGCCAGCGCGGCACCGCCACTGGCGGGCTTGAGCCGCGCCTGCAGGGCCTGCTCGCGCGGCAGGGGTTCGGAAAAACGCAGCAGCAAGGGCCGGATCGGCATGCAGGGCGCGCCGGCGCGCTCGCGCTCGCAGCTGAACTCGGCCGTGAAGGGCTTGCGCACCTGGTAGTCGAAACGCTGCATCGCGCGGGTCTGCAGGCGCGGATTGAGCGCCGAGGCAATGCCCGGCCCCCAGATCAGCTGCATCCTGGCTTCCGGCGGCAGCGGCCGCTGGCAGGCCAGCACCAGCCAGCGCTCAGGGGTCTTGCTGATGCGGCGCGCCTTCAGTAGGGCGTCGCGCGCCGCGCCGCCGATCAGCCGGACCGGCAGGCGCTCGCCGATGCCCTCCACCTCGCACCAGGCGCCGCGCGCCAGGCTCTGCTCCTGCACCGGCCCGGTGAGCTTGAGCAGGAAATACTGCTCCTCCTCGATCTGGCTGCCGCCCCAGGGCTGAGCCTGCACGACACTGGGCGCACCGGTCTGGAAGGCGAACTCGCGCGGCCCCGTCAGCTCGGCCGCACCGAGAGGCTTGAACTGGCTGCGCAGCCGCAGGCTGCAGCGCGCGCCGGCCGGCAGCGGCTCTTCCAGGTCGAACAGCCATTCCTGCGCATTGGCCCAGCGCCCGGCACCCTTGGCAGCCGCCAGGCCTTCGCACTGCAGCTCGGCGGGATCGGCCTGGCGCGGGTCGCCCTGCGCCACCACGGGCTCCGAAAACTGCAGACGCAGCTGGCGGACCTGCGCGACCTCGCCCTGCGGGCTCATCTGCGTGACGCTGACCGCCTGGGCCTGGGTCCATGCCCCCAGCAGACACAGCAGCCCCAGCAGCGGTAGGACGGCGTTCTTGAGCGTGCGCTTTTCTTTCATCTGCCTCCCCAGGCATTGGCTTGCCGGGGAGTCTAGGGGCTGCGCGAAGCCTCGGCTACCGGCCCGCGCTCACACCGCCCTGCACGCCCTGGACAAACCAGTTCATGCCGGCGATGGCATCGTCGTCCAGCGCGCCCTTGGCCAGACGCTGCTGGCCGGTGGTGTCGAGCAGGCGACCCGAGAAGGGACGGAAACGCCCCGCCACGATGTCCTTGCGGCGCTTCTCGATCAGGGCGCGCGCGTCCTTGGGGATGGCGGGGTTCAGGGCACTGAGCTGGACCATGCCATCCTTGAGCCCGCCCCACACCGGCTTCACCGCCCATTGGCCCGCCTGCACGGCGCGCGCCTGCTGGGTGTAGTAGGCGCCCCAGTGATGGGTCACCGCCGCCAGCTGCGCATGCGGGGCAAAACGGCTCATGTCGCTGGTGTAGGCGATGAGCTTGACGCCCCTCTCCTCGGCGACCTGGGGTACGGCGGGCGAGCCGCTGTGGTTGGTCAGCACATCGGCCCCCTGGTTGACCAGGGTGAGGGCGGCCTCGCGCTCCCGCGGCGGGTCGTACCAGGCGTTGAGCCAGATCACCGAGACGCGTGCCTTGGGGTTGGCCGCCTGCATGCCCAGGGTGAAGGCATTGATGCCCTGCACCACCTCGGGCACCGGAAACCCCGCCACATAGCCCGCCACGCCGCTCTTGCTGGCCTTGCCCGCAAGAAGCCCGGCCAGGTAGCGGCCCTCGTAGAAGCGCGCGTTGTAGGTGTTCAGGTTGGGGGCCGTCTTGTAGCCTCCGGCGTGCTCGAACTTGACCTGGGGATACTCAGCCGCCACGCGCAGCGCCGGCTCCAGATAGCCGAAGCTGGTGGCGAAGATCAGCTGGTGCCCCTGGCTGGCGAGGTCGCGCATCACGCGCTCGGAGTCCGGTCCTTCGGATACGCCCTCAACCACGGTGGCCTTGATGCCCAGCGCCCTTTCCATGGCTTGGCGGCCCTGATCGTGCTGATAAGTCCAGCCCGCGTCTCCGATCGGACTGACATAGACAAAAGCCACTCTAGGCGGTGCGGCCGGTGGCTGGGTGGCGGACGCCGCGATGGCGGTGCCGCAGCCTCCCATGAGGCCTGACACCGAGACGAACAAGGCCCTGACAGGCCTGCGTATTTTAGAAGTAACGCTCTTCATAAGACTCCGGGGAGATTGACACCCAATGCTGCCGGCGGCACTGCCTGACGCAAGGCAGATGCATTGTCGCAGCAGCCTTGACCATGTCGACGCGAAGCGGTCCCGACGCTGCGTGCAAGCAAACGGCCAGGGGCAACCCGTTCTCGTTTCCGCAAAAGCAAAACCCCTCTCGAGGGTAGTCGAGAGGGGTTAGGCGGGATAATAGCCTGACGATGACCTACTTTCACACGGGAATCCGCACTATCATCGGCGCTGAGTCATTTCACTGTCCTGTTCGGGATGGGAAGGAGTGGGACCAACTCGCTATGGTCATCAGGCTTAAC
>Ga0255338_1001566_pt1 | contig 41750 bp, 39 predicted proteins | sample MeOH1_35cm_T4_19_FD_203715 | JGI IMG/M metagenome (GOLD analysis project Ga0255338, IMG submission 203715) | Sandy soil microbial communities from University of British Columbia, Vancouver, Canada - MeOH1_35cm_T4_195 | ecosystem: Engineered > Artificial ecosystem > Sand microcosm > Unclassified ... | reverse complement strand
ATTAACCGGATAATTGACTTAAATGTAATAAAAAAACGATTTCTGATGATTCTGAAATCTGAAATTTACCCAAAACTAGTAAGCAATAAATTCGAAACCTTGAATTTATGACTTGTTCAGGGTTTCCTTAATGAGTGATGCCATCTGCTTACTCCCTAAAAAACATGTTGTGTTTGAGTTGCTAAGAAGTGTAAAAATACGAGCACGATCATCGCACGTTGCGATGAACTGAATCAAAAGGGCTATCAGCTCGCACTCAGCGGTATCACAAAAATTAATGATGAGATCAAACATTTATTGCCCTTCATCAAGGTTGTCAAGGTTGACGTAAATGCTTTAGATGAAAAATCTTTAATGAACATAATAGCCGAGGTAAAACGATGGCCGATTTACTGATGGCTGAGAAAGTTGAAACCCGTGAAATGGCAAGATACTGCATTGCGCTGAATTTCCAGATGCTACAAGGATTTTATTTTGCGAGACCCGAAATCATATCAGGAAAACGTATCAACCCATCCAAGCTTTCCTTATTAAAATTACTTCTGCTCGTGGTAAAGGATAGCGATATTGCCGAAATTGAAAATGAACTTAAGTATCAGCCAAGTTGGAGTTATAACCTGTTACACATGGTTAACTCAGCCGCCTCCGGTTCATCACAGACGATTAACTCTATCAAACGCGCAATCATGGTACTGGGGCGCAAGCAGTTACAGCGTTGGCTGCAATTGCCTCTTTATACCGCCAATCAGAAAAGCGATGGCACGTCTGATGCTTTAATGCAAACAGCCGCAGCACGTGGTAAATTAATGGAATTTATTGCGATAGAAGATCGTCCACATGATAAAAATCATCAGGATCGCGCGTTTATGGTTGGCGTTTTATCATTGTTAGATGCATTGCTCGGTATTGAGATGACCAAAGTTGTCGGAACGCTGAGTATTCAAGAAGATATGAGGCAAGCCTTATTGCGCCGTCATGGCTATCTGGGACGACAGCTCGCATTAGTCGAAGCAAATGAAACGGGTAGAATTGACAAAATCCTGACCATCATTACCGAACTTGGCTATCTCAGCATGAATCAATTCACACAAATGCAATTGGAAGCACTCGCCTGGGCTAACCGGATTGGCGAGACAGCTGGTAACTCAAAATAAATAATATCCATCAGAAACTGAATTTCTTAAATCCTATAACCCTCACAAGAAAATTCGAATCATGCGTCAGATTATTTTAGATACCGAAACGACCGGCCTGGAACATAAGGTTGGACACCGCATTGTAGAAATAGCTGCGGTGGAATTATGCAACCGCCAACTGACCGGCAATTACTTTCATTATTATCTTAACCCCGAGCGGGAGAGCGATGACGGCGCACTGCAGGTGCATGGATTAACGACTGAATTCCTCCGGGACAAACCAAAATTCTCCGATATAGCAAAAGAATTCCTCGGCTTTATCAGTGACGCCGCATTGATTATCCATAACGCTCCATTTGATACCGGGTTTATCAATCATGAATTAAAGTTGGCGAAATTACAGACATTGGATAATTATTGCCATCAAATAATTGATACCCTGAAATTAGCCAAGGAATTCCATCCTGGTAAAAGAAACAATCTGGATGCACTTTGTGAACGATATAAGGTCGATAACTCCAAACGATCATTGCATGGTGCTTTATTAGACGCCGAACTGCTGGCCGAGGTTTATCTCGCCATGACCCGCGGACAGGAAAGCTTGCTTATCGATCTGGAAACAATGGACTCCATCAATTGCTCAGCAATTGACATGAATACCCTTGACTTGAAAGTATTACTAACTAACAGCACAGAAATTGCACTGCATAGACAACAACTCAATGAAATCACCCAGGAAAGCAATGGCAGGTGCATATGGAGTAAGTTTGAATCCAATTAAAAACAGATATCAGTTACTCCATTTACCAGCCTTAATTAATTTATTCTTAAGGCCTAGCAAAGGAAAACCTTGTGAATAAGCTTTCCTGGCAAAATCTTCAGCTTTTTTATAATCTTTCCTCTCAAAGTATAATAACCCCAGATTGTAGTTAAAAGTGGGATTCTCTGGATCGATCTGCAAAGCAACATTAAGCTGCTCCAGAGCCATATCCAGTTTCCCCAGCTCAAGCAGGTGACTGCCGTATAGAGAACGCACCATCGCATCGCCCGGCTTAAACCGTATAGCGCGGTCAAAATAACAGAGTGCAGAATATTTGGCACCGGTCGGTTTCGATTGCTTATCCCTGATTGAGAGCCTGCTCATCGCAGACAAGGCACGATGATGATTTGGAAATGCATTTAATGTATAGCTAATATCGGAACCAATCGTGCCGGTCATACCAGCCGTTAAATTCTCAACATCCTTTGAAAAGTGAAAGCTTTCAACAACTCGTAACTCCTTCTTCTTATGGCCACTATTGGTATAGTCAAATGGCCCGTATTGGCCTGGCCCATAGTTGGCTACTTCACCGCAAAGTGGAGATGCATACAAAAGACTACCCATCAACAGCAAAGTTATTGTAGTGATAACCAGCAATAAAGCTTTTATACGGATTTCTTTATTTATATGCTTCATGATGTTGTAATCACTCAATAAAAGTATCTGGAAGATCATTCTAAAATTAACCGCTCAGCATGTGAACAAAAAATCAATTCAACCACCCGTAACTTTCCCCCAGGAATCCCGCAATGTCACGGCACGGTTAAACACTGGTTTATCAGATTTCATATCCAGCCTATCTGCAGCAAAATAGCCATTACGTTCGAACTGAAAACATTGTTCGGGTTGTGCATCACGGAGTGATCTCTCCAGATATGCCGAAATTACCTCTTTTGAATCAGCATTTAACGATGTTTTATAATCCTTACCACCGCTATCTGGATAAGGGTCAGTAAATAATCGATCATACAGACGCACTTCTGCCGATTGCGCATGTCTGACTGATAACCAGTGAATATTACCTTTGACCTTGCGGCTTTCCACACCGGCGGTTCCACTCTTGGTGTCAGGGTCATAGGTGCAATGGATTGCTTCTATATCACCTTGCATATTCTTATCCACGTGTACACATTTCACAATAAAAGCATACCGCAGCCGAACTTCAGTACCTGGTGAAAGGCGGAAATAACCTTTAACGGGTACTTCCATAAAATCATCCCGTTCAATATAGAGCGTTCTGGAAAAAGGAATTGCCCGTTTTCCCCATTCCGGCTTTTGCGGATGATTGGGAGCAAAGCAATCTTCTTCCCGATCTTCCGGATAATTGTCGATAATCAGCTTCAATGGCTTCAGTACGGCAATACGGCGTGGTGCGCATTCATTCAGATCCTCCCGCAGACAGTCTTCCAGGATACTCATATCAATCCAGGAATCCGCCTTACTGATACCAATCCGCTCGGCAAACAATCGAATGGAGCGCGGTGTAAAGCCCCGGCGGCGAACACCCGCCAATGTGCTCAACCGAGGGTCATCCCATCCATCCACCAGCCTGCTTTCCACCAATTCGATCAACTTGCGCTTACTCATGACGGTATACGTCAGATTGAGGCGGGCAAATTCGATTTGCTGTGGATGACAAGGCACTTTGTCCGCCAGTCGATCCAGCACCCAATCGTATAGCGGTCGATGGTCTTCAAATTCCAGGGTACACAAGGAATGCGTAATTTTCTCCAGCGCATCGGAAATACAATGCGTATAGTCGTACATTGGATAAATGCACCATTGATTGCCGGTACGCTGATGATGCACATGACGAATGCGATAAATCACCGGATCACGCATGTTAATATTGGGAGAAGTCATATCGATCCGGGCCCTCAATACATACTGACCATCCGGAAATTCCCCGGCTTTCATGCGCCGGAACAAATCCAGATTTTCCGCGATCGGACGATCCCGATAAGGGCTATTCTTGCCGGGGCTGGTCAGGGTTCCACGCAACTCACGAATTTCCTCTGCGGTAAGGCTTTCGACATAGGCTTTTCCCTGACTGATCAGATATTCTGCAAATTCATACAATTGATCAAAATAATCGGAGGAATAATAAAGGTGCTGCCCCCAATCAAAACCTAACCAGGACACGCTGTCACAAATTGAATCAACATATTCCTGCGCCTCCTTCTCGGGATTGGTATCATCAAAACGTAAATGACACACCCCGCCATAATCATGCGCAATGCCAAAATTAAGACAGATACTCTTGGCATGACCGATATGCAGATAGCCATTTGGTTCCGGTGGGAATCGTGTTTCTACACGTCCATTCCACTTACCTGTACGATTATCCTCATCGATAATGTTACGAATAAAATTAGAAGGCACTGACTCCGCGGGCGAGTTAATTTCAGACTTTTCTTTCAAGTTTATCTCTCGGAATGGTTTAATATAATCAATCGCTGAATAGATGGATTATAACGGTGATTAATCGAAAATCCATCACACAAAGAATAACCTATTCACTGCAACTGTAGCACGCTGCAAAACAATCCGTTCCATATTTGACTTTTGCTTACATCTGACTTAAAATTCGCGACTCTCTTTGAATACGCAGGACAGGTTTTTGTGAAAACATTTTCAGCCAAACCACACGAAGTTAACCATGATTGGTTTGTCATCGATGCGACCGATAAAGTATTGGGTCGCTTAGCTTCGTTAATTGCCCATCATTTACGTGGCAAACATAAACCCATTTACACACCGCACGTTGATACCGGCGACTACATCGTTGTCATCAACGTCGATAAGCTGCGTGTTACCGGCAATAAATCGGAAGACAAGATTTATTACCGTCACACGGGCTATCCTGGTGGCATATATGCCACCAGCTTCAAGAAAATGCATGCGCGTTTTCCGGGACGCCCCCTTGAGAAAGCGGTAAAAGGAATGTTACCCAAAGGGCCGCTGGGATATGCAATGATCAAGAAACTTAAGATATATGCAGGCGAAGGACATCCCCACGCCGCCCAACAACCGCGACCACTTGAAGTTAGAGCTTAATATATGACTACACAATATAACTACGGAACCGGCCGACGCAAAAGTGCGGTTGCTCGGGTCTTCATCAAACCAGGAAAAGGTTCGATCATTATCAATGACAAACCCATTGATGAATTTTTCTCCCGCAAAACAGGCCGCATGATCGTCAGACAGCCCCTTGAATTAACAAATAACGCGACATCATTTGATATCATGGTAAACATTCATGGCGGTGGTGAATCGGGTCAGGCAGGCGCAGTACGTCATGGCATTACCCGTGCGCTGATTGATTATGATGCAACACTCAAGTCTGTACTCAGCAAAGCCGGACTGGTAACTCGCGATGCACGGGAAGTTGAGAGAAAGAAAGTTGGCTTGCGTAAGGCGCGTCGACGCAAACAATTTTCTAAACGATAATATTTTTTTAAATATAAAAAAGCCGCCTTCTTTTTATGGCGGCTTTTTAGTTTTATATTTGTACTTTCCAGAGAAATGAATAGGAATCACCATGATTAATATCGGTATTGTTGGTGGAACAGGCTACACTGGCGTGGAATTGCTTCGCTTACTGGCACAGCACCCAAAAGTAAGAATCAAGACCATCACATCCCGCAGTGAAGCTGGCATGGATGTCGCGGATCTATTTACTAACTTGAGAGGACATATTAAGCTCAAATTCAGCGATCCTGCTAAAGCAAAACTCGATAAATGTGATCTGGTTTTCTTCGCCACACCGAATGGTATCGCCATGCAGCAAGCCGAGTCCTTAATTAATGCCGGCATCAAAGTTATTGATCTGGCCGCAGACTTTCGCATCAAGGATGTCGGCGAATGGGAAAAATGGTATGGTATGTCGCATGCTTGCCCGGATTTGGTGGCAAAAGCAGTATATGGCCTACCAGAAATTAATCGTACGCAAATCAGAAACGCACATCTCATTGCAAATCCAGGCTGTTACCCAACTGCTGTGCAACTTGGCTTTCTCCCACTCATAGAAGCCGGCGCGGTGGATATCAATCACCTGATCGCCGATGTAAAATCCGGTGTTTCCGGTGCGGGCAGAAAAGCTGAAGTCCATACTTTACTGGCGGAAGCATCCGATAATTTCAAAGCATATGGCGTACCCGGACATCGGCATCTTCCGGAAATCAAACAGGGGCTATCACATATTGCCGGAAAGCCAGTCGGACTCACTTTTGTTCCCCACCTCGTTCCAATGATTCGTGGCATTCATGCAACACTGTATGCAAAATTAACAAAAAAAATAGACCTGCAATCGTTATATGAGAAGCGTTATAGTAACGAGGCTTTTGTTGATATACTACCAGCAGGAAAGCATCCTGAGACTCGCTCTGTCCGTGGTTCCAACCTCTGCAGAATCGCTGTTCATCAACCTCAAAACGGTGATATGGCAGTGATACTGTCGGTCACCGACAATCTGGTGAAAGGTGCAGCCGGGCAAGCAATACAAAATATGAATATCATGTTTGACCTGACGGAAACACTGGGTATCAGTCAAATTCCATTGCTCCCGTAAAATGTTTATTAATCAGACGACTTGTCGACAATAGTATATATACATTACCATTGGCTTCTGTATCAACACGATCCATTTTATTTCTGGTTAACCAAATAGATAAATAAAGAATAAACACTGTGCCTTGCGTTATTTATAGGTGACTTGCTTGTCGACTCTTCAGGTACCACCAATGTTTAAATTTAAAGCACTTAGAATGAGTGAGTTCTTTCCAAGAAAACCAGATATTCTATCTTCTCGCGTAGCAATACGTCCTCGTATTCCATGGTATTTCCGTCTATCGATTATTGTAAGCCTTGGCGTCTCTCTGCTTCTGCTGTCGTGGGGCATGTACGAAGCAGGTAGTCGATCGGATACCGCCCAGCATGAGATAATCCAGAACGAGGAGTTTGATCAACCATATAACACAGGAACCTGTTTGCAAACCAAACGTCAACAACTTTGTATACAACAGGCTAGTCTGGTACGGCAATTACAAATCAGCAACACAACCAACAATAATCTTGCCAGTCAGGTTAAATTTCTCACGGATGAAAATAGTCAGTTGAAAGAGAAAGTATCATTTTTCCAGTATTTAACATCCGGTAACACAAAAACTGATGCGGGTATTTCAATTCATCATCTTAGTTTACAGAAAGGACAAACGCCCAACGAGTACCGCTATACACTATCTCTGATTCAGGGTGGAGAAAGACCTGGTGATTTCACTGGAAACCTCAGGTTTCTAGTCAATCTGCAACAAAATGATCAAACTAAAACCGTACCCCTGACCAATAAACAGAATGGACAGGATTTTTCCATCAATTTTAAATTCTTTCACCGACTTGAAAGGAGTTTCAAGGTACCACCTGATACCATCGTAGAAAGTTTACAAGTGCAGGTTTTTGAAAAAAATAACACCACAGCAAAATTAACTCAGACCGTTGAATCAACTATATAAAGGAAATAATTATGTTTGGAAAAAAAAGCAATAACAAGTTTCATGATCATATTGATACCTTGGTTGGAGCCAACACTCATATCAAAGGTGATATCAATTTCAGTGGCGGTATCCGGATTGATGGACATGTGACCGGCAATATTAGCGCTACAGATGATGAACACAGCACTCTCGTGTTGAGTGATGAAGGCAGCGTTGAAGGAAAAATAAAAGTTGCCAATGTAATTATTAATGGTGCCGTGAAAGGACCGATTCACTCCAGCGAATACCTGGATCTACAAGTTAAGGCCCGGATCTATGGCGATATACACTATACTGCATTAGAAATGCGTTTAGGTGCAACGATAGATGGAAAATTGTTTCATCAGGATAAATTACCGTCAGAGAATAGGCATGAGAAAGTCATAACCTTAATCCAACCCGAGCCAGAAGTGCCAGATCAACCACAACAAGAGATTAGAAGTCATCTAAATAAATCTTCTGTGAGTAAAAATGAATATGACAATCGATACAAATAGCCCTCTTCTGTTTACAGACAACGCTGCTTCCAAAGTAAAACAGTTGATCGAAGAAGAAGGCAACAAGAATCTTAACCTTAGAGTCTTTGTCAGCGGCGGTGGATGCTCTGGTTTTCAGTATGGATTCACCTTTGATGAACTCGTTAACGAAGATGATACCGTCATGGAGAAAAATGGTGTCAAGCTATTGGTAGACCCTATGAGCTTCCAATATCTTATTGGCGCAGAAATTGATTATCAGGAAAACCTACAAGGTGCTCAATTTATAATCAAGAATCCGGGTGCAGCCAGTACATGTGGTTGCGGTTCATCATTTTCGGTATAACTTCATTATTGCTTGTGGTCGCCACAGTCCTGTCTAACAGATAAATTCAAACAGGATAAATTGCGCCCAGTACCCTGCTGCCTGTCGCACCGGTAACAGCCGACAGATTCCCTGGCTTCCCCGATATCGTTTGTTGTGCCAGCCAGGCAAACGCATAGGCCTCGACCCAGTCTGTCGCAATACCCAGTTGATCTGTCAGCGCCACATGTTTTCTACGCACAGCATCAACCAGGCGATCCATCAACACAGTATTATGCGCCCCACCACCACACACGTAGATTTCCTCTGCAGTCGGGCAATAGTCATGTATTGAGTTGGCTATCGCAGCAGCGGTTAACTGCAACAGTGTTGCCTGCACATCTTCGGGTGCTTCAGTACCCTGTAACTTGTTAATCAACCAATTCATATTAAACAGATCTCTTCCCGTACTTTTTGGCGGAGGGCTCGAAAAGAAGGGATCTTCCAGAAATCTTTCCAGCAAGCCGGGAATGACCTGACCGGTAGCCGCCCAGTTTCCATTCTGATCATATGCACGCCCCTTATATTGCAAACACCATGCATCCATCAGCATATTCCCAGGGCCGCAATCAAAACCAATCACCGTTTTCTCAGGATGAAGGCTGGTTATATTGGCAATACCGCCAATATTTACGATGATACGATGGTGATCCGGACTCATAAACACAGCCTGATGAAATGCAGGAACCAGTGGCGCACCCTGCCCTCCCGCTGCAATATCACGGCTTCTGAAATCAGCAACTACGGTTATCCGAATTAACTCAGCCAGTAAAGCCGCATTAACCAATTGGATCGTATAATTCTTCCCAGATTCTGGGCAATGCCGCACGGTTTGACCGTGACATCCAATTGCGACAACTTCCCGGGGCAGAATGCCACTTTCTTTCAACAAACCACCCGTTGCAATCGCATAAAGCCGGGAAAGTTGATTACCCAGCAGGGCTGCACGATTCAATTCATCATGACCGGGCTGCTGCAGCGACAACAGTTGAGTGCGCAAGGCATCATCATAGGATAAAAAAAAAGTGTGAATCAGCGTTGGTGTAGCTGTACTGAAGTCAACCAGAACAACATCGACACCGTCCAGGCTCGTGCCTGACATGATGCCGATATAATAAATAGGTTCCAACTGCCAGTCAGCCTATTGAAGGGTTACAGTGATGTGCAAGATGATACCCATTCAGCTGATAATCCTGCATTTATTAATAGTCATCGCTTTGACAAGACTGCCCGTCAGCAGTCCATCCATTCCTGGCATATTAATTCAAGGATGCATAATGAATATTACGCATGATATTCAATCGGGCAACCAATGACTTGGTTCCTTCTTCAAATTTCTTTAAATCTTTCTTTGCGATGGGTGGTGCACTCGGCAGGATGACTCTCGATGGATCACGCTGCGCACCATCCACCCGCAGTTCGTAATGTAAGTGTGGGCCCGTTGCCATACCCGTCGATCCCACATAACCGATCACATCACCCTGATTGATACGTTTCCCCTTGCTGAGTCCACTGGCAAAGCGGGATAAATGGCCATAGGCTGTTTCATACTTCCCGTTATGTCTCAGAATCACCAGATTACCATATCCATTCTGTGAACCGGAAAAAGCAACGATTCCATTGGCAGTAGCCTTCACAGGCGTGCCCGTTGGCGCAGCGTAATCGATACCCTTATGTGCGCGCCACTCTTTCAGCACTGGATGGAAACGTGCATTCGTAAATCCGGAACTGATGCGCGAAAATGCCAGTGGAGAGCGCAGGAATGCTTTACGCAGACTGTCACCTTCCGGCGTATAGTATCCGTCATCGCCATTCGATGCACGAAAATACACTGCCTGATGAGATTTTCCCTTATTAACAAATTCTGCAGCCAGAATTCTCCCTGTTTTTGCTCTCTCACCGTTATCCAGCAACGTTTCATAAACGATTGTAAAATGATCTCCCTGGCGCAGATCCCGATAGAAATCGATATCCGAAGCAAAGATCTCTGTCAGTTGTACTGCAATATTATTGGGCATATCCGCATTGTCTGTCGCGGCAAACAAGGAACTCATGATTACGCCTGATTTCATATGAATCTGCGAATCAAGTTCAATGGGTTGTTCTGATATCCTGAATACTTGGTCGGTCTTTTCCAGCAGAAATAACTCTTCATTGCCGAAAGAATAACGCAACGACAATAATTCGCCATCTGACGAAGTTTGTGCATGAATGGTTTTGCCGGGTTTTAATTGACGCATTGCACGGCTGTCTCGGGCAATACGCAAAAATTCATTTGAATCCTGATGATTGATTTCAAGTCGATTCAGAATGGCTGCGATCGTATCACCGCGCCGAATACTCTCCTGATGCCAGAAGGTTTGGGGAGATTGGGCCTCCGATGCAAATTCCGGAAGCGATAAATCAAGCACGACATCTTCTACCTGAACTTCTTCAAAAGAAGGGGTATTCGGCGCAATACCGAATGCCGTGACGATACCAAATAGCGGTAAACTGGAAAAAGCGACCAACCAGCGGATTGTTTTTTTTGTAAGTTTTGATGATTTTTGAGCTAGAATCCTTTGTTTACTGCTAAATGGCATAAATAGCATATATGAAGTACCTCCAGTCATTTCTATCACTAACCAATAAATATAAGTTTAACATAAAAACAGACAGAACATGTACCAAGGTACAATTGAAATTGTACTAAAATGTTTTCATGGATAAAAAAATTAAATAAAAATCTTCGACTTATTAACTGTGAATAAATCAATTAAATCTCAACTTGATATTATAAAACGAGGTAGCCATGAGCTATTGGTTGAAACAGAGCTGGAAAGTAAGCTTATTTCTGGTCAACCACTACGAGTTAAGGCCGGTTTTGACCCGACTGCACCGGATCTGCATCTAGGCCATGCGGTGCTACTCAATAAACTCCGTCAATTACAAGACATGGGTCACCAGATATTTTTCCTGATTGGTGATTTCACAGGCATGATTGGCGATCCCAGCGGGAAAAATGCCACCCGTCCCCCACTATCGCGAGAGCAGGTTTCAGAAAACGCCAAGTCTTATACGACTCAGGTTTATAAAATATTGAGGCCTGAGCAGACAGAAGTCGTGTTCAATTCTTCCTGGATGGATAAGCTCAATGCAGCCGACCTGATAAAACTATCTGCAACGCATACCGTCGCCCGCATGCTTGAACGGGATGATTTTGACAAGCGATATCGCAACAATCAGGCGATTGCTATTCATGAATTTCTTTACCCTTTGATTCAGGGCTATGACTCTGTCGCACTCAAGGCAGATCTTGAACTGGGCGGTACCGATCAGAAATTCAATCTGTTGATGGGGCGAGAGCTACAGAAACATTTCGGACAGCCACCGCAATGCATTCTCACCATGCCATTACTGGAAGGATTGGATGGCGTTAATAAAATGTCCAAGTCCTTGAATAATTATGTTGGCATCACCGAGAGCCCAAAAGAGATATTTGGCAAGCTGATGTCTGTCTCCGACACATTAATGTGGCGCTATATTGAATTATTATCGTTTGAATCATTGAGTACGATCCAGAAATGGCGACAGGAAGTCCAGGAAGGCCGTAATCCGCGTGATATCAAAGTACAGTTTGCTCAGGAAATTGTCGCACGCTTCCATAATCAATCGGAAGCCGTGGCAGCACTCGTTGATTTTGAAACACGTTTTAAACACGGCGCAATGCCTGACGACATGCCAGAAATCAGCATACAAACAGCAGATACCGATATCCCGCTGATCCAGATATTAAAACAGGCAGAATTAACGGCCAGCACCAGCGAGGCACTTCGCATGATCAGCCAGGGCGCCGTCAGGTTGGATGGTGAGAAAGTAGAGGACAAATCCCTCAGGGTACTGCGCGGAACATCTGCTGTGATACAGGTTGGCAAACGGAAGTTTGCCAGAGTCAGCATTAACTGATCAAGATTAAATCTCCACCAGTGCTTGAAGAATGCAATGTAATCATACAGTAATATAAATAATTTGCTGATCATCGAATATTCAAGTATAATCCGCGCTTAGCTGAATACGGGCTCAATCCTGTACTCAGCTTCTCTGGTTTCATCGTTCCTGGCCTCCCTTCAATTTTTCAAGTTTTTTCCGGAAAATGTACAGCACTTTGGTTAGCGGCGATGCTTTATTAATGCGCTAGCAGTGTTATCTATTTTCTTTTGTCCGCATATCTGCTGCGCGCCTAATTTTCACTTTCTAGGAAAACAACGTGTCTTTTGAAGATCTAAATTTAAATCCTGCTATTATCAAAGCAATTAATGACGCCGGCTACACCATACCGACTCCTATCCAAAAACAGGCTATTCCTGAATTACTGGCTGGTCATGATGTCATGGCATCCGCGCAAACCGGTACTGGAAAAACGGCTGCTTTCATGCTGCCAGCACTCCATCTTCTGGCCACACCACCCAAGGTACAGAGCCGGGGACCCCGCGTTTTAGTACTGACGCCAACACGCGAGCTGGCCATTCAAGTATCTGAAGCAGCCATGAAATACGGCAAATATCTCCCGCGCATCAAAGTAGTCAGCATTCTTGGCGGGATGCCCTATCCTCTGCAGAACAAATTATTATCACAACCCGTCGATATTTTAGTGGCAACACCCGGGCGCTTGATCGACCATATCCAGCGCGGCCGTATCGACTTCAAGCGATTGGAAATGCTGGTTCTGGATGAAGCTGATCGGATGCTCGACATGGGCTTTATCGACGATGTCGAAAGTATCGCATCCGCCACGCCGGCTACCCGACAAACCATGCTGTTCTCTGCCACGCTGGATGGTGCCATCGATAAAGTGGCGGCGCGACTGTTAAAAACACCCAAACGAATTCAAGTCGCTTCACAAAAAGAGAGACTTGAGAATATTGAACAGCGACTCCATTACGTCGATGATATCTCGCACAAGAACCGGATACTTAACCATGTGCTGCGTGATGAAACACTCAAGCAGGCGATTGTCTTCACTGCGACCAAACGGGATGCGGACACCTTGGCGGATAGTCTCTATGCACAAGGCTATGCAGCGGCCGCATTACATGGCGACATGAATCAACGCGAACGCAACCGCACACTGACCAAACTTCGCAGTGGTGGACTCCGCGTTCTTGTTGCGACGGATGTCGCGGCACGCGGTATCGATATCGCCGATATTACCCATGTGATTAATTTTGATCTGCCTAAATTTGCCGAAGATTATGTACACCGCATTGGCCGTACGGGCCGTGCCGGTGCATCCGGTATTGCCGTTTCCTTTGCTTCAAACCGGGACGGGATGCACCTTACGAAAATAGAGCGTTATACGGGTCAACGCATCACCTCCCACGAAATACCCGGACTGGAACCCCGCGTGAAACCACGCGTCCAGCATGGTGGTTTTAAAGGTGCGAATGCACCCAGTGTTACACAGAAACGCAAACGTTCGCCGTTTGCAAGCAATAATCCACGTCAATTTAATGCAACACCCAGCAGCGATGCAAATGGCAATCGGAATAGCGGGCATCAAAGCCGCCGGTCATTTGGTCAGGATAGCAGACCAGGCTCACACAGGAATGGCAGTACTGCCGGATCAGGCCATCACTTTGCACGACCCAAGTAATTTCTGATATGTACGCAATGATTCGATCCATTCGAATCATTGCCTGCTGATTCAATACTCCAGCACTTCTGATTTAGCTTTCTCTTTGCACAAGGAAACTAGATTCTCTCCTGCAAAGGCCTGCGTTTCTGCAGCGTCTGCACAATCCAGTAAACAGCCAGTGCGACCAGCAAGTGTTTGATGGTATGACCACTGATTATCTGACCCCAGCTGTAAATTTCCGCATCCAGCACCTCAGTCAGCTTGGCCACCGCATATAGCGCAACAACCTGATATATATCCGTTCCACGTGTATATCTTGATGGAAACAGCATACTCAGCAAGAGTATAAGCAGTATTGAATAGAATTGTGAAACGACATAAAAATTTAGACTACCAACCCCCATCTGTTCAGTCCAGTACCAATACACAACACTCGCCAGACCCAGCACTGTCAGAAAAGGCAGCGACCACACTCCCACCTGCGCACCAATCCGTTCAGTCAACACCGCTGACAACAATGCCATGATACCCAGCGCAATCGGGATTCGGTCCCAAACCAAACCATCGTTATCCGGTGACCAGTGATAATAGGTTGAACCCACTGCCGCCATCACAACGCTTAGAAACAGAATCCAATACGGCCAGCACTCAGCCGTTTCAATGAATACCTGATTCCGGACAGATGACCGGGATAAGCGTACAAGAAACCACAATCCAGTCAATCCGCTGATGAAAATAGCTAAATTTGAAATAACATTAAAAAAATCAGGAATCGAAAAGAATATTCTTTGATCTGCAAACTGATGATAATCGGATGGCTGGGTGACCGGGGGCAGAAAAAATGCCGCGAGGATAACCATTACCGACAATCCTGCCAGCATCCAAAGCCGTCGTTGCATCGTTTAGCCCCGTTAGTTCATGGAAGATTATCAATACATGTTGGCAACCGCTTCCTCGATACGCCCAACCGTGATTATTTTAATGCCAGGAATGGATAGCTTCGGCTTATTGGCAATCGGGATAATCGCCTGACTGAAACCCAGTTTGGCGGCTTCCTTAAGCCTTTCCTGTCCCCGCTGGACCGGACGTACTTCCCCGGCCAAGCCGATTTCCCCAATGACAACCATTTTCTCTGCCAATGGCTTGTTTCTCAGGGATGACACAATTGCCAGCATAATCGCGAGATCTGCCCCTGGTTCAGTAATCTTTACACCGCCTACCGCATTCACAAAAACATCCTGATCGAAACATGGAATACCGGCATGACGATGCAGTACAGCCAGCAACATCGCCAACCGGTTCTGTTCCAGTCCGACACATAATCGTTTGGGATTGGGCGCGCGGGCTTCATCAACCAGTGCCTGTATTTCTACTAAAAGAGGGCGTGTCCCCTCCTGCGTAACCATCACACAAGAACCCGGCACCTGTTCGCAGTGATGTGAAAGAAATAATGCCGAGGGATTTTTGACTTCGCGCAGCCCCTTCTCTCCCATGGCAAATACACCCAGCTCATTCACTGCACCAAAACGATTCTTGAAGGCACGGATCATGCGAAAACTGGAATGCATATCGCCTTCAAAATACAATACCGTATCGACCATATGCTCCAATACACGGGGCCCAGCCAACGCACCTTCCTTGGTGACATGACCCACGAGAATAATGCAGATACCGCTCGCCTTGGCCAGCCGCGTTAACTGGGCGGCACATTCTCGTACCTGCGCAACCGAACCGGGTGCTGATTGCAATACCTCTGAATAGATGGTCTGGATGGAATCAATCACAGCAACAGCCGGTTTACGTTCAGCCAGGACTGTCTGGATTTTTTCCAGTTGAATTTCGGCGTATAAATGAACGGCTTTCACATCCAGCGCCAGCCGTTTGGCACGTGAAGCAACCTGCTGTGCCGATTCTTCACCACTGACATACAATACATGGTGGCTGGCTGACATATGTGATAACGCCTGCAGCAATAAGGTGGACTTACCGATCCCGGGATCCCCCCCCAGCAGCACAACCCCCCCCTGCACAAGACCTCCGCCCAGAACCCTGTCCAGTTCAGCAACACCCGTGGGATAACGAGGCTCCTCCTGCGCTTCAATCTCACTTAGATTCTGCACCTGGCCGATGGCTGAGACGGGACTGAAACGGGATACCGATTTCTCGGCGATGGTCTCTATCAGGGTGTTCCACGACTGACAATGTGGACATTGACCTTGCCATTTCAGGGTTTGCCCGCCGCAGTCAGTGCAGGAATAAACAGATTTCTGTTTGGCCATTAACTAATCATTCAGTCCATTCACTGGTGTAAACATCGGCAGTATTGAATGTCGCACCCTGCGCATCCTTGCCTGAAAGTATCGGCTCACCTGTAATCGGCCACTTGATCCCCAGAGTGGGGTCATTCCAGACGATGCTGCGTTCATATTCAGGTGCCCAATAATCCGTTGTATCATACAAAAACTCGGCGTGTTCCGACAGAACCAGGAATCCATGCGCAAACCCTGCCGGAATCCACAACTGGCGCTTATTCTCCGCACTCAATAATTCACCGACCCACATGCCGAAAGTGGGGGATGCACGACGAATATCGACTGCCACATCAAACACCTCGCCGACCACAACCCGTACCAATTTGCCCTGGGCCTGCCTGATCTGATAATGCAGTCCACGCAACACATGTTGTACTGACCGCGAATGATTGCTCTGCACAAAGCAGACTTTCCTGCCAATTGCCTGCTCGAATGTACGTTGATTAAAACTTTCAAAAAAGAAGCCACGATCATCCCCGAACACACGCGGTTCCAGCAGAAAAACTTCCGGGATTGCTAATGGGGTTGCTTTCATAGTGTTATCAATGGGTTTAAATCAAAAGCCGTCACGCTTCAGCACTTGCAGCAAGTACTGGCCATATCCATTCTTGGCCAGCGGCAACGCAAGTTTCTCTAACTGCTCGGCATTAATCCAGCCCTGCTTGAACGCGATTTCTTCCGGGCAGGCAATTTTCAGTCCCTGTCGATGCTCGATCGTGGCAACAAACTGGCTGGCATCCAGCAGTGACTCATGCGTCCCCGTATCAAGCCAGGCATAGCCGCGCCCCATGATTTCAACATTGAGTGCAGATTGTTGCAGATAAACACGATTCAGATCCGTGATTTCCAGCTCATTGCGTGCAGATGGTTTAAGGCCTTTGGCATAATCGACCACTTTTGAGTCATAAAAATACAACCCGGTTACCGCATAATTGGACTTCGGCTGCTTGGGCTTTTCTTCCAGATTAATCACACAGCCTGTTGCATCAAACTCAACGACTCCATAACGTTCCGGGTCATGGACATGATAGGCAAAAACACTGGCGCCTTGTGTGCGCGCCATCGCATTGGTCAGCAAATGATGGAAATCATGCCCATAGAAAATATTATCCCCCAGCACCAATGCGGAACAATCATTGCCAATGAAAGATTCACCGATAATGAATGCCTGCGCCAGTCCATCCGGTGATGGCTGCTCCGCATAGGATATATTTAACCCCCACTGTTCTCCGCCTTTTAGCAGGAGTTCATAATTTGCAATATCATGCGGTGTTGAAATAATGAGAATGTCGCGAATCCCAGCGAGCATCAATGTACTGAGCGGATAATAAACCATGGGCTTGTCAAATACCGGCAGCAACTGCTTGGAAACAGTCTGCGTCACCGGATAGAGTCGTGTTCCAGATCCTCCGGCAAGTACGATGCCTTTACGCTGGAGCAATGTTGTATTTGAATGTTTTTGTGATACGTGTGAAGTATTCGATGCGGGCATTAATAAAATCTCATATGATTTGCGTTTATCAATTAACCAATGATTACCGGATAATCCATTAAAGAAGGAATGGTAATTGTACTATATTGCATCCCGGATAATTTCTCTTTGCTATAGCCATTGATGCTGCAGCAACATTACCTATTATGATCATCTCGCCGCTTTACTTTCGCCTGCTGGGACAGCTTTCCTCATACTGGACATTATTCTTACTGGCGCTATCCGCCATGCTGATTATGGCACTCACCATCGCCGCGCTCCCCCTCTGTGTTCAGCAATTACTGGATAGCACGTTTATCCAGAGGGACCCACCCACCATACAACTGGCATCCCTTGCAATAGTTGCTTTACTGATAGTGCGCAGCATTGCAAGCTATATCAATCGTTATACCGTCAGTAAAATCAGCAGCCAGTTAGGTGTCCGGTTAAGAACCATCTTATTTGACAAGCTATTTACACTGCCACTGACTGATTGTCATGATTTAATAAAAAGCCATGCCATCGAGAAACTCATTCTGGATATCCATCGCATCATACAGACGACAGCTCAAAACTTCGCATGTCTGGTGCAGGATTCATTGACAATTATCGGATTGACACTTGCCCTGTTCTCTCTCAATCGCGACATTGCATTGACGTTGCTGCTGGTTATGCCGCTAATTGTACTGATCATGCAAATCACCCAAAGCTTCCTGATCAAGCCCAATCAAGACATATTATCTGCTTCGGACACCTTCATTCAGGATTTATTGCAATCGATCCGGCATCACCGGGTCATCAGACTGGATCGCGGTCAAACACATGAAAGTCAGCGCCTCAGTAAAGCAGCCGAATCCATTCAACAGGCGGAAGCGCACTATGCAGCGCTTTCAGCCACTGCGGATACGTTGAATCAGATCATCATTACCCTCATCCTCATGGCTATCGTTTATTTTATGGCTCAGGAAGGCCTCAATAATGCACTGCTTCTGGACGAAACAGGTGCACTGGTTGCAGCTGCCGCATTACTCATTGCACCGATCCAGCGAATCATCAATATTCCCAGGCAATTGCAACAGGAGCAAATAATCATTGAGAATTTATTCTTGATGCTGGACCGTGAATCGCCTGTGGATACGGGTACGATTTCACCTCAGTCTGTCCGCGGCGAATTAACCTTTGAGCAGGTTTGCTATGACAATACCCTGCAATCCGTTCTCAGCCCTGTCAACCTGACTGTAAGACCGGGTGAAACCGTCGTATTTATGGGATATTCCGATCATGAGAAAACAACATTGATTGACCTCATTCTTCGCTTCCAGCAACCCACGAATGGAAGAATCCTGCTGGATGGCCACCGATTAAACGACATCAGAATAGATGATCTGTACGCACATATTGCACTGATCCCAGCAGACATTGCCTTGCTGGATGACAAAATTGCTGGAAATATCGCCTATGGCACCATGGCATGCGCCAATGAAATCAGAATTACGAATGCGGCACAAACATCCCGTGCAATAGAATTCATTCGTGAAATGTCGGAAGGATTACAAACCAGAATTGGCAGACATGGAACGGAAATAACAACGGAACACTATCAACTCCTATCCATTGCACGTGCATTGCTTAAGAACCCATCCCTGCTGATCCTGGATGGCATCCCGTCTACGGCAGGTCAGATATCCAATCCCCTACAGCAGGCATTGGAAGCTTTAATACAAAATCGCACTACGCTCATTTTCACGCAACACATTCCCCAGCTGAAGAAAATAGACCGTATCCTAATCTTCAAGAATGGCTACATCATCAAGCATCAAGAGCCATTTAACCCGGTCATATCAGAGAAGCAGAATGCGTCATTCATCCAGAAAGATTCGAAAAGTGAGAATACATCGGTCAATTAACGCTTGTTTCTTTTCTCGTATATTCAGGCACCCACTTCACCAGTTCATCTCGAACTTCCTGATCGCTGACCACGCTGTTACTGCTCAACCAGGTTATCAATGCAGACAGCCATGCACCATCAATCTGACGCGCCTGAGCAATCCGTAGCTTGTCATGGGGCGTTGGCAGCGTATTCTCATCCGTTGCCAGCAGTTCCTCATGGAGTTTCTCGCCGGGGCGTAATCCGCTGTAGACAATACGAATATCCTCCTCCCCCAGGCCCGATAAGCGTATCAAATCATTGGCCAGATCGACGATCCTGACAGGATCGCCCATGTCCATCACAAATATCTCCCCGCCCCCTTTCGTCCCCCCCATCAATCCTGCCTGCAAAACAAGTTGTGCCGCTTCAGGAATCGACATGAAATAGCGTGTCATCTCGGGATGGGTCACAGTGATCGGCCCTCCCTTCGCAATTTGCTCGCGGAACTTCGGGATCACGCTGCCCGTGCTGCCCAGCACATTACCAAAACGTACCATCACGAAACATATTTTGTGGGACTGCTGCGGCCGGTTAGGTACTTCCGCATTGGAAATTGTCTGCTGCAAGGCCTGACATACCATTTCGGCCAAGCGTTTGCTGGCACCCATAATGCTGATCGGATTAACCGCCTTATCGGTTGAAACCAGCACAAACTTTCCTACCCCATGGTCAATCGCAGCCCGGGCCAGAACATAGGTTCCCATGACATTGTTGAGTACAGCCTGCCAAGCATTCTCCTGTTCCATTAATGGCACATGTTTATAAGCCGCCGCATGAAAAACCACCGATGGTTTGAACTGCGAGAATAATTGCGTTACACGGGCCGAATCCTTGATATCGCCGATCACAAATGACAGCTTGATATCCGGAAAACGTGATGAAAACTCTTCCTGAATGTTGTAAAGCGCCAGTTCATTTAATTCGAGGAAAACAATCCGCTCGGGCTTGAACGGCATAATCTGCCGACACAGTTCAGAGCCGATTGAACCACCAGCACCCGTCACCAGCACTGTTTTCCCCGTCAGGAAATCATGCAGCCCTTCATCATCCAGAACCACCGGTGCTCTGCCCAGCAGATCATCCAGTTCAATCTCGCGAATCTGTGATACGGTCGTTTTTCCACTAATCAAATCGACATAGGAAGGAACGGTCATCGCCTTAACACCGATCTCCGAACACATTTCCAATGCCTGCCGGTGAATCCGGCGCGATACTGACGGGATCGCGATAATGACATGACCCACATTCAGTTTCTGCACCCAATGTGGCAGATCGTTAATCACACCCACTACGCGAACCCCCTGCAAGCGGGTGCCTAATTTTCGCGGGTCATCATCCAGCATACCGACCACATGCCATTCACGACTGCCTGATAACACCTTGACCAGATTAACTGCTGTGCTACCCGCACCGAGTATCAGCACTAACTTGCTTTCAGAGCTTTCCAAGCTGTACAGACGGCGCTCCTTCCAAGTGCGATATATCAGGCGGCTGCCGCCCATGATCAATAACAACAGCAATGGTGCCAGGAGAATAATCGAATACGGAATTTTTGCCAGTACATTAAGTGCCCACAATACAGCCGACACCACGGCGGTCCCCAAGATTACGGCAACCAGGATACGCTTCAGATCGGGCAGACTGGCATAGCGCCATAGTCCCCGATACAGGCCGAGCCATAGAAAAATGGCAGCCTGGATAAGCACAATCCAGAGCAGATTCTCTGCAAATAGCGCAAAAGCACTGGCGGGAATTTTAAAGTCAAAGCGAAACAAATAGGCAAGCCACCAGGCCACAATAATTGCAACAAAATCATGAGCGGATGCAATCAGTGTCCGCACACCTACTTTGTTTACAAACATATTATCTCCTGCCAGAACGATGTTGTTGATATATATCCGAAGTCAACATGAGTACCAGAAAAACACTCACCCAGATCAGCACAAACCAGCTCTGCACTGCAATATCCTGACTTCCTGCCCAGATGGCGCTTGCGCCGGTCATCAGCATCAAAGCATAAGCCAATAACGCTGTATTACGATGCCCCAGTCCACTTTGCACCAGCCGTTGATAATAATGTTCACGATGGGCTTCCCAGATCCTCTCACCCCGCAACAGGCGCTTGATGATCGTCACTGTCGCATCCGCAATAAATGGCAGAAATACCAGCAGTGGCAGCCATATTGACCACAAACCATCCAGCCATCCCGATATACCGAACGCAGCCGCCAGAAAACCCAAGGGAATAGATCCTGCATCACCCAGAAAAATACGTGCCGGATAAAAGTTATGCAACAGGAAAGCCAGCGCAGCGGCCGCCACAGTGCTATTAATCAAGGCAAATTCATGATTCCCGGCAAGATGGGCCAATATCCCATAGGAACCGAAACCGATCACAGCCATCCCGCCGGCCAGACCGTCCGAACCATCCATGAAATTATAAAGATTGGACATCCAGATAATGGCCACGGCACAAAGCAATGAAATGACCCACCCATGCGCATCCAACAGGAATATCGCAGAAAACCCAATTGCCACTATACTGTGCACCAGTAATCGAAACCACACAGGTAAATGCCTGATATCATCAATAAATGATACGAAAGCCAACAGGCCGACACTTATCCACACTACACCGGGTAACATGGCAGAAAACAGGACCCACGTAACGATGACGCCCAGCAATAAACCCAAGCCGCCAAGTCGGGGAGTCGGTACCGAGTGTAGAGAACGGGAATTAGGATGATCCAGTCCCCAGGCTGCTTTTCCCTTTATCAATCCCAGGATCGAGAAAAATGAGATAGCAAATGATAGCAGCGATGCTGCAGCTATTGACAAGGGAGAATCCAAAACCATAGCGACCGGATTGTCCGATTAAAATCAATGAAATTTTTTCCACCTTTTTACTGTTTACAGTAAAAAGGTGGCATTGATGTATCTAGATTACAGTTTATCCTGAGCAACCTTAAAACATGGGATTCGCTGCATAGTTCTGGTGAGCGGCAGCTTCTGCTGCGCCACGCTTAACGTTCATGCCCATATCAGACAATATCGCCTCCAGTGCATTCAGGCAGAACAGCACATTCTCAACTCGACTGGAAGTTCCCATCAAGCCAAAACGCCATATCTTGCCGGCAAAATCGCCCAATCCAGCACCAATCTCAAGACTGTATTCATCCAGCAATCTACGCCGTACTTCTTTTTCATCAACCCCGGCAGGGACATGTACAGAATTGAGTTGAGGCAACCGATATTGTTCCTCAACTACATAATTGATACCCATCGTCGCAAATCCGGCCTTTAGTGCCTGATAATTGCGGTTATGGCGCGCCCATGAATGCTCCAGTCCTTCTTCAGCCAGCATCAGCAGCGATTCATGTAATGCATAGAGTGCATTGGTCGGTGCGGTATGATGATACGTCCGTGTGGTTGAACCCCAATAGTTTAGCAACAGGCTTAAGTCCATAAACCAGCTATGTACCTTATCCTTGCGGTTTTTAACCAGATCGGTCACACGCTCAGAAAAGCTGACAGGCGACAGGCCTGGCGGGCAAGATAAACATTTCTGGCTGCCTGAATAAATCGCATCAATTCCCCACTCATCCACTCTGATGGGTGAGCCGCCCAGTGAAGTAACCGTATCAACAATGGTCAAGCAATTATGGCGGCGTGCGATCTCGCACAGTGTCTTGGCATCGGACAACACACCGGTCGATGTCTCGGCATGAACAAAGGCAATGATCTTGGTATCAGGATGCTGTTTTAGCGCATCTTCAACTTTCTGCGGGTCAACCGGTGCACCCCATTTATCTTCCACGACAACCGCCGTCCCACCGTGACGCTCAACGTTTTCAATCATGCGTCCGCCAAACACGCCATTGCGGCACACAATCACCTTATCGCCCGGTACGATCATGTTAACAAAACACATTTCCATACCGACCGAACCTGGCCCGGAAACTGGAAAAGTCATACGATTTCTGGTTTGAAACGAATAGCGCATCAGTCCTTTTATCTCTTCCATCATTTCGGTAAATACCGGATCAAGATGCCCCAGCGTCGGACGCGCCATGGCGGACAATACGCGTGGATGGGTATCCGATGGCCCTGGTCCCATCAAAACACGTTGTGGTGGATAAAATGTAGTTACTGCCTTTTCTGGACGAAAATCTTCGGTAGTCATGAACAATCCTAAATTAATATAATATAAAACTGATTTTATGATGTGAAAAAAGTGATTTTAACAAGTGATTGGAAAGTTTACTATAAACAAAGTGGTTCAGCGGAGGCTTTTGGGTGGCTCTTTTCCTGCGTTTCCAGGCTTAATACTTCTGAATCAACGAGATAAATGGCCACAAATCGGGTTAACCACATTGACAGGGTTAACCCGTCTAGATCAACCCTGCACTACAGCATATTAAAAACAACAGCAGCCACCAATCCGCCAATGGTGGGGCCAATTACCGGAATCAGCGCATAACCCCAGTCACTATCCCGTTTATTAGCAATAGGAAGAATGGCATGCATGATACGTGGGCCCAGATCCCGCGCAGGATTGGCGGCAAAGCCGGTAGGCCCGCCCAGCGACAGACCGATACCAAACAGCAGCAAGGCAACCGGCAATGCATCCAGCGCACCTAAACTCGCATGTGGCGATACGATCAGCATGATGCCAAACACCAGTACGAATGTACAGACAGCTTCAGTCACCAGATTATCAAACGGGCTTCTTATCGCAGGCCCGGTGCAGAATGCGGCCAGTTGTGCGTCTGGATCGGTTGTCTGGTCAAAATGCTGACGATAAGTAATCCATACAATTAATGCACCCAGCATGGCGCCCAGTGTTTGTCCTACCGCATAAAGCGGCACATCACCCCATGAAAACTTACCGGCTGCTGCCAGGCCAATACTGACGGCTGGATTCAAATGTGCACCACTTGATGCGGCGACGGCATAAACCCCCACAAAAAGTGCAATACCCCATCCCGCCGCAATCGTCAACCACCCACTGTTATTACCCTTGGATTTGTTAAGCACCACATTGGCAACTACGCCATTACCCAGTAAAACCAATAAAAAAGTACCTATCAATTCACCTAGAAAAGGAGTCATCGCATCACCTTAATTTTGAGTTGAACATCGGAAACCCACCTTCAGATAAGCCAGAAAGCTCGATTGTTTTGGTTTATGCCATTTTCTTTTTCAAATGCTTTCCAATCATTCAAAAGGCCTACTGATTATCACACAAAAAAATATCACTGAAACAAAACAATATTCCACGCCATACACTTTCAAACAACCCCTTTCACTGCCAGTAACGGCGGCGCAGGTCTCGCCAGGCGTCAACCGACAAGCCATCATCAGCAAAGCGCAACAGAATGGCACCAGCTGCATCGCTGCGCAATAGCTCACTGCCCTGCGCCTGATAACGCGCGATGATGTTTTCCCTGGGGTGACCGTAGCGATTTCGATAGCCTACTGTAAAAATGGTTAGTACAGGATTCACTTGCCGGACAAATGCATCGGTCGAAGAAGTATTGCTGCCATGATGCGGCGCAATCAATACGGTTGCCGGCAATTTATCACGTGCTCTTGCGAGCAATGCGTATTCATCGTTCTGTTCAATATCAGACGGTAACAGAACACTGCCATGCTGTGTCGAAATTTTTAACACACAACTGTTTGCATTGGTTTTGCGTTGCAAGTTATTGTAGTCATGCGCCAATGGGTGCAGCAGCTCAAACTGAACATCATCCCACCGCCAGGATTGACCGCCCTCACACGGTTGACCACCCATCGCAGCCTGCTGGATTGGGTGATCCTGATCCAGCGATGACAATAAGGTCGTCACAGGGATGGACGCCAGTACGGATAAGGCACCACCACTATGATCCGAATCGGCGTGTGACACGATCAGAGTATCCAACTGATAGACACCTTCCCCGCGCAGGAAGGGCACAATAATACGATCCCCGCTATCGGTTCCGCCAAAACCAGGGCCCGTATCAAACAGCAGAACATGATTCTCAGTCTGCGCTACCACTGCTAAACCCTGACCGACATCCAACACGGTTAACCATAATTCACCGGCAGCCGGTTTCGGTGGCAATACCAGAAACATGGGCAATAAAGCGATCCCACCCAGCCAGCGTGCCGGAAAGCCTGTCAAAAAACCAGACCCCAGACTGCCCGGCAACAATATCCAGATTATCCCGATGATTGCCACCAGGATTGTCCACAGAGGTGGCGCATGCTGTTGCCAAACGGCTAACGGTAGCTCGCTGAGCCACTGCAATGCCATCATCCCGGCACTGAATATCGCATGAGCAAACGGCAACACACCGTCGAGAAAGGGAATGGTCGCCAGCAAGGTAAGCGGCACCACCAGCAGGCTGATCAATGGAATAGCGATTGCATTGGCAATCGGCGACACCAGGGAAATCTGCTGGAACAATGTCAGCAAGAGCGGCGTCAGACCCAATGTAATCGCCCACTGCAAGCGCAGCCAGTTGGACAACCCGTGCATCTGGCCAATCCGTCCCACGGTAACCAGCATGATGATGGCAATGGCGCCAAAAGATAACCAGAATCCAGGCGACAAGGTTGCCCACGGATCAAGTAATACCACCCAGAACAAAGCCCACGCCAACACCATCGTCGCGGATGTCTGGCGCCCTCGCCATAAGGCGATGGCTACCACTGTCAGCATATAACAGGTTCTTTGTGCAGGAATGGCAAACCCTGAGAGCACCGCATAACCCAGCGCCACGACGAGACCGGCCAGCACAGCCGCCCGGCGCGCAGGCAACCGCAGCAATAAATAAGAACTGCAACGCCATAAGCCAGAAACCAGTGCAAACACCAGGCTTGAAATCATGGTGATATGCAGCCCGGAAATTGCCATCAGATGATTGGTGCCCGTACGCGTAAAGATTACCCACTGATCACGAGGAATTGTCCGCTGATCCCCAACGGCAAGCGCTTTGAGTACACCGACATAGGCATGATCTGATAATACCTGTGTGAAACGCTGTTGAATTGCCTGGCGAATCGATTCAACCCAGTAGGACGGTTGATTGACCATTTGATCCAATCGGTGATTATCTGCTGCTTCTCGTACATAGCCCGTTGCACGGATATTTCGTTCCAGCGCCCATACTTCATAATCGAAGCCATGAGGGTTCGCATTGCCATGCGGCTGCCTGAGACGCACTGTCATCTGCCAGCGCTCACCGGCCTGAACGACCGGCACTGCAACATCCTCATCCTGCACAGTGCGCCGGATATACCAGGACAGCGCAATGCGCTTCGGTACCACCGCAGCTTCTGTCAGGATACGCTCTACATCAAGCTGAAACTGCACACGCTGATCGCTCTGTTGCGGCAAGCCCGCCACCACTCCGATTAATTGAATATCGCGCTGTTCCCATTCCTGCGGAAGAGAATCGCTTAAACGCCAGTGCGCAAACGCAGCCGCCCAGAAATAACCGATACCCAGGAATAACCCGATCATCAAGAGATTTCTTGTTATGACCAGAACAGTGGATTGATGGCGATAAAACAGTCCAATAACCACTGTCAGCACTACCAGCCCCCAACCCCATATTAATTCAGGCAATTCAGCCTGTCGTTGCAACAACCCGGCGCCCAGCACAAAAGCCAGGATATTTAATCGCAGCAGCAAGTTTTCTCAGCTCCTCTGTCAGGCGGATATATCTCTGATAATAATTAATCTAACTTGAGCTTAACTGATCTAATCAAACTCGGGTCGAATTAGGGAAATGCTGAATAATTTGGTAAACAAGATGAGATGCAAGGTGGATGGAGCGCAGGAAATGAGACATATCATGGAGATAGGCGAATTTCCGAGCATCACTCAACGCAGCAGATCGCTTGTGTAGCCAATTATTCAGTGTTTCCTTAGATAAATAGTATTAAACACTTTCCAGATCTATCGGGTACCGTAAATATGAAATTACATCATCGTTATTTGCAATAGTCTGATATCGTAGTACATTGTTTATCTTTACAAGAAAAGCATTGAACAGAACTCTTTTCTTTCCATGAGAAAAAAAGCTAAATCCCCTCTTCTCGATATCCAACAAAATAAAGAGGGTATTCGTTCAGGTAAAGACGCAAACATATTTCCAGTAGTAGGTATCGGCGCTTCTGCAGGTGGATTAAGTGCATTTACCCACTTACTCAAAGCATTACCCACGGACACTGGTATGGCTTTTGTTCTGGTGCAGCATCTTGATCCCAAACACACCAGTCTACTGCCAGAATTGGTGATGCGCGCAACAGCCATGCCGGTTATCGAAGCGAGTGATAGCATGTGCATTGAACCTAATCACATTTATGTAACGCCACCCACTCATAGCCTGGCACTGTTGCATGGGGTGTTGCACCTCATGCAACGCCCGGACAGTAGCAGTAGATACCTGCCGATTGACGATTTTCTAAAAAGCCTGGCCCAGGACCGGCAGAGTAATGCAATTGGAGTTATTCTCTCAGGTACAGCGTCAGATGGCACATTAGGTTTGCAGGCAATTAAAGCTGCAGGGGGCGTTACTTTCGCACAAAGTGAAGATTCTGCTGAATACAGTGGCATGCCACACAATGCGATCGTTGGAGGTCATGTTGATTTTGTACAGACACCAGAAGAAATCGCCAGGAAACTGGCGCTGATTGCGCGTCACCCTTATCTGCTGAAAAAAGAATTTTTGAGCATTGAGGAGAGAGCACTCTATAAACAGGAAGATCTTACCAAAATTTTTATACTGTTACGTGCACGCACTGGCATTGATTTCACTTACTACAAACCCGGCACCATCCAGCGTCGCATCAAACGCCGCATGGTACTCCATCAGATCGATACGCTGAAAGATTACATTAAATATCTGCAGGTGCACCCAAGAGAACTGGATACGTTGTTTGAGGACATGCTGATTAATGTCACCAGCTTCTTCCGTGATCCCGAGACTTTTGAAGCACTCAAGCAAGAAGTTTTTCCTGCCATCATGGAAGAATGTCTCAATAAACAGTTGCTGCGCATCTGGGTTCCGGCTTGCTCCACTGGCGAGGAAGTCTATTCACTGGCAATCGCGCTGTTTGAGTTTCTTGGCGACAAGATCAACAGCATGCACATTCAAATCTTTGCTTCCGACATTGACAGGCTGGCCATCGACAAAGCACGTCAAGGTATTTATCCACAGAGCATACAAGAAACCGTCGGGCCAGAACGACTTCAGCGGTTCTTTATCAGAACAGCATCCGGCTACCAGATTTGCAGGGCCATCCGTGATATCTGCGTATTCGCGGTACAGAACGTCGCTCAAGATCCGCCCTACTCACGCCTTAATCTGATCTGTTGCCGTAATTTGCTCATCTATCTCGGCACATTGCTGCAAAAAAGAGTATTACATGCCTTCTACTATGCTCTGCAACCCAATGGCTTCTTAATGCTGGGCACATCGGAAACGATTGGTAGCGAGGTTGATCTTTTTTCTGTGATAGATAAAAAAAACAAGATCTATATTCGCAAACCTGGCGGAGTCCAGTCAATTGTTGATTTAGCCCATAGAACCCATTCTGCACTGTTACCCACAAACGATCCCAGACAAATACAAACACAGCCTGCAATCATGGTTCAACATGCCATCGAAAACATAATTCTGAAGAAATATAGTCCGCCGGGTGTGATCATTGACCAGAAAATGCAGATACTCCATTTTCTTGGGCAAACTGGCCCTTACATTGATCCATCCGCCGGCAGTGCTACCCTTAACTTACTCAAAATGGCACGTCAGGAACTGGTGCTAGAACTCAGCAAGTTGATACATCAAACCATCAAGGAAAACCATAGCACACGCAAGGAGGGATTGCGCATACACCATGATGGAAACTACAAGAGCATAAATTTGCAGGTAATACCCATTATCCTGAACCCGAAAGAATTTGCATCAAGTTATCTGGTACTGTTTGAACCTGGTACTGAAATTCCCACCCAGCAAAATAAATTACCGGTGGAAGCAGATGATAAAGACAACATTCAGAATTCACGCATCCAGGCATTGGAGAACGACCTGCTCACCGAACGGGAATATATGCAGTCGATCATCGAGGCACAGGAGAGTACCAACGAAGAATTACAGTCTGCTAATGAGGAAATCCAGTCTACCAATGAAGAATTACAGTCTGCTAACGAAGAACTGACAACAATTATCGAGGAGCACGAAAACCGTAACAAGGAATTGAATGTAGTTAATAACGACCTGACCAATTTACTGGCAAGCATTGATCTTCCTATTGTAATTTTATATAAAGATCAATATATCCGGCATTTCACGCCGGCAGCGAAGTTATTGCTGAATCTTATCGACACCGATATTAATCGGCCCATCAATAACATTCGGGCAAATATTGATATTCCAGAATTGGGAAGGCAGATACAGCAAGTCATGGAAACCAATATAACAAAATCAATGGAGATTCAGGATCATAGCGGATACTGGTACAACTTGCGCATACACCCCTACCATACAGACAACAACTATAACGAGGGTGTCGTCATGGTGTTTATCAATATTGACAGTCTTAAGAATGCTGAACAACTTCGCAAGGCACTTCAATATGAAAGGCGATTGTCGGCAGTAGTGCGCGATTCTAATGATTCAGTAACAGTACAGGATTTTGAGGGTCATATTCTAGCCTGGAATCAACGCGCTACGGAAATGTATGGATACAGTGAAGATGAAGCACTTCATTTAGATGCTAACATGCTGATTCCGGAGGAAATTCGTGAGGATATACGCACTCTATTTGAGCAACTTCAACACGGTGAAAAAACAAATCCATGCGAAACCATACGTCGCGCTAAAGATGGCCATGTATTCAAAGTATGGATGACTACCTCAGCACTGTGCGATGAGGCAGGCAATGCGACTACTATTGCTATTACCGAACGGGAGATAATATGAATCAGCGCAGAAATTGCAGAAGAGTCGATGATGATGAGATTCGCAGTAAAATGGAGCTGCTCGCCGAGCTGCAAACTCATCAGATAGAGCTGGATATGCAGAACCTTGAACTCAGGAAAGCCTTTCAAGAATTGGAAGAATCGCGGGACCGGTATGTTGATCTCTATGATCATGCCCCTGTGGGTTACCTGACTTTAGACAAAACCGGCTTTATCCAATCGATTAATCTGACAGGAGCCATCTTACTGGGAAAAGAACGCGCACTCTTCATAGGCAAAGCGTTTACGGCTTGCCTTCCACATATCGATCACCTCGCGTTTAGCCATTATTTAAATGGAATTTTCAATTCTTCCGGCGATACCTTAATTGATCTAAAAATTGGGGGTTCTCATGATCGGCCACATGTTATCCGTCTGGAGAGCTCGCTCATGTATGATGGAAAATCCTGCCGTATGATAATGACCGACATCAGTCAAATTAAGCACGCAATACAACTGAACAGAAAATTTCTTAATGAGAACAGAGTATTAATGAAAGATTTATTTCAAGCTCAGGAAAAGGAACGATATATTCTTGCACGCGAGTTACATGATGAATTAGGACAATGGTTGACCGCCATCCATGCTGAAGCTGAAACAATCTCTAATTATGCAGATAAGAATTCGGTCATTTCCTCCAGCACGCAAGCTATTAAAGAATGTACTGTGAAAATGCACAAAGTGATACGCGGCATGCTACATAAATTGCGTCCCGAACTGCTGGACACGCTAGGGCTGGCAGATGCTTTATTTGAAATAAAAAGAGAGTGGTGTTCGCATCATCCCCAAATCACTCTTGAATTCAAACTGGAAGATGATCTTAGCAGGCTGGGTGATAGAACCAGCATTACGGTATATCGTGTTATTCAGGAAGGCCTTAACAACATCTGTAAACACTCCGAAGCCACTTGGGCTCAAATAAAACTGGGCTTTAAAATGGATTACAATTCTGCCATTCCTTTCTTGTCACTCGATATAGAAGATAACGGCAAAGGCTTTGACCATGATCAGCAAACTACAGGCATAGGGTTACTGGGAATACGCGAACGAACCATTGCAATAGGCGGCACGTTGTCTATAGACAGCGTACCGTACAGTGGCACAAGGATTAACGTCAGATTGCCACTTGACAATTCAAACAAAAAAAATTGAACCAATGACAGCCTGCATAACAGATAAGCCAATCTCCGTATTATTGATTGATGATCATCCTGTAGTACGTACAGGCTATCGCCGTTTGCTTGAAAATACTCCGGATATTTGCGTGGTTGCAGAAGCCGACAATGGCGAAACAGGCTATGCCCTATACATGGAGCGCAGTCCCGATGTCATAATTCTTGACCTCAACATGCCGGGCATCGGTGGCCTCGAGGTCATCCGTCGTATCAAAGCAAAAAACTCTGATGCGCGTATTCTGGTCTTCAGCATGATGGATAATGTAACCATGGCTCAACACTCACTGAGAGCGGGAGCAACCGGATTCATCAGCAAACAAAGCGGCATGGGAGAAATGCTTCAGGCAGTTCGTCAGGTAGCACTCGGAAAAGTATATATTGAATCAGCGTTGGCCTCGGCCATGGCGATGAACCTGTCACGTAAGGATACTCCTGAGAGCCTTCTAGAGACGCTAACCAAAAGAGAATTCCAAATATTCAAATTACTGGCAGAGGGAAACTCCTGCGCACAAATCGCTGAAACACTTTTTATCAGTCCAAAAACAGTTGGTGTTCATCATATCAATTTGATGCGGAAATTAAATTTACAGAACATAACACAACTCATCCTGATGGCGATTAAGAATAACGTTATTCAGGCGTAATTCCGCAAGTTATGCTTTGACCAGATTGGTGATTTACGTCGTAATGACTGTTCAAACTTTGATTGCCCTCAAAACCGTTAACCACACCTTATTCTATAAGCCCAGATAATCGTCATTCTGCCTGTTTTTTATACCCTCAGAATCAATTTCCATTCTCTGGTCGATTCATTCGATCAGTAGCTAAATGCTGGACTCCCACCTTCCATAAAGTTGACAGCAAACAAACGTTATCTGGCAATGCATTAAAAAATAAGGAAAAAGCTTATTTTAACGATTCCATGTTGCGATTAAGATTGCACAATTCAGGCATAACAAAAAGGCAAAAAATGACGGACATTACTGCTATTTTGGAAAATGAAAGTGATTTTCTTCTCAAGCACATATGCAAGGCAATACCAAAAAGTAGCCTGCAATTACCGGGGGCCGATTTTGTCGATCGAGTCATGGTTTTGAGTAATCGCAAGCCAAGTGTATTACGTAATCTTCAGGCACTTTATAACCAGGGACGTTTAGCAGGTACCGGTTATTTATCATTATTGCCAGTGGATCAGGGGGTTGAACATTCTGCAGGTGCATCCTTTGCACCCAACCCAATGTTTTTTGATCCAAATCATATTGTTGAACTGGCCATTGAAGGAGGCTGCAATGGAGTCGCTTCCACGTTAGGCGTACTGGGAATAGTATCACGGCGTTACGCGCACAAAATTCCCATGATTCTTAAAATTAACCATAATGAATTACTGACCTATCCCAATAAATTCGACCAAACCGTTTTTGCGAGTGTAAATCAGGCCTTTAATATGGGCGCCTGTGCAGTGGGTGCGACCGTTTTCTTTGGTTCTGAAGAATCACGTCGCCAGATCCAGGAAGTCTCAGCAGCTTTCGAACATGCGCATAATCTGGGTATGGTCACCATATTGTGGGCTTATACACGCAATACCGCATTTAAGACAACAGACAAAGACTATCATGTGAGCGCTGATCTGACTGGCCAGGCTAATCACCTGGCAGTAACCATCGGTGCGGACATCGTCAAACAAAAAATGGCCATCAATAACGGTGGTTATAACGCTATCAAATTCGGCAAGACCCATCCTAAAGTATATAGCGAACTGACAACTGATCACCCGATTGATCTCGTACGTTATCAGGTCGCAAATTGTTACATGGGGCGAATTGGCATGATTAATTCAGGAGGCGAATCAGGCGGCGATGATCTGCACCAGGCAGTTCGAACTGCTGTCATTAATAAGCGGGCCGGTGGGATGGGATTGATCTCCGGGCGCAAGGCATTTCAAAAACCATTTGCTGAAGGTGTCAAGCTACTGAATGCAATTCAGGATGTATATCTGGCTAAAGAAGTAAGCATCGCCTGAATCACTTTGAATTCAACCGCAATCATCTTTTACCCGGATAATCATTATCACCGAACAAAAATATTCAGAAAGATAAACGCGAAAATCTAATTAACTCAAATTCATGGCAGGAACACAGCAAATATAAATACTCTAAAGGTTTGAGAGATGAAAATCAGAATATCAAAGAAAAAAACTCGACAACACGAACAAGCCAGTCATGTCGGGTTTATAAAAGCAGAAGAGAACCCGATTCTCTCACCAGAGCCCGACAACGATTGGGAATCCTGGCAAACCTTTAATCCTGGCGTTATCTTACTTGAAGATAAGATTCATTTTATTTATCGGGCAATTGGCGAAGATGGGATTTCTCGCCTGGGTTATGCCAACTCTCTGAATGGATTTATCATTGACGAACGTTTACCTTATCCAATTTATGAGCATAAGCTAACAAGGTCAACCGGCATCAATTATTATTCTTTTGCTTCAGGCGGTAGTTTTGGTGGTGCAGAAGATCCGCGTATAGTCAGAGTAGGTGAGGAAGATATGCTTTATATGACTTATACCGCTTGCGGTGAGGGCCTGAGAGTGGGCTTAACATCAATCTGCACCAAAGATTTTTTGCAAAAAAGATGGCGATGGAACCCTCCCAGACTCATTTCTCCGCCCAATGAAGTGCATAAAAACTGGGTTATTTTCCCCGAAAAAATAAACGATAAATACGCCATCTTGCACAGTATCTGTCCAGAAATATCGATTGACTATCGAGACAGCCTTGAATTCCAGGAAGATGAATATATCTGGAGTTTTTATGACAGCGGTTTCCGCAGAAAAAATTGCTGGGACAATTGGATAAGAGGTGCCGGATCTCCTCCCCTTAAAACAAGTGCGGGCTGGCTTTTATTCTATCATGCAATGGATAACAACGACCCCGGCAAATACAAAGTCGGCGCCCTGCTGCTTGATTTAGATGATCCAACAAAAATCCTCTACCGCTCCCAAGAGCCCGTTCTAGTGCCTGAAAAAGATTATGAGTACAGTGGATTTAAAGGAGGGGTTGTATACGTTTGCGGAGCAGTCATAAAAAATGACAGGATTCTGGTTTATTATGGTGCTTCTGACAGCTATGTCAGCGTTGCACAAGCTGATTCAGCTGAGTTTCTGCGTGCATTGACCCAACAAGCCAAACCTCAGCTCAAGGAAAAGATACTATGATTATTGAGCGATTCGAGAAAAACCCAATACTCACGCCGAACAGAAACCAATCCTGGGAAACAGAAGCTGTTTTTAATGGTTGCCCTGTCAGAAAGGGACGGAGAGTTTTTCTACTGTATCGCGCTATTTCTTTACCGCATTATCATGCTATCGCCAGAAAAAGACTGGCTGTCTCTGATATTGGTATAGCAGAAAGTGTCGATGGATTAAATTTTTATAACCGGAAACGATTCATTAAGCCAGAGAATGAATGGGAAAAATTTGGGTGTGAAGACCCTCGAGTAACAAAGCTCAATAATAAATACTATATTTTTTATACCGCAATATCTGGCTGGCCGCCTAAAGCAGAAGATATTAGAGTCGGATTAGCGATTAGCAAAAATTTAAAAGAAATTGACAGTAAGCATTTAGTGACGCCATTTAACGCCAAAGCAATGGCGTTGTTCCCGGAAAAAATCAATGGCAAGATGTGGGCAATATTAACTGTAAATACTGACAAGCCGCCTGCAAAAATATGTCTTGTTTCATTTGATAAAGAAGAAGATATCTGGCATCAGTCTCGCTGGGAGGACTGGTATAAGAATTTTGAGAAATATGCCCTGCCACTTCAACGCCGCCCTCAAGACCATGTTGAAGTCGGTGCACCGCCCATAAAAACAAAATATGGCTGGATTCTAATTTACTCCTATATCAGAAATTATTTCTCACCCCAGAGATCTTTTGGTATTGAAGCGGTCATTCTGGATCTAAATGACCCTTTTAAAATCATTGGACGAACAGATTTTCCTATCCTTTCTCCTGAAGAATATTATGAAAAACACGGAATGGTACAAAATATCGTATTCCCTTCTGGAGCTTTGCTGAAAAAGAAGACACTTCTCGTTTACTATGGCGCTGCGGATACAACCTGTGCTGTTTTTTTCATCGAATTAACTCCCTTCATTAACAAATTCCTGAAAAAAGAAAATTTTCAACTGCTTAAGCTTAAGCGTGCCAAAGTGAATCCAATTATCTCACCAATCAAAGAACACCCCTGGGAAGCAAAGCTTACTTTTAACCCCGCAGCCATCTATCTGAAGGGGAAAGTGCATCTTCTTTATCGGGCAGTTTCCGAAGACAATACTTCTGTCATCGGTTATGCGTCAAGCCATAACGGCATCCATATCAATTATCGTCACCCTGAGCCTGTCTATGTCCCCCGGGAATCATTTGAAAAGAAGCTTCGACCCGGTGCAAACTCAGGAACAGAAGATCCCAGACTGGTAAAACTGGCCAATAAAATTTATATGTTCTACACCGCTTTTGATGGACAAAATCTACCGCGCATAGCATTAACCTGGATTCTTGTGAAGGATTTTTTGAATCACCAGTGGAACTGGTCACGTTCGATAATAATCTCTCCTCCTGATATTGATGATAAGGATGCGGCCATGTTTCCCCAAAAAATCGGGGGAGAATATCTCATCATTCACCGCAGCGGTGATGACATCGATCTTTCTTTTCATAAAACATTGGATTTTGACAAAGAAATATTAGAAGAATATCGTTGGATATTACCCAGGAAAGGATGTTGGGATTCGAAAAAAGTTGGCATTTCCGCACCGCCGATTAAAACCAAAGAAGGCTGGATTTTACTTTATCACGGCGTTTCCGAAGATGATTGGTTTTACCGTGTAGGCGCAGTATTAGTAGATCTGCACGATCCTACAAAAATTATCAGCCGTACTGATTATCCAATTTTTGAACCGGAAACGGATTTTGAGAAACAAGGTGAAATTCCCAACGTAGTATTCCCCTGTGGCACGGTTGTTATTAATGGCACATTATTTGTATATTATGGTGCAGCTGATAAGGTGATTGGAGTGGCAACAGTCAAACTGTGTGATCTACTTTGTATGCTTACAACATTTTGTAAATGCTAGATGGGCCTATGCAATCCAAAAATCGCACATTGGTCAAAAGACCTTGGGGAGGATATCAGATCCTGGAAAAAACCCCCGAGTATTGGATAAAAAAGCTTTTTATCCATAAAGGGGAGCAGTCAAGTTTGCAAAGCCACGAGAATCGAGATGAAGTATGGGTAGTGCTAAAGGGCAGCATTAAAGCTCAAAAAAATGATAGCAGTATCATCCTTAATGCAGGAGAATTCTTAAAAATCAGGAAAGGAGAGAAGCACAGAATATATGCTCTTACCAATGCCTGTGTTTTAGAAACGGCCTTCGGGCAACCAAGAGAAAGAGATATCATCCGTTACGAGGATGAATATGGTCGAGTTTAAAGAATAATGGAGAAAACATCGATATCGCTGAAGACGATAGGCATGCAAACATTATTTGATGAAAAGGAGGTGTGGCACGATAAAATTACTACACTGAACAACTGAATTTAATCTGACAATCGCTTCATCAAACCGGGTAAATGTACGATCGGGTCTGAACTACTACACCTAATGTGCCCAGTTGACACGTAAAAGATTTTCTTCCGGATTATAGTGAAACTCCAGATTGCCCTGATAGGCATGGCGAATAGCCTCATCGATTTTACGGGCGAGATGGATGTCAGTTGTCGTTACCAGCGTTGTTCCATCCTCTTCTTCCACTTCCACTGCCATAATACGTTTGAGCGGATGCTCAGTTCGTTCGCGTTTTTCTTCGTTGTGTACAAGATGCATGATTTCGTCGCGGTGAGACAAAAAGAAAGGTCCATGTAACGTTAGAAATCCAGCAGGATATTGATCACGTGTTCGATGACAGGCGGGGCAAATTTCATGGTGCGCATCAAGGGGAGCATGACGCCACTGCCACCGTCCTTCATGAAATACCGCACCACATTGTGGACAGACTGTCGGCTCCAGCGGTTTGCCTTTACTTTTATAGGCATCATGCACATACTCTTTGAAAATGCCATCGTGGTGAGTAATTTGGTGATAGCCGGGAGGGGCACCTTTTGTTTTCATATAAAAATCCTTTAGTACAATTAGTTAGTTAAAGAAAGCATTCACTTACAACTCGATCTTTACTTATATTCCCATTTCGCTTAATTCATTCATTTTATCAAGTGCTACCTGTTTCTTTTCGGGCAGATTTGCAATCATGACATCGGCCGTAAGAATCAGACTGGCTATCGAAGCAGCATTCTGCAAAGCCGAACGTGTCACTTTAGTAGGATCAAGAATTCCCATTTCTATAAGATCACCATATTCCTCAGTGGCTGCGTTATAGCCAAAGTTACCTTTACTTTCAATAACCTTTGCGAGCACCACAGAAGGCTCACCACCCGCGTTAGTGACGATTTGTCGCAAAGGTTCTTAAAGCTCGCAGCACAATCTGGATACCGGCATCTTGTTCATGATTGCCACCTTTTAAGGTGCCGATTGCAGCTCTGGCTCGCAGCAATGCCACCCCACCACCCGGCGCAATACCCTCTTCCACGGCTGCACGGGTTGCATGCATGGCGTCCTCGATGCGGGTCTTTTTCTCTTTCATCCCCGTTTCAGTGGCCGCACCCACCTTGATTACCGCAACACCCCCTGCGAGCTTGGCTGCACGTTCCTGCAACTTCTCTTTATCGTAATTGCTGATAGACTCTTCAATCATCCTGCGGATTTGTTTGACACGGTTCTGAATCTGCTGAGTATCTCCGGCACCGCTGATGATCGTCGTGTTTTCCTTATCCACTTCAACCCGCTTGGCCTGGCCAAGATGATCCAGTGAAATTTTCTCCAGAGTAAGGCCGGTTTCTTCAGCGATGACCTTACCACCGGTCAGAATGGCAATATCTTCCAACATGGCCTTGCGTCGATCACCAAAACCAGGGGCCTTAACTGCAGCAGTTTTTAGAGTACCGCGAATGCTATTGATCACTAAAGTCGCCAATGCTTCACCTTCAACATCCTCAGCAATAATAAGCAATGGACGACTAGTCTTGGCAATCTGTTCCAACAGTGGCAGCAAGTCATGGATATTGCCGATCTTCTTTTCATACAGAAGAATATATGGATCATCCAATGCTGTAGTCTGCTTGTCAGGGTTGTTGATGAAATAGGGAGACAGATAACCACGGTCAAATTGCATTCCTTCCACTATTTCCAGCTCATTTTGTAAACTCTTACCGTCTTCAATCGTAATCACACCTTCCTTTCCAACTTTCTCCATCGCTTCAGCAATGATCTCACCCACCATGCTGTCCGAATTAGCAGAAATAGCGCTAACCTGGGCAATCTCCTTACTGGTTGCGCATGGCCTCGAAGCTTTCCTGAGCGCTTCAATGGTTGCAGCAACTGCCATATCGATGCCTCGCTTCAGATCCATTGGATTCATGCCTGCCGCGACAAACTTCATTCCTTCACGGACAATCGCCTGCGCCAATATCGTAGCGGTAGTGGTGCCATCTCCCGCCACATCGGATGTTTTACTCGCGACTTCCCTCACCATCTGTGCGCCCATATTCTCAAATTTATCTTCAAGTTCTATTTCCTTTGCTACAACAACACCAGAATTAGCAACGAGAGGTGGCCCATAAGTACGCTCGAGTATGACATTGCGGCCCTTAGGGCCGAGCGTCACCTTGACTGCGTTTGCCAGGATATTCACACCTTCAACTATCTTGGCGCGGACAGCATCATGAAACAGGATTTGTTTTGCGGACATGGAAATCTCCAGAACGAATGTTTTACAACTTTGATCAGGCTTCTATCACCGCCAGAATATCCTTTTCCCGCATGACCAGCATTTCCTCGCCTTTAATTTTCACAGCTTGACCAGCATGACTACCAAACAGCACCTTATCACCTACCTTTACGTCCATCTGACGTAACCCCTGCCATCTTTCAAAACCGCTCCTTTACCTGTGGCCATTACTTCACCCTGATTGGGTTTCTCTGCCGCAGCATCTGGAATCACGATACCTGACATGGTTTCATGCTCACTTTCCAGCAGTTTTACTAGAACACGATCATGCAATGGACAAAAGGACATAGTGCATCTCCTGATTTCAAGTTATTCCTTAAGGTCAAGATCTAAAATATTTTTTACTGGCAAGATTGTTAAAAAAAAGACTATTGTTCACGATACTAAAAATCTACTGGTATTTTTACTAGGAACTGGGAGAATGTGCTGAAACTCTGCAAATAATGACAAGTAGATAATTCAAATAAGTAACAAGGTTTTTTCTTAAAATTTATTATCTTCAGAATAATCTCAGTGCGCTGACGTTGATTAATACCTTGTATCCAATGGATGACTTTGTAATATCAACTCGTGTTATCAGCCACCTTCTTGGATTTATTCTCAGATCCCGATTATGTCTATACTGAGATTACTGGTTCGATAAGTAAATAAGCACATGGCTTATTTTTATCTATGGGAAGTACTTATAAATGTGGTGTATAAAAGATTTACTAAAATCATGGCACCAAGCGGTGTAACGGATTGATGCTGTTTTTAGGAACAGCACTACATCGGCATTTACTGTTTAGGACAGTAAATGCCATGTCTAAATCGACTGATAAAAGTCATTTCTTCAGCGCACTGGTTTAAGCTAAGCTGACTCGAGGTATAAATCAGGAAGCATTTCATTGTATTGTTGCAGGTTACGTTCAGCTATCCGCAATTTATTCAGCAAGATAACCAGCTGAGTATGAAATTGGTCACTGGCAATCAACCGATACCACTCGTCACCATCTGGATCATCCTCATCGAGACTTCGCCAGAAAATATTACAAAAACCATTAAATGAAACTGGCTGACCCGCAGTTAAGTCAGTCTTGATTTTATTATTCATCCAATGACATCGTCTCTTTATCAGCTCTTCAGCGCCTTCGTAGACAATAATAGACAGATAGGTATATAAATCTGCTGTGCAATGAAAATTTTTTAGCTCAGGAAGCTGATGGCCGGTTACGCCATTTGCAATCAGTTCTTGCAAAGCTAAAGTTGAAATTTTAAGACTAACACCTGTTTGTAATGTATAGATTTTATCGAGGTACATTTGTCAGTAAAAAATAGAATATCCAAAATGGATGAATAATTCGATTTAGAATCCTTGCTAAGGTTCATTTTTACTGAAGTTGTCGTCTTATTATTCGTAACGTAAAAACTCTTCTGCCAAAGCATCAGGGCCATGTCGATTGATCAGCGCATCAATTTCTGCAAGCAAGTCATCATCTTCATCCTCTTCCAATACGCCAGCGCCTACTAAACTTGCTGATAGTCCTGAAATTATCGCTTCTTTTACCGTTTCAAGCGTTGGTGGATTTTCTTGATCCTTGTCATTCATCACAAAATCAATGACCCGTGATAATGGCTCACTGGCAGTTTCCTGCACAAAGTCAACAGCTAATGCCGTTTCACCAAACTCCACAATGAGCGCATTCAGCTCATCCAGCAATGATTCATTGACATTAAAATGATGTAGTTTCTCTGTTTCATTAAATGCATCGGTAAGTAAACCGGTAACAAAGTCATGAATAGTCGCTAGGGAAACCCTGAACAAGTTTCTGCATGATTTATAATCATGCTAAAGATTAAACAACAATGGTGGTCACGATGAAGCAACTGAGTTTGGGAGCAAACGAGTATGCATTGAAGCCGAAAAGGACGAGGCGTGAGAAGTTTCTGGAAGAGATGGAGGTAGTCGTTCCGTGGAGCAGGTTAATTGCAGTGGTAGAGCCACACTATCCGAAGGCGG
>Ga0255338_1001565_pt1 | contig 41758 bp, 34 predicted proteins | sample MeOH1_35cm_T4_19_FD_203715 | JGI IMG/M metagenome (GOLD analysis project Ga0255338, IMG submission 203715) | Sandy soil microbial communities from University of British Columbia, Vancouver, Canada - MeOH1_35cm_T4_195 | ecosystem: Engineered > Artificial ecosystem > Sand microcosm > Unclassified ... | reverse complement strand
TCGATGGAGACCCGGCCTCGCCCATCGAGAAGTCGCGCCGGCTCATCGCCACCTCGCTCGAGCGGACTGTCCGCCAATTCTCCGACCGCGGGATCGAGGTGCTGCTGCTCGGCGACGTTCCCTCCTATCCCACGTCGCCGTCGCGCTGCCTGGGTCTTTCCGCCATGTGGGGGCGCGGGGAGCAATGCGGCGTCGATTCAGCCATTGCCCTTCGGCACATGGCCTTCTCCGACGCGCTGCTGACCCGCCTCGCCAGGCTGCCGCATGTGCATGCCTTCTTCCCGTCGCGCACGCTGTGCGCCGGCCAGCGGTGCGCCATCAGCCTGGACGGAGTCCCGGTCTATCGCGACACCGATCACCTGACCGCAAGCGCCGCCCGCACCTTCGCCCCGGCGATACGGCAGGCCCTCTCAGGCGCCACAACCGCTCCCTGAGATCAGTTCGATCGGTCATCGCGCACTCCGCCGGGCCCGCCTCCGACCACCCCGGCAGTGCCGGGCGCCACTCATATAAGGACACGTGTCACAAGCACGTCCAGGATATGGCAAAGCCTTTCCGCCGATGCCGCGAGCAGCGTCGTGACGACATCGGCGAGGAGCGGGAATACCACCAGGATCGCGCCAGCGCCGGCGTCAGGCCGGAACTGACCGGCCCCAGATCGACCGTCTTCACGAAAGGCAGAATGAGATCTTCGGCTGTCGCCTCATGATAGACCGCCGTCCCGATGCGCTTCAATTCACCGGATCGCTGCGGGGATCGTCGACGCCGGGCGCTCAGACGGGCAGGCCGAGGCGCGGGTCGGCCCATGTCATGGCGAGATAGAGCAGGATCGTCGGCGCGCAGCCGGCGCCAAGCGCCAGCCAGAAGGTGACGCCGTGGCGCAGCAGCACGGGCACGAGCAGGAACATTGGCAGGCTCGGCAGCACGTACCAGAAGGTCGCCGCCGAATGGTCGGCGAGCCGGATCGGATCCCGCGCATCGTGCCACAGCCAGATCATGCCGAGGATCGAGACGAGCGGCAGCGAGGCGATCAGCGCACCGATTTATCGCAGATTTCTGCGGGTTTCCAGTCGTGTTCTCGGTATGGACTGGTGCCGCTTACAGGACTCGAACCTGTGACCCCCGCATTACGAAGGCAATGGCCGGCTCAGAAAATAACGTAGGATTGCAGCGGTTTCGGGGTCGAGCGGACGCATCAATCTTGGAGTACCCACGCCAGACCCAAACTCGGCTGAAATCGGGAGTGGACAGTTGCCTACTGAAAGCACTTTCGTAGGGATCAAACCGACATTTCGACCTCCGCCACACCTCTTTCTCAGAAGGCCCTCCCGCCCCGATAATCGCAGGGCGGGGAACCCTGACACTACATCAAGTTGCGGTATGTGCCGTCCTCATCGCGGCTCCATCGGTGGCCGATACCCTTGCTCAGTCGGATTCCTGCGTGTCCGCCATCATAACCCAGCTGCTTCGTCCAGCCGATTATCCGGGGGCCGATGTTAATGCCCCGATCGATCAAGGCAGTGATCAGTACATCGACCTTGTGGTGCTTGTTATTGCCGCAGGCTTCCATCAGTCCGCGTAATTCCCGGAATATGGCGTTGAGCACATCGCCCGGCACGTCTTCGGGCAGGGTGTCGTCGGGCGTCGGTGGCGCAGGGGCAGTAATAATGATGTCTTTGGCGGAAGCCATGAGCGCGATCTTTCGGAAAAAATAAAGGGGAAGGCCCCGCCCACACGCCAGCCATTGGAGCCAGAATGTGGACGGGGTAACATTCAGAGTTGCGATGATGCGTGCATGTTCTTGGCCCCGGCATCGACAGCGGCGAGCAAGGTGTCATGCGTGGTTTTCGCGTATCTAAGCGTCGATTTGTAGTCTCGATGACCCAACTGCCGCCCGATGGTCAGGAGGTCGACGCCCGAGGCGGCAAGGAACGTGGCACTTGCATGGCGCAGGTCATGGAGCCGGAGACCGGGTAGTTTTGCATCGTCCCGTGCCGTCTGCCACGCGTGCTTGATCGAAACGAACGGCTTCTTCGTCTTCGGATTTGGCACGACATACGGGCACTTGTCGAAGCGCGGCACTGCACTGAGAATGTCGATAGCTGCCTGCGACAGGGCCGCCCGCCGTGCGCTCCCGTTCTTGGTAACGGGTATAAGCCATTGACGCTTTTCGAGGTCGATATCCTTCCATTGCGCTTGGAGCAGTTCAGACAGCCTCGCCCCGGTATAGAGGAGGAGAGGAATCAGAAATTTCATCTGCGGATTGGCCGATTGTGCGCACGCTCCCAGCAACCGCTTCGCCTCCGCCGCCGTCAGATAGCGATCCCGCGCGTTGTTGATCGGCTTGCGCGGAATGCCCTTCACGGGATTCCTCAGGACGCCCGGCGTGTTCCAGCGAAGTGCCAGTTCAAACGAGCGATTCAGCAAAATGCGTATTTTCTCCAGGGTCGCCGGGGCCAGCCTCTCCTCGGCTTTCTCTGCCAACCACTTTGCAACATCGGGCTGGGCGATCTCCGACACGTATGTCTTTCCCCACCGAGGAAGGATGTGGCGTCGGACATACATCTCGGTCGTGTCGTAGCTGCGCTGATATGTCTTGGCGTAATCGAGATGCTTTTGGGCAAGCTCGGCATAGGTCGGGACAGCTTTTCGTTCTGCCTTTTTCTCGGCGGGGTTGCCGCCAAGGACCACTTCCGAACGCAGACGTTGTGCCTCTTTGCGTGCCTTGTCGAAGGTAAGATCGCCATAGCCAGCGATCCGGTGCTGCCTCTGGTCACCGTGAGCGTCCTGAAATCTCAGATAGTAGGCGCGGTTTCCGCTGGCCCTGACCTCCAAGAGGAAGCCGGTGATGGCGGTGTCGTAATAGTCGGTCTTCTTCTTGCCGGGTTCGCACTGGGCAGTGAGGCAGAACGCGTGATCAAGTCGTACTTTTGGCATTGAGATATCCTTTTCTGGGATTTGAGTTTGGGACTGCAGGGCGCGTGGCGAGGGAGCGCATGGGGTGTGTCCAGGCGCGGCGGTTTCGAGGGCTGGCGGGCACCGAGGGCACCACAGCGCGGCATTTGGGGGGCAGGTCGGGGCGGGTGGATTCGTCGGCCACGGCACAGGTCGCCAGCTTTCCGCCGTTTCAGTTTTCGAGCGCCCGTAACCCCGAAATTCTGGCGGGTGCGCTGATCCCCGAAAACCTGGAGTTGGTGCGAAAATCTGATGACAGCCGAAAAGCTGCGAACTGGATTTCTGCCCCAGTCGCGCATGGCCATCAGCCGCTCAGCGGGGTCACTTCTCGATCGACAACAACCGCGTCACGCAACAAAGTGTAGATCATCTTCCCGTGAGCGACGCGGGCGAAGGACCAATGATGCTGCCCCGGTTCATCACCGGTGTAACGTTCGATGATCTTGGTGGCCGCACGGCGGCTGATATTGGCACGCTCCGAAACGGCATTGCGCAGCGCCATTTTGGCATTCACGCCCTCAGTGATGCATGTGACGACAACGGCAACAATTTCGGCGTCCGAGCGCTCTTCCTCGATCCGCTTGATGCCATCCAGATCGGCCTGCTCGACCAGCCTTACCGACGCCAAGCGTTCTGCGTAGGAAACATGGTCTTCTGCGGCATAGGCATAGGCGACCGATTGCACGCCACCGCCACGGCCTTTGAGTCGTGTGAACTCGACGAACTTCTCGCCCGGCTTGCCCTCTAGTGGCACCTCGTCGATGATGTAGCCTGCGTCGAAGTCGTCCAGGATGTCGGTCGTACCGGCATGGATAGCCTTGCCATCGTCACTCTTGCGCTTGTTGGTGTGCGCCAGCCCAAGGACCGAACCCCCCGCCGCCACGAACTGACGGCAGATGTTGGTAAAGTCGCTCGTGCGCTTCTTGTGCATCAGATCGACAAACTTTTTCAGCGTATCGATTACCACCAGCGTACCGCGAGCGGTATCATTGCGAACGGCGTCGAGCAGCAATTGTTCGAGATGGTCAGCCTTTAACCCGCCCTGCCCCGGAACAAGCGTGTGTGAGCCGATCTCATCCAGGAGGCCCATCTTCGCGGCAATCCCGGCACTGCTATCGTCAGCATTAATGTAATAGATGTCGCCAGCGGGAATGCGTCGCTGCTCCACCGCTTCGGATATCATGTGAAGGCAGAGCAGGGTCTTCCCGGTGTTGTGCTTGGCATAGAAAACGGTCGCCTCGCCTTGCAAGCATACATCTCCGAGAAGCGGGGTCGCGGCTTGGGCAAGTCCCTCGTATTTGGCGGCTTGCCCGATCAGGCTGTATTTCCTGAACGGACTCGTGTTGGAGGATCGCGTGTCTGCGGCGGGCGGTTCGCTGACGACCGTGGTGCAGGGCTTGAACTCGTCCTGCATGATCGCGCTGACTTTCGCACCAGCGTCGCGGGCACGGGCAATCAGCGTGGCGATCGTAATGGGGTTGGCAACCTCACCACGAAATGACCGCCACTTGGTTTCGACATCGGCGCGGCCTTTATATGACCGAGCTTTCTTGCTCCAAGCGTCAGCCAGTTCCAGGCCACTCTGGCCGCCAGCCGTCTCATGGAATATCGCCATCAACACGTTCAGCCAGTCCTGATAGCCGCAGTCGGGGTCGATGTGGTCGAGCAACTGTGACAGGGTAGCTGTGTCCGTTGTGACGGCGGCGCGCTCCTCCGGCAACTCCGGCGCAGGGCGAGGCAGCGATCGGCCATTGTGCTGGAAAACTGCATCGACGAAATCCTGATCCGCGCGGGGAAGATCGTCTCTGTGGCCCGCCTCCAAGCGATCGACCGACTTGCCCTGACTTGGTGTGAGCAAGACGGAATTGTTGTGTGCCCGCACGTCGATCCGGTCGGGGAACTCCTCGGTATGGTGTGAGTCCGCTTTGGCGAATGTGCCTTTGGTCAGCCGGAAATGGTGATGATGCCCACGGCGAGTCTTGATGACCAGCGCCGGAACAAGCCCGAACTGCTGCTCGATGCGAGACAAGGCTTCATCGGCCTCTGCGCTGTCGGCGTCGAGCACAAGCTGAGTGTTGTCGAGAACCGCCCCGACTTCATGATCGGGATGCGCTGCCCAATGTTGCCGAATGCCGTCCACCGACAGGTGATCCAGCCACGGTTGATATTGCACGGCGGGTCGTTTCTGTCCGGGAACCAGCGGTATGACCCTGTAGCCAAATTCTAACCACCAAAGCGCTCCCTCAAGGTTCGATGAGAAAGCTTGTTTCGCCGCTGGTTGCGGATCACCGATCACGATGTCCTTTGCGCTGACGCGCGTCGGTACAGCGATTGCTGGCGCACTTGATAGGCCAAGCTTTGCGGGCAAACCGAAGCTTGCTGGATCCGCTGACCCCGGGTTGCACTGAGATTGCATATTCAACGTCTTTGCTCTTCAAAATCTCGACCGAGGCCGAGGGTGGTGCCGAGCGACGTTGGGACACAGTGACGAACTGGAGCCCTGCCGCACGACGGTTACATGCGATGGACACGGCACGATGGGCACAGCTCAGACGCCAAATCAGGTCGAGAAAACTCGACTCGCTTTTGTCTAGTGATGTGCCGGCTCGTAAGCCGTGCCTCAACGCACACGTGCGGAGGACTACCCAACAGCATTGCTTATAGCTGGAAGGCGTCGGGGCCTCTGAACCCTCCTACTGAGTCGGTCAAGCGCCCATTTCGACTAGTCACTTTTTCCGGCGGCCTTCGCGACCAAGCCCAACGCGAGCACCGTAACAAGTCCAACGATCAGCGCGATCGCATGGTCCTGGATTACGCCAGCCAGCAGCAGGAACAGCAACAGCCCGAACGTCTCCCGAGGCCGCGTGAAGATGCCCACGATGACTGCCAATGCCAGCGCAAGCATAAGCGCAACGGCGATCGTGCGGGCCACGGCAAGCAGGATACAGGCCGCGATGATGTAGCCGAACAACTTCATTGTCCGGCGCTCCCGGCGTAGCGACGGCACAGGGCGCGTAGTTCGGGCAGGACGCCCTCTGCGTCCCGGATGAGCAGCACGTAGGCAAAGGTGCTCCCGAAAGTGATGATTAGTTCGAACCAACCGTCATGGTCGCTCAGCCAATCCCAGTACGGTGCAAAGTCATCGTCACCGAAGCGGGCACCGTCGATCGGTTCGATCAGTGGCGAAAATCCGACATGGCGTAGGATATCGCTTTCGCTGTCGCCGGGTTGGACAACAAGATATTCGGTCCAGTCGGTCAGATCGTGTTCGCCGGTCGCAAGGCCAGAGACACGTTCGGCTAACAGCGTGTGCAGTTGCGGGTCGAGGTCGAGTTTCAAGGCGCGTGCCATTGTCGCGCGGTCGTGCAGATGCAGCATGATTGTTGCCTTTCAGACATAAAAAATGCGCCCGAGGCGGAATTGCCTGGACGCTGCGGGGCGACTGGGAATCGTTGGTTTTTCGAGGTTTCGCGTTTCAAAACAGACGCAAGCTGGGTGGGTTCACGTGCGAACTTCCGACATTGATTCAGGGACAGATGGCGATGAAATTGCCGCCACCGCGTCGCGCCGGAGCAGCCTCAAGAGTTCTGGATCAACGCCATGTTCGGCGGGCACGATAAGGACAATTCCAAAGCCGTCATCGCTGACGACAATGGGCGCTTCCATGATGCCGCTATGGTCGAGCACCCATTCCCACGGCGGGTCGGGAGCGATCGGAAAACCTGCCGCAGTCTCAATCGCCGCGAGAGGGTCGCCCGGAGCAACGATGATCCAGTTAGCCAATTCGCCTATGTCGTAATCGCCCCCGGTGTCGGACATCAATTGGTCGCGCCGCAAGACCAGCAGCGCTTTGATCGCAGGGTTGATAGTGGATTCGAGCGCAACACTGAATGTCGCGGTGTCGGTGATGGTCAGCATGGGATTCTCCAAAAAGAAAGGCCCCGGATTTCTCCGAGGCCCTGGACGGTTGCGGTTGGTCGGTCGTGTTATGGAAAGCGGAACGACAGCAGGTCTTTGCCCTGAGGCGTGTGCTCAAGGCCGAACTCGACCCTCATATTTCCCCCCGAGGTGATCGCGTCCCCGCTACACGATATGGGATGTGTTTCATCGACACCCGGCTCCACGGTGACGTTGTTGACTTCGATGATCTGAACGCCCTCCGACTTCGTCTGCGCGATCATTTGATCCACCAATATCTTGCATACGCCCGGTTTCTGGGCCTCAAGGTCGGCCAGCTTTTTGTCGGCTAGCTCGCGTTCCCTTGCCTCATCAGCCGCCTTCAACCGCGCCGCCTCGGCTGCCCTTTCGGTAGCTGCCTGTCGATCAGCGGCAGCTTCTGCAGCGGCTTCTTTGGCCCCTTGCGGCGTCTTCGAATACGCCTCCCGCATTTGCCCCGCGTAGGTGCCGAACACAACGAACGCGACCAATGCGGCAACGTACGCGCTGATCTTGCCGATGCGGGGCAGACGGAAGAATGCAGGCGGGGCGTGCAACAGCGCGACGACGATCATTGCGCCGAGCGACACCCACAACAGCACCACAGGGGCACCCGGAACACCGAGCTTGCGCAGATCGGCGATCAGGACGAGCCCCAGCAGAATGAAGAATCCTGCGACGACCCATTGGATGATGCTGAAGAGGATAAATGGCTTTTTGCGCGGTGCATCCGACGCCGGGGGCGGCAAATGCGGCACACTGGAAATCTGATTTTCTGACATTGAGTCCTCCCGTTGAAAAGCAGCGTCACCGATCTCGGTCAGCGAACGCAAGCGAAAATGACACGATTAGTATACAGACCGGTGGGCGGGGTTGCGGCCAAGTCCGGGCATGGATGTGGTCCAGCTCCTTGGCGTGAATGTCCGACACCATCGGAAGCTGAAGGGCATGTCGCAGGAGCGGCTTGCGCTCGATGCGGGGATGGAACGCAGCTACGTCAGCGATCTGGAGCGCGGGATGCGCAATCCATCTGTGCGTGCTTTGGGGCGGTTGGCCGATGCGCTCGGCGTGGAACCGGGACTGCTACTGGAAATGCGTTCGGATTAGCAGCCGTCGCTTCATATAAGATGGCGGTTTCAGCGCGCTTGCTGATATTCACGTTATGTTCTACGAGTTTCAACGAACGCGATGGAGCATGCCGTGTACGAGGCTTTTGACGATTTTTGCCGCCGTCCGACTTGGGACACGTCGCATCCGTCCGACGTCCAGGCCTTTCGCGCTGCCCTTCGAAGCGTCGTGCGACAGAAAGGTTTCTCGCCGGATGAGATGGGCGATTATATCCGGCGCAACCGTTCAGACCCGATCTGGCCAAAATCCGAGGCGGAATTGGACAAGGTGGTTTTGGGATTGGTTCGAGAGGCGCGAGGAGCGCAGAGGCAAGCTACGCGATAATCAGGTTGGCAGGAAACCTGAACCGAAAGCCTAGTGCGTGGGCTTCGCGCCGAACGATCATCTCGGGGACTGACCCTTCGACCCAATACGCCCCATCAAGCGACTTCTGCTCTGGCGGACTAAGTGATCCGGCATTGCCGTTATGTAGGAATGAACGAAACTCAGAGAATGGCTGAGCGAAGGGCCAATGCTAATGCTTGCCGATCATTACCGGACACGATTGCGGCATCCGCAAAGGGCTGATCGGAAATCCGTGAAATGCCCTCTGGGACGAGCAGCACAGAACGTGGCGAGGGATGGCCATTCGACCAGTATTCGGCAAAGTCGTAGAGATAACCGAACAGCTTGTAGATGCTGTCACTCACATATCGTTCGTTAGCCGTTCGCTTGACTTCCACAATGACGAAGCGCTGCCCGTCCGAGCGTTCGTAGACGAGCGATATGTCTGGCCTCCGCGCATTGCCCGTCACTCCCCGGTGCGCACTAACGATTGCGCGATACCGGTCTTGCGCACGCACGATACCGGATGGGTTCTGATCGAAGATGACGCGCAGCCGACCTTGTGCGCTTCTGAAAGCCGCAATGTGGCCGCGACCGGAAGTCACTAAACCATATTCCTCCGGCTCACCGAATCCCAGCTCTTGGGCAATGACATCCACTACCAGCGTCAGTGCATAAAGCTCAAACATATCGTCATCGGAAATCGGCTCCAGCCAGCCGACAGCAAGCAACATCAGGGTGGCGTACCAGCGTGCATCGTCAGGGGATGCCTTCAGCCGAGCGCGCGACTCTGCCAAGTCAGCCGCCGCTCGATATTCTGGACGACGGCTCCTGCGCGCGGCAGCAATCATCTCCGGTGTAAGATACGGCGGCACTGGAAGCTGAGAGAGCCAGTGATGCCCCGCCGCCTCTTCACAACGCTGAAGGATCGTCACCAACGCATTGTGGAGCGTCGAGCTCGCAGATCGTCGGGCTAGGTTTCTGACGGACACGAGAAGTTCATCGACCAGCCAGCGAAGGAGCTGATTCTCGGGAAGGGCGAAAGATCTATGCGCCGTGCGGGAATAGTAGCGGCCAACAGGGAGAACGCCTGCCATCCGGGCAACGACTGTTCGGTCCCATCGCGGGTTACCTCGAAGTCCTGGACCCACGATCTCGTCCCGGCTTTCCATTTCGTTCGCCAGCGCATCTAGTAGGCTCAGCAACTGGCCGTCGACAAAAGTCGCGTACTGGCCCGAGATCAGATCGACCATATCAGCCAGCAAGGTGATGTCGTGGTCGCCACGAAGCTTTTGGAGGAAATCGCTTAAGCCCGCGAGGTCCATTGCATCAGAACGCGCGCCTTGCACGGATGCACCTAAACTGGCCAAGTGCCGATAAGGGTGGTCGGGAGCGCAGATGAAATCACGCCATGCGGCGCGATCTACGGTCACGTCGGTACACCTGTCCAGACGCTCAAAACCGAAGCCAGACCATCCACATCTGCGACGTAATCCGAGAGCAACGACAGGATTTCAGAATGTTTGTCCGGTCGTCCTTGAAACTGCGGAATCAGATAGGACTCAATCGCCGAGCGCACGATTTCCTGACCGGTCCTCGAAGGCCAGGACGTGGCCTCCGACACGGCGTGGCGGATCATTGCAAGCGGAATGCCCGGTCCCATTGGCAGGCCAATTGAGCCCAGCCCGGTGCCCTTATCCGGGAACAGGTCATTAAGACACGACTCAAGTTCCGACAGCCGCGCGCGTATTGTCTGATCAGGATTCGACAACTCTCTCTCAAGAATGGCGATGTAAGTATCTCTTTCGGGCAGGTCGATCGGTACGAACGCAAAGCGCCGGATGAAAGCGAGGGAAAGTCGCTTTAGGCTGGCCTTGTCGGCATCATTCATTGCGCCGATTAATCGCCACCAGCGAGGAACCTGGATAGCGTCGATATCCTCCTCAACGACACCGGCGGTGGCCTGCAGTCGCACTCTGCGGAAACCTTTTTCCGACCGACGCCGATAGGGAAGCGTGACGGATTTACCGGTTAGAAGCGTGAAAAGCTCGCCGAAGGCCTTGTCGATGTCGGCTCGATTGATCTCGTCGATAATGAGGCAGCGTTGCTGTTCAATCGCAGCGACCACAGTACCGGGGAGGAAGTCCAACCTGTCCTCGGAAGATGATTCCGATGGCACGGGGAAGTAGCCACCGATCGTCTCGAACGTGGTCCATTGATCAGTCGCGGGTACTGTCCAGAACGGAAATCCAGCCAGCTTACACACTGCCTCAGCGAGCGACGTTTTGCCCGTTCCCGGTGGCCCCGTAAAAATCACGTGCATGCCTGAATGCAGTGCCGCAATCGCCCTCATGACGGGCTCTCGAAGGCCCAACAGCCCGGCAAAATCATCTAATTCGCTCTCGTCGACCTCCCAATTTCCAGGAGCGACAATCTCATGAAGAATGCCGGATGCGGAAGCTGCTTCTCCGGTTTCGAGATCATCTGCCTTTGACTTCGGTGCGGGCGAAAACTTAGCTAAAATCTCCAGCAACGGTTCGGATTCAATCGGTGCATCCGCAAAGGGCAGATCGCCAATTCGGGCAACATCGCTTCGGGTGAATACGCTGCCGTCCCCGATCAAGCCGTCACGATCGAGCCTCAGGGAGGTGACAACCTTGTTCACCGCATCTTCGATGCCATCAACCTCAGCTCGGCGGAAAAGCCAGGCGGCCAGCGCTGGCAGCGAGATAGCCTCTTTTCCACCTGTGCCCGGATTCGCCACAATCTGCGCAACGTAGTCGGGCCGAAAGAACCATTGCTTATTGTCGGCTGGCGGCTGAGCGAACACAGCCGAGCGATCCTTGCGCTGACGCTGGAGGCTACTTCCGGCATAGCTGGCGTCGTGCCACCTAGTCTTTCCGCCTGCATCGCCGAACGGCACATAGTAAGGCTTTTCCTCCGGACCCAAATCCGGCTTGAAGAAGTCTTCTAGCAGGGCGTTCTCTTGCTGAGATCCGAAGTTCACGGCTTGAGACCCGTCGTCGCTGACAGGCACCTCGGACCTTAACATTGCGAGAAGGCTCACCAGTGACTGGTGGCCCGTCTCCGTGAGGTACGCCAGACCGCGTTCGATCTGGTCAGACGAGAAATAAGGCATCGCACCTCATGCAGCTAATGCTTCGATCGATCGACTCTTCGGCTTTTTCCGCGCTCCGTGCAGCCTTAGGATTTCAGCTTCCGACACGCCATGATCGACGACTACTGCGTCCCTAACGGGTTCGATGGTCACACCAAAGGCATCTTTCATGACCGCTGGAAGAATTGCTTCAGCGATCGCCTTTGCCAAAAGCGGCGGAACAGCATTGCCGATTTGCTGTCTAATCTGCGCGGCCGACCCGGAAAAGATGAAGGTGTCCGGGAACGATTGCAGCCTCGCGGCCTCGCGCAACGTGATTGTACGGGCTTGCTTCGGATGAATAAACGCCCCCGTCGTTGCCTCGTTGAACTTGGTCGTGATCGTATAGGCGGGCAAGTCGCCCCGCAACCGCTTCAGCAGAGTTGTGGCATCATATCGCCGAATCTTCTTGAATCGGTCAGGCAGGACGTCTTCGGATAGATCACGCCAATTCTGACCTTGCTTCAATGTCTGCGCGGCAACGCGGTCGAGGGTGGAAAGCTCGGCGGCGGCATGTTGTCGGACGGCGTCCGAACCGGATCGCATCGCAACCTGATAGGGCGTCTTCGGCTCCGCCGGATATGGCTTTCCGTCAATCTCCTTTCCCTCTGCCACTCTCGGCAAATCGGAACATGCGTCGTCAAAGGCGAGATGGGGCAACAGCCCTTCCTCCTTGCCATGACCGATCCGTGAGAGATGGGCAAACGGCAGCGAAAATCCCTTCCACAAGTTGACGTCGCCGTGGGTGGGTGCGGGCAAAGAAATATCCGAGCCGGTTCGATTTCCTACGAATACAAGGCGACGCCGAAGCTGCGGCACCCCATAGTCAGCCGCTAGCAGGATCATCGGCACCAGCTCGTAGCCGATTTCTCGAAACGCCCGGACGATTTCGAGAGCTACCTTCCCGTTCTCGTAGAGCAGTAGACCGGGAACGTTTTCGAACACAATCCAGCTAGGCTTCAGCCGTTCGACTATGTCGGTATAGTTGATGAAGAGGTGATTGCGCGGATCACTCTGATCCCTACCGGACGATTTGCTGAGGCCACCTGATGTGCTGAAACCTTGGCATGAAGGGCCACCGACGATGATATCTACGCCAGAAAAACGCTTCTCCAGATCATCAAGATCGGGCTCTCGTAGGTCCGCAAGCACGCCGACAGCACCGGGCAGGTTGGCCTCGAAAGTCTCGATTGCTGAGGGGAAATAATCGACCCCGCCCAAGATGCGATAGCCTGCTTGGCGAAACCCCTCTGCCAAACCACCCGCACCGCAGAACAAATCGAGCACAGTTGGGCATTCGGCAACACCCCGGTCGGAGCCGTTCTTCGTCATAGTAATTTCCTCACCTTGGCGTGGAATACAGCGCAGAAGGCCCATCCCTCCGGCGCATCGTCACGCTCATCAGCGCGTTCGGCTATGTTCCACGTCTGTTCTCGGCACAAGCGAAAAAGCTCATTTTGCCGACGGTTTGCCTCGTTTCGGCGACGAGTTGAGCGCCGAAGGGCATTTTTGTCTCGATTGTGTTCTCAGGTTTGTTCCGCCGGAACGCCACACGCAGCGGTGAGTGCCTGGGTCACTATCGGCACGGACCCACGTCAGACCCACACGAACGTTCGTTCGTCCGGTCAAACTCGCCGATGCTGCCGAAAAGGGTTGTGGTGCCGCTTACAGGACTCGAACCTGTGACCCCATCATTACGAATGATGTGCTCTACCAGCTGAGCTAAAGCGGCCCAACCCTTATACTCCCGCCGCATCATCACTTTTGGAGATCAACGCATTACGAATGCGATGCTCTACCAACTGAGCTAAAGCGGCGTTTCCGGTCCGGCCCGGGGACGGGCGTTCGCGAAGGGGCGGCGCTTATCAGGTCGATCCGGGCCTGACAAGCCGGGAGCCGCGCGCGCCAGCCCTTTACGCAACGTTTACCACGCGCGGTGCACAACCCCTGCCGTAACGGGCTGTTCCAGGCCCTTGAGGGTGGCTTTGCATGGATAACGTCCGCGGATTCGAAGAGGATCGGATCGACCACGATACCGAGACCGGCGCGAGCGGGGTCGACGAACCGCGGCTGGACATCGGCACCGACGAGCGGCGCATGCATGTGCGCGCCTATAACCACTGGGTCTCGCTGCTGCGCGGGCGCGCCTATCCGTCGATCGAGGACCTCGACCCGGCCAATATCGCCGATTTCGGCCCGCACAGCGTGCTGCTCGACTTCTCCAAGGGAATCGAGGATCCGTCGATCGCATGGCTCGGCCGCGCGCTGCGCGAGGAATGCCAGCTCGACCATTCGACCACGCATATCTCGCAGGTGCCGAGTCGCTCGCTGCTGTCGCGGCTGACCGACCATTATCTCCAGATCATCGCGAATCGGGCGCCGATCGGCTTCGAGGCCGAGTTCGTGGGCACGCGCGGGCACAACACCATGTATCGCGGCATCCTGATGCCGTTCTCGTCGGACGAGGATTCGATCGACTTCATCTATGGCGTGATCAACTGGAAGGAGCTGGTCGACGCAGCGACCCAGGCGAAGCTGGATGCCGAGGTGGAGGAATCGGTGCGCAACGCCCCGAAGGCGACCGCGACGGCCCCGGCCTGGGCCGACGGCCCGAGCGCGGGGATCGACGAGGGCGGCGAGGATGCCGGCGACGCGCCGCCCTTCGCGGGCGTGGGATCGCCCCCGGCGCTGGGCAGCCTGAGCGACCAGCTGATGCTGGCGCAGCAGACCGCCGCCGCGGTGCGCGCGGCCGACACGCGCACCCGCACGACGCTGTACCGCGCCCTCGCCCGGGCGCATGATTTCGCCGCCGCGGCCGATGCCGATCCGGCCGGCTACGAGGCGCTGCTCGACCATGCCGGGATCGCCGTGCAGCTGCGCGCGCCGATGACGCCGATCGTGAAGCTCGTGTTCGGCGCCGACTATGACAAGACGCGGCTGACCGAATATGCCGCCGTGCTCTCCCATGCGCGCCGGATCGGCGTGGCGACGGGCGGGCTGACCGCGTTCCTCGAAGGCTTCGAGGGCGGCATCAAGGGCGTGGTGAAGGCCGAGCGCGAGGCGAAGCGGCCGGCGCCGGCACCGAAGGCGATCGACCCGACCGGCGTGCTCGATGCCCGGCCGAGCCTGGGCCGCGTGACGATCGCGACGGGGCATGCCGCGGGCGACTATGTCGTGCTGCTGGCGCGGGCCGGCGAGGCGGGGACGCTCGAGATCGTCGCGGCGGTGGAGGGCGACAGCGCGCTGACCCAGCGGGCGATGCGGCAGGCGGCCGCCTGAGCGCGACATACCGCAAGGACCAGCGCGCGGGGGACAGGAGCAGACGGCCGGGGCGGCGTGAATCGACGCCCGCGCTACGGATAGACGATCGTCACCGCGTCCTTGAAATGGATGGTCTCGAGAACGGTGCCGTCCGAATCGGCGATGTCGATCTGGCCGCGCAGATCGAGCGTGCCGGCCATCGCCTCGTGCCCGAGATAATCGCGGATACCCTCGAGCGCCTTGGCGCGGGCGGCGGCGAGATCGGGGAGGTCGTGCCCCTCCTCGTCCGGGGCGGCGATCTCGCGGTTACGCAGGTGCAGATGGAAGATCGGCATGGCGCGACCCTGCACCCATTGGCGGCGGCGCGCACTAACATTGGTATAGTTCGGCCGGGAACCGGCGCGGGCGCCCGGCGCTGCAGCGCAGCAGAAAATTAAAAGAGTCATCGAACCGTCCCCCGGGCGTCGCATCCGCCCCCTACCCGCCCCGCAAGGATGGCCCGGAGCGATGGGCCCGGATGGGGGAAACACGATGAACAGATCCATGGCACCGCTGCTCGCCGGGGCAGCCTCGATCGCGCTGCTGGGCGCAACGCCCGCGCTGGCCCGCGCCGCGAAGGACGAGGGCGCCCCCGCCGCGACCCCGGCGACCACGCCGGCCGACCCGGCGACGACCCCGGCGGACGAGACCGCGGCGGGCGACATCGTCGTCACCGGGCGCACGACGCGCTCCGTGACGCAGGTATCGAGCATCGAGATCCAGAAGATCCTGCCGGGGGTGAGCCCGCTCAAGGCGCTGCAGACGCTGCCCGGCGTCACCTTCCTGACGGCCGATCCCTGGGGCAACAACGAACAGAACATCTCGCTGTTCGTGCACGGCTTCAGCGCGTCGCAGCTCGGCTATACGCTGGACGGCATCCCGCTGGGCGACCAGACCTATGGCAATTACAACGGCCTGTCGCCGCAGCGCGCGATCATCTCCGAGAATGTCGGCCGGGTGACGCTCGCCTCGGGCGCGGGCGATCTGGGCACCGCATCGACCAGCAACCTGGGCGGCACGATCGACACCTTCTCGAGCGATCCCAGGGCCCAGCGCGGCGCGACGATCGACCAGACGGTGGGCAGCTATGCCTCGTTCCGCACCTTCGTGCGCGTGGACAGCGGCACCTTCGGCAACGGCAACGCGCTGTATCTTTCGGGCGCGCGGCAGGACGGGCGCGCCTGGGACTTCAACGGCAAGCAGGGCGGATACCAGGCGAACGGCAAGTTCGTGCATGACGACAGCACCGGCAAGCTGACGATCTACGGCGCCTATTCGGACAAGACCGAGCCGAACGAGGACGCGACGGTGATCAACATCGCCAAGGGCGAGACGCCGGGCACGGTGCCCTATACCCGCCCCTTCTTCTATCCGGATTTCGCGGGGATGGAGGCCTATCTCACCTCCGCCGCCTATGGCGCCGCGCTGGATAATTACCGCAACTACTACAGCGATGCGCAGCGCACCGACTATCTCGGCTATATCAAATATGACTGGCACCTCAGCGACCGGATCAGCTGGAGCAACCAGGCCTATTACCATCATGACGATGGCGTGGGCGTGGTGGCGGGGCCGATCACGGTGGCCGGCCTGCCGGGGCTGTTCGCCAAATATTTCCCGACGCTGACCGCGGCGCAGCTGAGCGCGCAGTTCGGCGGATCGGGGCTGGCGACGCGCACCACCGAATATCGCATCGATCGCGAGGGCCTGCTCTCCACGCTGAACGTGACGCTGGGCAACCACCAGATCGAGCTGGGCGGCTGGTATGAGCATCAGAGCTCGTCCGCCTATCGCCGCTGGTATGCGCTGGACGTGAACAACCCCTCCACCCCCTATACGCGGCCGCTCGATCTCGCCGCGCCGCAGATCACGCAATATGGCAGCGAGATCCGGGTGGACGAGATCCAGACGCACCTGCAGGACAGCTGGCGCGTGCTGCCGAGCGTGACGATCCTCGCCGGCTTCAAGAGCACCTTCCAGAAGGCGACGCAGCGCGTGCCGGTGCAGCCGATCCCGGGATCCTTCACCGGATCGACCGCGCTGCCGGTGGGCAAGCTGAACACCGACACGGCCTTCCTGCCGCAGATCGGCGCGCTGTGGGACGTGAGCGGGAACGACCAGGTCTTCGTCAACGCGCAGAAGAATGTGCGCCAGTTCCAGACGAGCGCGGCGAGCGGGCTTTCGCCCTTCGCGCTGGGCAGCCAGGAAGTGTTCGACGATTTCAAGAAGACGGTGAAGCCGGAGACGAGCTGGACCTATGAGATCGGCGCGCGCACGCACCGCTCGCTGCAACTGGGGCCGATCACCGGCTTCGAGGGGCAGGTCAGCTATTACCATGTCGATTTCAGCAACCGCCTGCTGGCGATCAGCCCGACGACGGTGATCACCTCGATCGCGAGCGGCGCGGCGGTGATCCAGAATGTGGGCAGCGTGAAGACCGACGGCGTGGACCTGGCCGGCACGCTGCATTTCGGATCGCATCTCTCGATCTACAACGCGCTTTCGTACAACAACTCGCGCTACATGGACAATTATGTGGTGGGCATCGCGAAGACGGTGGTGCCGACCGCGGGCAAGAAAGTGCCCGGATCGCCCGAATGGCTGAACAAGACGGTGGTTTCCGCCAATTACGGCATGTTCGATCTGCAGCTGGTGGGCGATTATCTCGGCCGGCGCTATGCCACCTTCACCAACGATCTTTCGGTGCCGGGCTATTTCACGCTGGCGGCGCGAATCGGCGCGACCATCCCGCTTGCGGGCGGCAGCATCATCCGCAAGCTGGGCGTGAGCCTGAACGTGACCAACATCACCGACAAGCAGGGCGCCTCGACGCTGAGCATCGCGCAGCCGACCAACACCTACAACGCCTTCCCGCTGGCGCCGCGCCAGGTGTTCGGGACGGTGAGCCTGGGGTTCTGAGGGGGGCCGGCTTCGGCCGGTCGGGATGGTGTGCGCGGGGCCGCGACGATCGCGGCGCCGGCCGCCGCCGCGCATCCTGCACCCTCCGGCCCTGCTTCCTCCGGCACCCTCCGGCCCTGCACCCTCCGGCCCCGCCCCCTCTCGCACTGCCGCGCATCGGCGGACCCTGCGCCCGTGCTCGCGCCCTCGGGATAGCGGGTCGCCCCCTTGCGTCACGGCCCCACGATCCTGCCGGCCGCCCTTGCAATTTGCCGTGATAGCCATAAATGAAATGGGCTAGCCGCCGGACGGGGCGCCCCTTATCCCGTCCGCCCGAGGAGCCGAAATGTCCCGCGCCGATCATGTCCAGTTCAACGTCCGATCGGCCTATGCCCGGGCACGCGCCCATGAACTCGCGAAGCTGACCGGAATGACGGCCACGCAGATCGTGGAGGAAGCGTTGCGCGGCTATGTTCCGCCGAGCGCGGCGACCGGGCCCGGCCAGCTGGTGCGCCGCGGCCCGATCCTCGTGCGCCGCGCGACGGGCAAGGCGGTCAGCCAGGCCGAGGCGGATGCAGCGCTGCAGGCGGTGCGGGAGCGCGAACCCGATGGGGAAAATTGAGGCACTGCTCGACACCAATGTGGTGATCGCGATGCTGGTCGAGGGGCACGAACATCACGCCCCTTCGCTGGCGCTGCTCACGGAGGGCAACCCTGCGCGATACGCCGTGGCGGCGCACAGCTATGCGGAGGCCTATGCCACGCTGACCCGGCCCGGCCCCAACGCCCCCTTCCGGTTGACCGCCGACGAGGCATGGGCAGCGCTGGAAAGCGTCCGCGCCGTCACCGCGCTGGTGGGGCTGACCGCACCGCAGAGCTTCGAGGCAGTCAGGGGCTATGCGCAGGGAGGCGGCATCGGCGCGCGGCTTTATGACCGGCTAATCGGCGAGGCGGCCGTGGCGCATGATATTCCCATAATCGTCACCTGGAACGTTCGGCATATGCGTGGCCTGTTTCCGTGGTTGAGCGTGGTTACGCCAGCCGAGCGAGCTAGAGTCTAGAGGCTGTTATGAACCTGTGGCGATGGCGACGGCCTGCTTCATCATGAGGCAGGCGAAAGCGACGACATGAAGTCCAGCGAGTGTTTTGGCATAGCGCTCATAGTCTTTGACGAGGCGCCGGAAGCGTGTCGCCCAGGCGAATGACCGTTCGACGACCCAGCGGCGCGGCAGCAGGACAAAGCCGCGCTTGGCCTCTGGCAGCTTGACGACTTCAAGGGCGATGCCATGCTTGGCTGCGGCATCGGCGGCGCGCTCACCAGTATAGCCCTGATCGACCCAGGCGATCTCGACCTGGTCGTCGGTGACGGCCTGCACGGTGCGCGCAAGCCGTTCCACTTCACCGCGATCCTCGGCGCTGGCAGGCGTCACATGCAGCGCGAGCAGGTGGCCCAGCGTGTCGACCGCCATGTGGATCTTCTTGCGTTTGCCACCGTCATAGCCGGCGCGCTCGCCGCTCTCAGGCGTGGAACGCAACGTCCGGCTGTCGATGATCGCGGCGGTCGGCTCGGCCTTACGACCCGCCGCCAATCGCAACACCGCGCGCAGGTCGTCCACCAGCGCCTCGAAACAGCCCGCCGCCAGCCAACGCTGCGTTTGTTGGTACACCGCCGCCCAAGGCGGCAAGTCGTTGGGCATCCACCGCCACGGCGCCCCCGTTTTCACGATGTAGCGCAGGCCGTTAAACACCTCCCGAAGGGCGTGCTCCCGTTGCCCCGCATCCTCCCGCTGCAACAGCAGGTACGGCGCCACCAGCGACCATTCCTCATCACTTACATCAGACGGATACGGCTTGCGGCAAATGCTCATCCGTAAACGAATGAATCATACCGAATCTCAAGTCCATAACAGCCTCTAGGGGTAATTGCACCTGTCACCGCTATTCGCCGTTATTCGTTCGTCGCATGAGCGGCGGTGCAACTTGTAACGATGGCTTACATGTTCACCGCACGCCCGGTCAGTCGTCAAGCGATCCTTGACAACTGCGGGCGTCTACCGAGGGGTTGTTGAACCTGTTACCGAGACCGGAATGATCAACATTTGCTCAACGCCATCTCGTAGCCACGCGCTTACATGTTCGGCGATAGCCGCCCCACCTTCCGCCTTGATCGCGCATTCCCACACAATGGCCGTGCGCCAGCCAGCTACATGGAGGGCACTGAGGGTTCGCCAATCCCGCTCGACATTTCCTTCGAATTTCGTTGCCCAGAATTCCGGTCGTGTCGCTGGCGTGGTCGTGAAACGGCAACCTTGGTGCCGGTGCCAGAAACAACCGTGAATGAAAACCACGGCCCGGTATCGCGGGAAAACCAGATCGGGCTTTCCTGGCAGGGCCTTGGCATGAAGCCGATATCTGAGCCCGAGAGCATGAAGGGCGTGACGGAGCACAATCTCCGGCTTGGTGTTCCGGCCTTGGATCCCGGCCATCATTCGCGATCGGGTCGCGGTGTCGACGACGTCGACCATCACTAATTCCCTCGCAACTTCCGGGCGTCCTAGTATGGCTCCGAGTGAGAGGGAATGTCAGTCGAATGGTCAAATCTTTCAAGGTGGTCGATCTTTTTGCGGGTCCGGGGGGATTGGCCGAAGGCTTCTCCTCATTGCGCCATGATGACCATAGCCGGATATTCGATATCGCCCTTTCGATCGAGAAAGAGCCCTCGGCATTTGCGACGCTGCGGCTTCGCAGCTTCGTCAGACAGTTCCCCGAGAAGCTGCCAAAATCCTATTATGATTATCTCGAAGGACTGATTTCCAAGGCGGAATTAATCGAACGGCACCCAAGCGAATGGGCCGCGGCCGTCCGCGAAACCATGATGCTGACGCTCGGCACCGAAGAGGCGACAGCGAAGCTGGATCCGATACTGGACAGCATCCGTAACACGGCGACCGACGAAACAATTCTGATCGGCGGGCCACCCTGTCAGGCATATTCACTGGTTGGTCGGGCTCGCAATCGCGGGATCGAGGGGTACGATCCGGCCAAGGATCATCGCCACTTCCTCTATCAGGAATATATCCGGATCATTGAACGACTGCGGCCGGTCGCGTTCGTGATGGAGAATGTGAAAGGAATCCTCTCGGCCAAGGTGAATGGGGAGAGCATCTTCGATCGCGTATTGGATGACCTGCGCTCCGCAGCGGGCGAGCCGGACAGCTACACGCTCATACCGTTGGTCGCCGGCGCGAAGGGACCGCACGCCGGACATGTCATACGCTGCGAAGAATATGGTATTCCACAAAATCGCCACCGTGTCATTCTCGTCGGTATCCGATCCGACCGGGCGAAGGCGGTCATGGAGGGCACGCTCTCGGGCCACACACTGGAACCCGTTGCCACCCAATCAACCGTGACGAGCGTCCTTTGGGGCATGCCGAAACTGCGAAGCGGACTCAGCAAATCCGAGGACAGTGAAGAGGCCTGGCGGGTGGCAGTCATCACCGCCTTCAAGAATGCGGCATCCGCCTGTCGGGCCGAAGGAACCTGGCTCAATCGTGTCGCGGACGTCCTCTCGGCAAATGCCAGCGAGATGAAAGAGATGACCGAACTTCCCCCACGGGCAAGCACTCGCATTTCGGCGGTAATCGACAATCGCTTGGGCGCCTGGTTGTCGGATGGCGATCTGACCGTGCTTCCCAACAACGCGACGCGCGGCCACATGGAAAGCGACCTCGCTCGTTATGCCTTCGCGGCCGTTTTTGCGGAGCTTTTTCAGCGCTCGCCCAAAGCGGATGAATATCCCGCAAGGCTGGCTCCCGAACACGAGAACTGGACCACCGGAAAATTCGCTGATCGGTTTCGCGTGCAGCGCTGGAAGGCTCCCTCAAGCACGGTCACTAGCCATATCTCCAAGGACGGACACTACTTCATTCACCCCGATTCGATGCAGTGCAGGAGCCTCACTGTGCGAGAGGCAGCGCGCCTCCAGACATTCCCCGACAACTATTTTTTCGAGGGAAATCGCACCGAGCAGTTCGTGCAGGTCGGCAATGCTGTTCCGCCGCTCCTTGCCAGGCAGATTGCGTCTATTCTCAATAAATTACTGACCTGATCTCCATCCAAAATGGTTCAGAAATTTACCACGTATGCGTAATATTCGCATAATGTGATTCGAATCATTGTCGTTTCGCACGCATTTTGTTATATTTCCGGAATATTCTCAGAATGTGAGGGCTCCATGCGCAACAAACGTCAAAAGTTCGTCGAGCTTGCAGAGGCGCGGGTCAACAAGGCCCTCAAGGACATTCAGTTGATCGGAAACCTTTCCAACCGCTCCGCCTACGAATTCAGCGAAGGCGATATTCGCAAGATCTTCGCCGCTCTTCAGAAGGGGATGGAAACGGCCAAAGGCCGGTTCTCGAAAGAGGGCGAAGGCGCTGGCGGGGAGTTTCGGCTATGAACCCGCGCAGGCTTTCGCGGCGAAGCGTCCTGGGCCGCGGTAGTTCGGCTGCCTTTCTTGACCGCGACCTTTCCCAAGGAAAATCGCGATGAGTGCTTGGTCCTGGATTTGGCCGACGGTCGGAGGCACTCCGATCAATCAAGGTCTCGACAGCGAAATGTTCGACCGCGTGGACTATCCCTATTCCGAGACGTTCGTGCGCGAGGCGATACAGAACAGCCTGGACGCTCGTTTGAACCCGGACCTGCCAGTTGTAATCCGGTTCGCCTTTCACGAGGACAAGCTTGGAAAGCGGGCCGGATTTCTGCGCCGAGCCATGGAACATCGCGAGTCGGCAAATCTTCCTCTGCCTTCCGATTGGAGCAAGGACAGGATCAAGTGGATCACGGTGGAGGACAGCAATACGAAAGGCTTGCTTGGCAGCCTCGGCGATCGAAAGGGTGATTTCTGGGGCTATTGGCTGAACTTTGGCATTTCAAATAAGACCGGTACGGGACGAGGGGGTCGCGGGATTGGCCGTGTCACGTTCTTGATTGCGTCGAGAATGCATGCCGTTCTGGGGCTTACAAGGCGGTTCGACGACGGCGCTTTGGCGGGCTGTGGCATGTGCGTTCTAAAGGCGGATGACTATGACGGCGAGTTCCGATCGACGCATGCATATCTCGCGGCGCAGGAAAAAAACTCCATCTATGAACTTCATCAGGCCGATGATTTTCATGCCAAGCTGGAAGAGGCGTTCCACCTCAAGCCTTATACCAAAGACACAAACCGCACTGGCCTGTCGCTAATCATTCCCTACCCCCATGACGAACTCGATGAGGACCGCATCTTGGCGGCAGCGATCGATCATTTTGCGCCGGCGATTTTGAACGGCTCGCTGGTGGTCGAAGCGGGTGTCGACCGTCTCGATCAGGATTGGATCAGGAAGGTGGCGCCTGGCGTTGCGCGAGGCATCACGGCCAAAGCGGTATGCGGCGGCGTGGATCGTTATCTGAACATGATTGCCGATGGTTTGGCCGGAACTTCTGTAAATATTGACCTGCCTAGTGCCAAGGCGAAGCTATCAGATCACAGAGACACAGCCGCCGCCCTGAAGCTTCGCTCCGACCTTGCGGATGGCAAGCAGATCAAATTCAGGCTCGCCTTTCCGATGTCGAAGAGTGGCGTCACCACCGATGTCGGCCTCACTGTTGTTGCCGCTGCCACCCCTCATGGCAAGTTACCTCTCGACCGCCTCTTCCGCGAGGGGATGAGCCTCCCGGATGTCAGGACGGTCCGAGCTGGCGACATTGATCTGATTCTCCTGGTTGAGGACGAGCCGCTCGCTCAGTATCTGAACTTTTGCGAGGGGAAGGCACATCTCGATTTGCTGGCGTCAAAGGAGGTCAGCGAAAAACTGGAAAAGGCAGGTTTTGAAGGCTTGGCTGTTAGGCGCCTCGTGAAGTCCCTGCCAGACACACTCCGTGAGTACCTCACAGAAGAGAGTACCGAGCCGGACACATCTGTGTGGGAGAGCTATTTTTCGATCCCCGACCCCGACAGCAGCAAGAAGAAGGTTCCCAAGGCGCAGAAGGAAGATCCAAACCCACCGCCGCCACCTCCACCCCCGCCGCCACCGCCAGCAAATGTCAGCGCGGTGATCGTCGATACGCTCGCGGACGGTTTTCGGCTCAGGCCAAATCACGAGTACAAGAAGTTCCCGGCGCTGGTCGATATCGTCATGGCCTACGCAGATGGGTCGGCAAAACCGTCGTGGAGCGAGTTCGATTTCAGACCGAAAGACCTGAAAACGAAAATTGAGAATTGCCTCGCCGAATTTTCCGACAATCGGCTTCGCCTACGCAACTGGTCGGACAACAGCGTGCTAGAGGTGACGGGTTTTGACACTCGTCGCGAGCTCGACACCCGCATCAGGACGGAAAGCCATGCATCGCAGGATTAGGCTGACAGGGCGTCGCCAGCTCCATAAATCGGCGGTCAGGGTTACTCTCGCGGAGCTGGGAGGCACGCCGTTGATCACGATGACGGTGGCGCATCAAGAGGCGTTCAAGCCATTCCCGGGGACGGCGAAGGTCTCTCTCAAGTTGACCGAGAACAAAGGGGTCGAGATCGTAGACCTTGGCACTGTCGCAAAAATGCACACGACGCAGACGCTCAAATCTCGAGGATTTGTCGCACCCAGCTGTCAACTTCGCATCGCGGATCCCGGCATCAAGGCGAAAGGCCTGCTGCTGGCAAGCACCGATAGCTGGACCTTGCGGGGCGACGACGATCAGGACGAGGCAAACAGTCGCGGCATCTTGCAGTTTCTCGCCGCCGACACGCACCCTCAAACTTGGAAGCTGGACATCAAAGACAGCGATTACCCGTTGGTAAAGGTGGACAAGCGCATTCCGAATGCGGCCAGCTGGGCGCGCAATGACCCGGTTTTCGTTGGCTCCGCGCTTCCGTCGATCGTCCGTCAGGTTTTTGACGAGATCCTTCGGGGTGAATACTCCGAAGATCTGCCCTGGGTCGTCGACTGGCTGGCTTGGGCGGCCGCCATCATGCCTGACAGACTGCCCCCGCTCGACGTGGACACCGACAGGACAGGCCGTCTCGAATACCTCGATGCACTGGTCGACAGTTTCTGTGATCGACACGATTTCGCCAACAAGCTGCTTGCAGAAGCGACGCCAAAGGATCCGCGATGACTTCCTACGCCGGCGTGTACGAGTTTAATCCCCAAGGGCTCCATGCGTTCAAGCGCATCTTCGAAGGCTCTCTCCCCGAGGCAGCAATCGAGCCCACCGATACCCAATTTGCCACGCGGGTAGCGGGAACCAAGCCGATCAGCGACGAGCCGTTGGAGACGTCGAAGGAATTAGCTCAGCGGGTACTCACGGCTCTCGGCCCCACTTGGCCGGAGCTTTTATCGAAGCCCGGCATCTGGGCTTGGTTGACTTTTGTGCTTCGCGACATCGTGTTGCCGAAGGACGCACAGGGAAAGCGTAAGTTGGGTGAAGTACATCGTTGGTATCCAAGCGACGCTAACGATTACCAGAAGGCGCAGCGTCACCTGGTCAGAATGCCGGTCGTTCTGCTCGGCAATCTGGGAGACGCAGCCGATCATCTGCTTTGCGGCGCTCCCTCGGTTCCGGGGGACGTCCGAGAGCAGCTGACCGCCCAGCAGGACATGTTTGGACGAGAATTCCAGCAGATGGCGCGGACGCTGTATTACGATGCCGCAAAGCAGAAATTGAAGCGTGGAAGTGCCGGTAAGGGTGGTGGTTCGGCGCGGCGGCTAGGTGCGGTCAGAAAGCAGCTCGATGTGACGTGGAACCTGTTTGACCTCGACGCCAACCACATTGTTCAATTGCTCCCAAAGGAGTTTGACCGGTTTAAGCCAGCTTAGCTTGATTTAGTGAAAAGAGGGAACTGTGAAGAAAGACGAATATGTCAAAGCTCAATTGGCTCTCGCTGAACTGAAAGGCGCGGTTGTTGCTATACTGGAGCGCACTGGCGGTAGCATGACAAATGCGGCAATAGGCAGGTCGTTGGGCATATATGCCGGTCACAAGGGCCACGAAGGGCACATTTCACGAACGTTACTTGCGATGCTGGAGAATGAAGGCGTTGTTGAGCAAAGCGAAAAAGATCAGACTTGGTCTATTCGCCATCACGCTGGCACGGGGCTTCAGGTACAATGAATCCGCCTTGGGAGATTCCGGGGACAGTTCAATCGCTTTTCATCTAATTCATTGAATTAGTACAATAATAACACATCGCGCAACCGCCCAAAATGTCAGCGACCCTAATGACATTCCAACACGGCGCCCTTGATTCAAACCGTCCGTCACCGCCGCTATCCCGGCGCCATGACTTACGAACCCGCCTTTGCCGATCAGGCCCGCCGCCTCTGCCGCCTTGGTGCCACCGATGAGGAACTCGCCGAGTATTTCGGGGTGTGCGTCCGCACCATCTATCGCTGGCGCAACACCCATGAGGCATTCGCCAGGGCCGTCACGGTCGGCAAGGAACATGCCGATCGACGTGTCAAGCGCGCGCTCTATGCCCATGCCTGCGGCTGCACCGTCGAGCGCGTGACGATCTTCAACCGGGCCGTCGGTCCCGGTCCGGTCTCCGCCCGCTACACGGTCGATCTCCCGCCGGATTCCAGGGCCGCGCTGCAATGGCTCCGCGTCCGGCGGCCGGGGAAATGGCGCGAGGTCGAGGAGGATGGGGGCAATCCCGACATCATCGCGGCGATCGAAAAGGCGCTCGCCCGCGTCGCCGATCATGCCCCGCTCCCCGCCCCGATCCCCGCCCCGCCGCCGCCGCCCGGCCCACCGCCCGGCGAGGAGGCCCCGGCCCCGGCTGCCCCCGCCCCCGCGCCGGATACCGGCACGGCGCAACCACAGGCACCGCGCCATGGATGAGGCCGCCGCCCGCCAGCACTGGGTGAATCGCCTGATGGATCTGCGCCACGATCCGCTCGCCCATGCCCGCCTCGCCTATCCCTGGGGTGAGGGCGTGCTCGCCGGCGTCGACGGCCCGCGCGCGTGGCAGAAGGAGGTGATGGCGGCGATCAAGCGGCATCTGTCCGATCCGGCGACGCGCTTCAGCCCGTGCCGGATCGCGCGCGCCTCCGGGCATGGGATCGGCAAATCGGCGCTGATCGCGATGCTGATCAAATGGGGGCTGGATACCGGCGTCGACACGCGCATCGTGACGACGGCCAATACCGAGGGCCAGTTGCTGACCAAGACGGCGCCGGAGATCGCCAAGTGGCACAACCTCTCCCTCACGCGGGACTGGTTCCGCAGCACCGCGACCGCGCTGGTTTCCACCGTGCCGGGGCATGATCGGGGCTGGCGATCCGATCTCGTCACCTGGAGCGTGACCAATACCGAGGCGTTTGCCGGGCTGCACAACCAGGGCAAGCGCATCATCCTGATCTTCGACGAGGCGAGCGGCATCGCGCCCAAGGTGTGGGAGGTGGCGCTGGGCGCGCTGACCGACGAGGATACCGAGATCCTGTTCCTCGTCTTCGGCAACCCGACGCTCAACACGGGGCCGTTCCGCGAATGCTTCGGCAAGCACCGGCATCTGTGGAACGCGGCGCAGATCGACAGCCGCAGCGTGGAGGGGACGAACAAGGCCTATCTGGACGAGCTGGTCGCCACCTATGGCGAGGACAGCGACATCGTGAAGGTGCGCGTGCGCGGACAGTTCCCCAGCGCCTCCTCGATGCAGTTCATCGACAGCGCGAGCGTGGACCTGGCGCGGGTGCGCGCGGTGCACGGGCTGACCAGCGATCCGGTGATCTTCGGGCTTGATTGCGCGCGCTTCGGCGACGATCATTCGACGCTGGCGATCCGGTGCGGCCGGGATGCGCGGACGCGGCCGTGGAAGCGCTGGCGCGGGCAGGACGCGATGACGCTGGCGGGCGACGTGGCGCTGCAGGCGCAGGGATTCCACCCCGATGCGATCTTCGTCGATGCCGGCAATATCGGCGCCGCGGTGGTCGATCGCCTGCGCCAGCTCGGCGTGGAGAATGTGTATGAAGTGTGGTTCGGCGCGAAGGGGCGCGACGCGCTATGGGCCGGGGAGCTGCGCGTGCAGACCGCCAACAAGCGATCCGAGATGTGGACCAACCTGCGCGGCTGGCTGGCCGGCGGGGCGATCCCGGACGAGGATGCGCTGGCGGCCGACCTGACCGGGGTGGAATATGGCTATGCCGCCGACCAGGTCTCGATCCTGCTCGAGAAGAAGGAGCATATGAAGGCGCGCGGGCTCGCCTCGCCCGACGATGGCGACGCGCTGGCGCTGACCTTCGCCGAGCCGGTGATGCCCCGCGCGCCCGCCTGGCTCGACCCGGGCCGCTACCGCACGACGCGCGACGAGGACGCCGACGACCTGTACCGCGACCTGCGGGACGATGCGCGGGAGCTGTACCGGGACCTGGATTAGAGGGGGCTTCCTCTCCCGGCTGAATCCCTCTCCCGGCGGGAGAGGGTGGCCGAGCGCAGCGAGGTCGGGTGAGGGCGACCAGCACGGGCACGCCTGCGGCTCGCCCTCACCCTCCCGCCGCTACGCGGCTCCTTCCCTCTCCCACCGGGAGAGGGAGTTTCCCCGCCGGAGGAATCCACCCGGGAGCGGCTCACCGCCCGCCCCGATGCTGCGCCGCACCAAATGTTCGCAGGTGCCACAAGGGTTGATGCCCCGAATTGGCGGGCGCATAGGGCGGCGATGGCAAAGACCACGCTGAAATCGCTGTCGGACGCGCTTGCCGCCCGGCTGACCAAGGGCGCGCTTCCCGGAGAGTTGCAGGGCTTCGGCAAGGCCGAGCAGGCCGAGGCCGCCACCTTCATGGCGGCGACGGGCGAGACCCGGCCCGAGGGCAGGCCGGTGATGGCGCTGGAGCCGATGGCGGGATCCGATCCGCGGCGGCGGATGCGGCTGGCCATCGTCAATGACGACATGCCCTTCCTGGTCGATTCGATCGCCTCGACGATCGGCGCGCACGATATCGTGATCGACCGGATCATCCACCCGGTGGTGCGCGTCTCGCGCGCGGCGGACGGCACGCTCAGCAAGGTGGTGGGCACCCGCGCCGAGGAGGGCGGCACGCCCGAATCGATGATCTATATCGAGCTGGAGCGGGCCGATGCGCGCGAGCGGCGCGCGCTGCTGGCGGCGCTCGACGCCAATCTCGCCGATGTCCGCTCCGCGGTGGGCGACTGGCAGGCGATGCAGGACCGGCTGGCGGCCGACGCCGCCGCGCTGGAGGCGCGCGGCGAGGCCGAGGGCGCGGCGCTGCTGCGCTGGTTCCTCGATCGCAACTTCACCCAGCTCGGCCATGAGAACTGGCAGGACGGCACGAGCGAGCGGCCGCTCGGCATCGCGCGCCACGACCATGACGTGCCGATCCTGGCCGAGGCCTCGCGCGCGCTGGCCATGGCGTGGTTCGAAAAGGGCGGCGAGGCGCCGCTGCTGCTCAAGTCCAACCAGATTTCGGGCGTGCACCGGCATGTGCCGCTCGATCTGGCGCTGGTGCCGCTCCGCCGCGGCAAGAAGGTCACGGGCCTGTCGATCCATGCCGGGCTGTGGACCAGCGCGGCGCTGAAGGCGCCGCCGCAGGAGGTGCCGGTGCTGCGCGCGCGGCTGGCGGCGCTGGAGGCGAAGTTCGGCTTCGACCCGATCGGCCATACCGGCAAGGCGCTGACGCATGCGCTCGCCTCGCTGCCGCACGACCTGATCACGGCGTTCGACGTGGGCGCGCTGGAGGAAGTGGCGCTGACCGCGATGTCGCTGGCGGACCGGCCGCGGCCCAAGCTGGTGCTGGTGCGCAGCACGCTGGGGCGGCACCTGTTCGCCTTTGTGTGGCTGCCGCGCGACGACCTGACCACCGCGCGGCGCGTGGCGATCGGCGAGATGGTGGCCGAGGCGGCGAAGGGCAGCCTGCTCAACTGGTCGATCGCGATGGAGGACGGCGTCGTCGCGCAGATCCGCTACACCATCGACGTGCGCGGCGACGGCGTGATGCCCGATACCGCGGCGCTCGACGCGCGGATCGCGCGGATGGTGCGCGGCTGGGTGCCCGCGGTGGAGGCGGCGCTGGCCGAGGCGGTGGAGCCGGCGCGCGCGACGCGGCTCGCGCTGCGCCACGCGGCGACCTTCCCGCCCGCCTATCGCAGCGGGAGCAGCGCCGAGGAAGCGGCGCGCGACATCCTGCGGCTGTGCCGGCTGGACACGCCGGCCGATCGCTCGGTGCGGCTGTACCGCGATGCCGCGGGCGCGGCGCGGCTGAAGATCTACCGGCTCGGCGGCGCGCTGGCGCTGTCCGATGCCGTGCCGGTGCTGGAGAATTTCGGGTTCCGCGTGATCGAGGAACTGCCGACCGCGCTGGCCGACGAGGCCAGGGGCTTCGTGCATGAATTCCTCGTCGAGACCGCGACCCGCGCGGCGGGCGACACCAGCGTGCTCGAGGGCGCGATCGCGGCGGTGCTGGAGGGCGCGGCCGAGAACGACGCGTTCAACCGGCTGATCGTGGAGGCCGGGATGGCGCCGGCCGCGGTCGTGCTGTTCCGCGCCTGGTTCCGCTATCTGCGCCAGGCCGGGCTGACCTACAGCCTCGTCACCGTGGTCGACGCGCTGCGGCGCGCGCCGAAGGTGGCGGCGGCACTGATCGATCGCTTCGCGGTGGCGCACGATCCCGCGCGCAAGAGCCGCAACGGCGCGCTCGAGGCGGCGGACGCGGCGATCGACGCCGGGCTCGACGCGGTCTCGGCGATCGACGACGACCGCATCCTGCGCGCGCTGCGCAGCGTGATCGCGGCGACGCTGCGCACCAACGCCTTCACCCCCGCGGGCGCCGTCGCGCTGGCGTTCAAGCTCGACAGCCACATGATCCCGGGCCTGCCGGCGCCGGTGCCGTGGCGCGAGATCTGGGTCTATTCGCCGCGGGTGGAGGGCATCCATCTGCGCGCGGGGCCCGTGGCGCGCGGCGGCCTGCGCTGGTCCGACCGGCGCGACGACTTCCGCACCGAGATCCTGGGCCTGATGAAGGCGCAGCGCGTGAAGAACGCCGTGATCGTGCCGACCGGCGCGAAGGGCGGCTTCTATCCCAAGCAGCTCCCGCCGGTCTCCAGCCGCGACGCCTGGCTGGCCGAGGGCACCGAGAGCTACCGCGTGTTCATCCGCAGCCTGTTGTCGATCACCGACAACATCGTCGAGGGCGCGGTGGTGCATCCGGCGGGCGTGATCGTGCATGACGGCGACGATCCCTATTTCGTGGTCGCGGCCGACAAGGGCACCGCGACCTTCTCCGACGTGGCCAATGCGATCGCGCTGGAGAACCGCTTCTGGCTGGGCGACGCCTTCGCGTCGGGCGGCTCGGTCGGCTACGACCACAAGGCGATGGGCATCACCGCCAAGGGCGCCTGGATTTCGGTCCAGCGGCATTTCGCCGAGCGCGGCATCGACGTGCAGCGCGAATCGATCCGCGTCGTGGGCTGCGGCGACATGTCGGGCGACGTGTTCGGCAACGGCATGCTGCTGTCGCAGACGCTGAAGATCGTCGCGGCGTTCGACCACCGCCATATCTTCCTCGATCCCGATCCCGATCCGGCGAAGAGCTGGGCCGAGCGCGCCCGGATGTTCGCGCTGCCGCGCTCGAGCTGGGCGGATTACGACGCGTCGTTGATCTCGAAGGGCGGCGGCGTGTTCCCGCGCACCGACAAGACGATCAGGCTGTCGAAGCAGGTGCGCGCCGCGCTCGGGCTCGAGCAGGCCGAGATGGAGCCGGGCGCGCTGATCTCCGCGATCCTGAAGAGCCCGGTGGACCTGATCTGGTTCGGCGGCATCGGCACCTATGTGAAGGCGGCGGCGGAGAACAACATCCAGGTCGGCGATCCCGCCAATGACCGGCTGCGCGTCAATGCCGAGGACCTGCGCGCGATCGCGATCGGCGAAGGCGCGAACCTGGGCGTGACCCAGGCCGGGCGCATCACCTTCGCGGCGCGCGGCGGGCGGATCAACACCGACTTCATCGACAATTCGGCCGGCGTCGACTGTTCGGACAATGAGGTGAACATCAAGATCGCGCTCAACCGCGAGATGATCGAGGGTCGCCTGGCGTACGAGAAGCGCAACAGCTTCCTCGCGAGCATGACCGGCGATGTCGCGCACCTCGTGCTCGAGGACAACCGGCTGCAGACGCTCGCGCTATCGATCGCCGAGAATGACGGCGCGCGCGCGGTGCCGAGCTATGTCCGGCTGATCGAGATCTTCGAGGCATCGGGCAAGCTCGACCGCGCCGTCGAAGGGCTTGCCTCGAACGACGACCTGCTGCGGCGGGCGCAGGAGGGCCGCGGGCTCACCCGGCCCGAGCTCGCGGTGCTGCTGGCGACGGCCAAGCTCGCGCTGCAGGAAGCGATCGAGCATGGCACGCTGGGCCTCGATCCCGATCTCGCGCCCGATCTCCACGCCGCCTTCCCGCCGGCGATGCGCAAGAAGTTCCGGGCCGCGATCGACGAACACCGGCTGCGCGGCGAGATCGTCGCGACCAAGCTCGCCAACCGCATCGTCAACCGGCTGGGCGTGCTCCATCCGTTCGAGCTCGCGGAGGAGGAAGGCGCCGCGATGAGCGATATCGCGGCGATGTTCGTGGTGACCGAACGGCTGTTCGGCCTGCCAGCGCTCTGGGCCGAGATCGAGACCGCCGACATGCCCGAGGCGGCGCGCATCGCGCTGTTCGAGGAGGTCGCGGTTGCGACGCGGTCGCAGATTGCGGATCTATTGCGTGTCACTCGCAGCGGCTCCGGCCCCGGCGTCGCGCTGGCGCGGCTCGCCAAGGGCATCACCCAGCTCGACAAGCAGACCAAGGTGCTGCTGCTCGAGGAAGCCAGCGCCCAGAGCGCGCGCATCGCCGCCACGCTGGAAACCGCCGGCGCGCCGAAGAAGCTCGTGCAGAAGGTGGTGCGGCTGTTCGAACTGGACGGGGCGGTCGGCCTGGCCGATCTCGGCGAGCGGCTCGGGATCGACGAGGCGGTGCTGACGCGCGCCTTCACCCGGCTCGGCCAGGCGCTCGGGCTCGACTGGGCGCAGGCAAACGCCGCGCGCATCGCGTCGAGCGATCCGTGGGAACGGCTGCTGATCGCCGGCCTCGCGCGCGACTTCCAGCAGCTGCGGCTCGAATTCCTCGGCCGCGGCGGCGGCGATCCGCAGGCGCTGGTCGAGGCCTGGCTGTCAGCGAATGCCGGGCGGGTCGGCCAGTTCAAGGCGGTGGTCGACCGCGCGCGCCATGCCCCGGCACCGAATGCGGCGATGCTGGCACAGATCGCCGGCCAGGCGCGGGTGTTGCTGGGACGCTAGATCGGGCATTCCCCCGCCGGCCGCGCTAGGGACGCGACCGGCGGAGAAGGCAAGTCAGTGGATATGGATGAAGATGGCGATGATGACGCCCCAGAGCAGCAGGCTGGCCGGCACGGCGTAGAGCAGGCCGTGGACTCGGCCGGCATACGGATCCTCGTCTGAGACCGGGATCATGCGCGTCGAGAAGGTCTGCTTGAAGTTGGGCTGTTCCATCACGCTCTCCTGAAGAAAACGTAGGAGCGACCCCGGCCCCTCGCCATTAGGGGGAAATACGAGAGCCCGCCGCGCCCCGTCGCCGCTCAGAACAGGGCGGGCGTGCCGACCCAGATCATCCGCACCGGCGTGTCGCCGGCATTCTGCATGCGATAGGCGTGGCGCTGGTCGAAATGGGCGCTGTCGCCGGGGCCGAGCAGGAAATGCTCGTTGCCGACCCACACTTCGAGTTCGCCTTCCAGCACGTACCAGAAGCCCTCGCCCTCGCGGTGGGACAAGGGCGATGCGAGGCCGGGCGGCACGGTGATGTGCAGCGCCTCCATCTTGCGCTCTTCATGCTGACCGCTGAGCCGGGCATAGACCGCCGGGCCGACCCCGGCGATCTGGAGATATTCGGGCGAATCGCCGCGCCGGACGATCTGGCCGGGCGGCGGCGTGCCGACGAAATAGCTCATCTCGACCCCCAATGCCCGCGCGATCGACGTGAGCGACACCAGGGACGGCATCGCCAGATCGCGCTCCACCTGCGACAGGAAGGGCACGGACAGGCCGCTGCCATCGGCAAGCGCCTGCAGTGTCATGCCGAGGCGCCGGCGCCGGTCGCGGATCGCCGCACCGATCGGGGGCGGACCGAGATCGGCGGCGGGGGCGTCGGGCGTCGCCGGCGCCATCACGTCGACGTCGTTCATGATCAGCTATGGTCTGCGATGATGCGCCAGCCGGCCGGGGTCCGGTGGAACAGCAGCGTGGTCAGCCCGCTCGCGTCTCCGCCCGATGCAGCGTCGCGGTGCAGGTGGAAACGGCCAACGACGAAGGCATGATCGCGATCCGTCATGCGGAAATCCAGGATTTCCAGGCTGAGCTGGCCCATCGCAGCGGCGCTGCCGCCGCCGAAGCGCGCCGCATACATATCGCGGATCGCCTGATAGCCGCGCACCATCTTGCCGCCACCGACATACACCGTGTCGGGCGCATTCTCGTACAAGGTCATGAATCGATCGAGATCCGCCGCGCTCCAGGCCGCCGCGCTGGCATTCAGCGCATCCTGCACGGCAGTGCGCGCGGCACCGGGCTGCGCCGCGATTGCGGGCGATGCGGCCATGACGATCGCTGCGACGCCTGCGGCCAGAATGCTCTTGGTCATATGCTCCCCTCCGGATTGAGAGAGGAGCATAGCCGAGCCGCCTAAAAAACAAACCCCTATCAAAAAAGTTTGACGTCACAAAAATGTTATGCTGATTGGTCCGTAATGGAGGATCGCACAATGCGGTCGTGCAAAGGGGAATGGCTATTATGCGCAAGGGGAAACTGGCTTCTCTGAGTGGGGCATGCGCGCTCGCGACACTCGCGGCGACACTGGGCGCGATGCCGGCCCTGGCACAGACCGCGGATTCCACGACGGCCACGCCGATCGACAATTCGAACGACATCGTGGTCACCGCCCAGAAGCGCTCCGAGAAGCTGCAGACGGTGCCGATCAGCATCACCGCCTATACCCAGGCCGACCTGGAGCGCCGCGGCGTCACCAACCTGTATGACGTCTCGCGGATCGCGCCCTCGCTGGCAGTGGTCTCCTCGGGCCCGGGCGAGAACAACCTGATCGTACGCGGCGTCTCCTCGGTTGCCGGCTCCGCCGCGACCGTCGGCTATTATCTCGACGACACGCCGATCGCCGCCTCCAGCAACGCCGCCCTGCTGTCGACGCGCGGCGTGATCGACCCGTCGATGATGGACGTCTCGCGGATCGAAGTGCTGCGCGGCCCGCAGGGCACGCTCTACGGCTCGAGCTCGATGGGCGGTACGGTGCGCTACATCACCAACCAGCCCAAGCTCGACGTGGTCGAGGGCCGTGTCCATGCCGAGGCATCCGGCACGGCGCATGGCGGCTTCAACTGGAACGTGAACGGCGTGATCAACGTGCCGCTCGTTACCGACAAGATGGCCCTGCGCGTCGCCGCCTATTACCGCGACGAGGACGGCTATATCGATCGCTACGCGATCAATCCGACCAACTATCTCGCCGCCGACCCGACGGCGAAGAAGCAGGACAACGTCAACACCTACAAGACCTATGGCGCGCGCGCCGCGCTGCTGATCCAGCCGACCGAGAATCTGTCGATCACCCCTTCCTTCCTGTATCAATATACCAAGCTGGGCAGCCCGTTCACGTTCGACGGCGTGCCGGGTTCGCTGTCCAACCCGATCCAGGTCCGCGACGTCGATGAGCGCAACGTCCAGAAGAGCTGGATCGCGAACGTCACGATCAAGCAGCAGGTCGGGCCGATCGAACTGCTCTCGTCCAGCTCCTATTATCACCGCGACGTGAGCCTGCAGGACGACTCGTCCAAGGTGATCAATTACTTCTTCGGCACGGCGACGGTATCGCCAGTCGCGATGTACGGCAGCTACCGCAACAAGGAGTTCACGCAGGAACTGCGCGCGTCGAGCAGCTTCGACGGCCCGTTCCAGGTACTGGTCGGCGGCTTCTATCATGATGTGAAGGCACCACTCGCCTCCTCCATCCCCTACCCCTCGACCTTCCCCTATCGGGCGGACGCGCCGTTCTCGAGCTTCGACAGCATCTATTCGGGCGTGCGGCGCGCCACGCTGAAGGAATATGCCGGCTTCGGCGAGGCCTCGTACAAGATCACCCCGACGCTGACGGCGCGTGCCGGCGTGCGCGTATTCCAGGTGGACCAGGGCTTCTACCAGTCGGGCGACGGGCTGTTCAACGGCGGCTTCTCCGAGGTCTCCAACAGTTCGCACGACCATGGCGTGACCCCGAAGGCCACGCTGCAATGGCAGGTGACGCCGGACAAGATGCTCTACGCCACCGTGTCCAAGGGCTATCGCCCCGGCGGCCCGAACAACCCGGCCCCGGCCAGCCTGTGCGGCGCCGAGGTCCAGGGCCTGGGGCTCAGCCCGAGCCAGCTCAACCGTTACGGCCCCGATCATCTCTGGAACTACGAGATCGGCGCCAAGACGAGCTGGCTCGACCATCGCCTGACCGTGAACGGGTCAGCCTTCTATATCGACTGGGCGAAGGTTCAGCAGCAGATCGTGCTGCAATGCGGCTTCAACGTCACCGCCAATTTCGGCAAGGCAGTAAGCAAGGGCGGCGAACTCGAGATCGAGTTCCGGCCGATCAAGCAGCTCACCTTGGGTGCCGGCTTCGGCTATACCGACGCCAAGCTGAAGAACGACGTGCCGGGCACGGCGGCGAAGGATGGCGACCAGCTGCAGAACGTGCCGAAATGGACGGCATCGGGCTCGGTCGAATATTCGGACCAGCTAAGCGACCGCTACAAGGGCTTTGGGCGTGTCGACTTCAGCTATCTCGGCCCGGCGGACTTCCTCTATGATCGCACCAGCCCCTTCTATCGGCGCCCGGGCTTCTCGATCTTCAACGCGCGCGTCGGCGTGAACCCGGTGGAGGGGCCCTGGGAGGTATCGGCCTTCATCAACAACATCTTCGACAAGAAGGGCGAGACGGACCTTCCCGTCGCGATTTCGGCTGATCTGCCGACGACGCGGCGGATCGCGCTCAACCAGCCGCGTACGATCGGCCTGGGCGTCGGTTACCGCTTCTGAGGATGAAACGGGGAGGGTGCCCGGCCAAGGGCGCCCTCCCCGCACAGGTGTTCAAGATGTTCGATTCCGCGATCCACGATCTTCGCCGCCGGGCGCTCGCGGCGGCGATGCCGGGCGGCGTGCTGCTGTTCGCGGGGAATGACGACGCCCCGACCAATTTCCGCGCCAACATCTATCCTTTCGTGCAGGATGGCTGCTTCCGCTACTTCTTCGGGATCAACCGGCCCGGGCTGATCGGCCTGATCGATGTTGATGCCGGCGAATCCTGGCTGTTCGGCGAGGAAAGCACGATCGATGCGACGATCTGGCTCGGCGCCCAGCCCTCGCTTGCCGAGCAGGCCGAGGCAGTCGGCATCCGCCATGTCGGCTCTCCGGCCGACCTTGGCGCGCGCCTGGCGCTGGCGAAGAGCCAGGGCCGCGCGATCCAGCATCCGCCGGCCTATCGCGCGGATACGCTGCTCAAGCTCGCGGCGTTGCTCGGCAGCCCGACCGACACGGTCGCACAGCACCGCGCACCAGCCCTGACCGCCGCCATCATCGCGTTGCGGGAGATCAAGGCGCCCGAGGAGATCGCCGAGATGGAAGCGGCGCTCGCCGTCACGCGCGCCATGCACCACGCGGCGATGGCCGCAACGCGCCCCGGCGTGCCCGAGCACGCAGTGGCCGGACTGATCGAAGGCATCGCGCGCGGTGCCGACCTGCACCTCGCCTATCAGACCATCTTCTCGGGCCGCGGGGAAATTCTCCACAATCTCCGTTACGACCGGGTGCTTGGCGACGGCGAGCTGGTGGTGAACGATTCAGCCGCCGTCAGCCAGCGCGGCTATGCCAGCGACATCACGCGCACCTTACCGGTCTCGGGTCGCTTCGACCCGCTGCAGCGCCGGCTCTACGAGGCAGTGCTGCGCGCCCAGCAGGAGGCGATCGCCGAGACCCGACCGGGCGCCTCCTATCTCCAGCTTCATCTGGGCGCGGCGCGCGTGCTCGCGGAGGAACTGATCGGCTTGGGGCTATTCCGGGGCGATCCGGCGACGGTGGTGGAAAGCGGCGCCTATGCGCTGTGCTTCCAGTGCGGGCTCGGCCACCAAATCGGCCTGGACGTCCACGACATGGAAGCGCTGGGCGAGGACAATGTCGGCTATGACGCCGAGATCAGCCGCTCGACCCTGTTCGGGCTGAAGAATCTCCGGCTGGGCAAGCGACTGCGGCCGGGCATGGTCGTCACGATGGAGCCGGGACTCTACTTCATTCCGCAACTGATCGACCTGTGGCGCGCCGAACGCCGCCACGCAGAGCTGATCGACTATGACCGCTTCGACGCATTTCGCGGATTCGGCGGCATTCGCATCGAAGACGATGTTCTCGTCACGGAGACCGGCGCGCGCATCCTCGGCGAACCGATCGCCCGATCGGTCGACGAGGTCGAAGCGCTGATGGGAACGGGCCCGCGCTGAAGCAGCCGCGGCGGCCTAGGCCCTCGCTGCCTTGCGGGCCTTCAGCTCGGCCTTCCAGCCCCGCGCGCGCCACCACATGATGATCCCGGTCACGGCGAGGATCGCCGGCAGGATGCCGCCGAGGAAGATGATCGCCTGCCACAGCCCGCCCATGCCGGTGCCGTCATGGATCCGGCGCATCAGCCGGGCCGTGTTTTCCCGCTGTGGCTGCCCGGCCTTCGCCTTGCCGGTGGCATCATCGACCGTGACCTGGGGCTGGGAACTGCCAGCCAGCGCGATACGCCATTCGGGCTTGAGATCGGTCGGCCAGGTCACCTGACGCAGGTCCCCGGGAAGGACCGCTTGGGCGCTGGCGATCGCCGTGTCGAGCGACAGCCTGGTGACCGCCAGCGGCTTCGCCCGTGCCATCGCCGCGCGATCCGGCCCGGCGCCGCGTTGCTGTGCCGCGCCGCCGAACATGCCGAAGAATTGCGGGAAGGATATCCACGCGCCGGTCAGCGAAAGCACGAACAGCGGCAGTGCGATCCAGAAGCCGAGCAGGTGATGGAGGTTGCTGTCGAGATGGGGATGCCGCCGCCAGCGAAAGCCCCGCACCCATTTCCCGACGGTCGGCCACCACAGCCATAGCCCGGTGAAGCAGGAGAGCATCATCGCGACGCCGATCCACCCGACGACCTGACGCCCAATACCGGGCACCATCAGGCTGCCATGGATCTGGTGCATCGCGCGGATCAGGCCGCCGTTGCTGCCGGACTTTTCGAGCACGCGCGCCGACGGCGGATCGAGCCACAGCGTCGTCCGCGCCGGCGGCCCGGCGCGCATCGGCTTGCCCGGCTGGCTAACCGCGACGACGACCGGCGCCCCGGCCTCCTCCGGCAGGGTGAGCGAGGCGACGCGCTCGCCGGGCGCCAGCACCGCCTCCGCCGCCGCGACATAGCGCGCCGGATCGATCATGCTATCCCCGCTGACTGCATAGCGCTGCGGATTCAGGGCATGATCGAGCGCCTCGTCCCAGACGAGCGCCGATCCCGTCAGCGAGATCGGAATGATCAGGATCGCGAGGATCAGCCCGATCCATTTATGCACCTGGAACCACGCGCGCCGCAGCGCCAGCTTGCTCATCTCGTCGTCCTTAGTCGGCTTATGCGTCCGCCCAGCGGCGCAACAGATTGTGATAGACTCCGGTCAGCTTAACCACGGATGCATCATCCTGCCCCCGGTCGGCCGCGACCGACTGAACCGCTGAATCGAGATCGAACAGGATCCGGCGCGCGCCATCGTCCCGGATCATCGACTGGATCCAGAAGAAAGAGGCGATCCGCGTGCCGCGCGTCACCGGCGTGACATGGTGGAGGCTGGAAGCCGGATAAAGCACCATATGCCCCGCCGGCAGCTTGACCTGCTGTTCGCCGAACTGGCCCTCGATCACCAGTTCGCCGCCATCATAGCTCGCGGGATCGGCCAGGAAGAGCGTCGCCGACAGATCGCTGCGGATCCGGAAATCGCTGCCGCGCCGGATACGCACGGCATTGTCGACATGCGTGCCGAACCCCTGCCCCTCGCCATAGCGATTGAACAAGGGCGGGAAGACCTTGAGCGGGAGCGCTGCAGCCACGAACAGTGGCGACGCGGCAAGCGCATCGAGGATAATGCCCCCGGCACGGCGCGCCGCCGCCGACTCCTCGGGAAGCTGCTCGTTGCGCTTGGCAAGCGCGGACTGGACGCCGGACGTGGCGTTGCCGTCGATCCAGGCGGCAGCATCGATCGTCGCGCGGATCGTGGCGAGCTGCTCCGCCGTCACGAGATCGGGGATCGCGATCAGCATGCGCCGGCCCCCTGCCGCAGCGCCTGGACCCCGCGCACCCGAAACGCCGGCAGGTCGGCCGATGCCAGCCAGGCGATGGCCTTGTCGACAAAGGCCGGCGTCGCCGTCTCGCCGGCGCGCCGCAGCCAGCCGATCGCTTCCTCGACCTTGCCGGCCGCACCGAGCATGCGGGCATGGTTGAACGCGCCGCGGAAATCGCCGCCCCGTGCCGCCCGGGCATAGCAGCGCGCCGCCGTCGCCAGATCGCGCGGGACGACCCAGCCATCCTCATGGAAGCTGCCGACGAAGTTGATCGCCTTGGCGTTGCCGAGCGCGGCCGCCCGCCTGAACCAGTCGAGCGCCGCCGCCTTGTCCTCGGCGACCCCTGCGCCGAGCGCGAGAAGCGTCGCGTAATTGTACATGCCCCAATCGAGCCCGCGCTCGGCCGCGATCCGGTAGCAGGCGGCGGCGCGCGCCTTGTCGGGCGCGGTGCCCCAGCCGAGATCGTAGCAGCGGCCGACCATGTTGATCGCCATCAGGTGATGCTGCGCCGCCGCCCGGACGAACCAGCCGAGCGCAGCGGCCTCGTCCTTTTCCACCCCTGCCCCATCAAGCAGCAACTGGCCGTAGACGGCCTGCGCCTCGGCGAGGCCAGCCTCGGCCGCCGCGCGGAGGAACGCGGCGCGCTCCCCGGGCTGGCCCGAGAGGCGCGCGGCAATATCCTCCGGCGACAACCGGTTGAGCTCGTCGAGCCCGAGCGTCTCCCCCATCGGCCTTCAGAAGCCGACGGTCAGCGTGCCGAAGACCGTCCGTCCGGGTGCGATCGCGGCATAATGCGACGTGTAAGTCTGGGTGTAATAGATCTTGTTGGTCAGGTTCTGTGCATTCACACCAAGCTCGACATGGTCCATCAGCTTGTAGCGGAGCTGCGCATCGAAGCGCCAGTAAGCCGGTGTCCCCCGCGTCAACACCTTGGTTGCCGGCGTGACCGTGACCACGCCCGCGCTATTCTGCGTCGCGGCGCGGTTATCGGCATAACCGCCGATCTGGCGATCCATGTAATAGGCCCCGCCACCGAAGGAGAAGCGTTTGGTCGCCTGATAATTGGTCGAAAGGGTGAAGCTGTTCTTCGTCGTTTGCGGCACCTGACGGCCATTGTTAACGGACGGCACATAAACGGTCTTCGCGGCCTGGCCGGCCACTGCCGGCACGGTGAGCGCGCTGAATCCGCCATCGATGATCTTGGGATCGAGATGGGTATAGCCACCGAAGACAGTCCAGCCCGGCAGGATCGTGCCGTTCGCGGTGAGCTCCACGCCGCGGATCCGCGTGTTGCCGATGAACTGGACGGTATTCGCATCGACCGTCACCCGAGCATTGTCGATGTCCGTCTGGAACACGGCGATCGCGAGAGCCAGCCTTTCGCCGAAAAAATTCCCCTTGGCGCCGATCTCATAGGACCGGGTCTTCTGGACCTTGAGCGCATCGACCGCCGCCGCGGCCGAGGCAGTGGTGCCGAGTGAATTATCCTCCCGGCCCTCGCCGAGCAGACTGTTGGGCGGCGTCGCAGCGGTGGCGTAGCTCGCATAGAGGCTCGTCTCGCCGGTCGGCTTAAAGACGAGACCGGCCTGCCAGTTGAACAGATTGTCGGTCCGCTCGATCTGGATCGGCGTTGCGCCGAC
>Ga0255338_1001564_pt1 | contig 41773 bp, 44 predicted proteins | sample MeOH1_35cm_T4_19_FD_203715 | JGI IMG/M metagenome (GOLD analysis project Ga0255338, IMG submission 203715) | Sandy soil microbial communities from University of British Columbia, Vancouver, Canada - MeOH1_35cm_T4_195 | ecosystem: Engineered > Artificial ecosystem > Sand microcosm > Unclassified ... | reverse complement strand
CGGTGCCATGCTGGTCGGCACGGCGCTCGACGAACTGGAGCGTACGGGCAAGTCGACCGCGCTGATTACGCTCTGCATCGGCGCCGGCATGGGTACGGCGACGATCATCGAACGCGTGTGAGGCATGCCGAAGATCGACATCGACAAGGTGCCGGAAGACGTCGCCACCGGCTACCCGGTGCAGTTTCGTAACGTGATCCAGGGCCGCTCGCGCAAGCGGCTCGGCAACGCCATCGGTCTGACGCAGTTCGGCGTCAACATTTGTACGATCAAGCCTGGTTCGCAATCATCGCAGCGCCACTGGCACGCCAACGAAGACGAGTTCGTCTACGTGCTCGACGGTGAAGTGGTGGTGATCGAGGACGATGGCGAGATCGTGCTGAAGAAGGGTGAGGCGGCTGGCTGGAAGGCGGGCGCGCCGAACGGCCACACCATCGTCAACCGCAGCGATCGCGATGCGCTGGTGCTCGAGGTCGGCACGCGCGATCCGGTCGGCGACAAGGTCGTCTATTCCGACATTGATATGCTGTTTGAGCGCACCGCGACCGAGCGCCGCTATACGCGCAAGAGCGGCGAGCCATATTGAACGAGGGGAAGGCCATGGCCGATTTCAAATTCGAGGTCGATAACGACGGCATCGCGCTGGTCACCTGGGACATGCCCGGGCGTTCGATGAACGTCATCACCATGGAGGTGATCGCCGAACTCGGCGCGCTCGTCGACAAGGTCACGAACGATGCCGCGATCAAGGGCGCGGTCATCACCTCGGCCAAGGATGCCTTCTGCGGCGGCGCCGACCTGACCATGCTGGAGCGTTTCGCAGGGCTGTTCGCCGACATGGCCAAGAAGGAGGGCGAGACCGCCGCCAACGCCATGGTGTTCGAGGAAAGCCGTAAGCTGTCGCTGCTCTATCGGCGCCTTGAAACGAGCGGCAAGCCGTGGGTCTGTGCCATCAACGGAACCTGTATGGGCGGTGGCTTCGAGCTCGCGCTCGCCTGCCACTATCGCGTCGCTTCGGACAATCCGAAGACCCGCATGGGTCTGCCCGAGATCAAGATCGGCCTGTTCCCCGGCGCCGGCGGCACACAGCGCGTGGCGCGCATGGTGCAGCCGGCCGATGCGCTGCAATTCCTGCTCAAGGGCGATCAACTCAAGACCGATCGTGCCAAGGCGATGAAGCTGATCGACGCGGTCGTGCCAGCCGATCAACTCGTCTCCGCCGCCAAGGAGTGGATCAAGGCCGGCGGCAAGGGCGTGAAGCCGTGGGACGAGAAGGGCTTCAAGCTGCCCGGCGGCCCCGTCTATTCGAAGGCCGGCATGATGACCTTCCCGCCGGCCAACGCCATCTACCGCCGTGAGACCTATGATAACTACCCGGCCGCGCGCGCGATCATGCAGGTCGTCTATGAAGGCCTGCAATTGCCGATGGACACGGCGCTGAAGGTCGAGTCGCGCTGGTTCGCCAAGATACTGCGCTCGAAAGAAGCGGCGGCGATGATCCGCTCGCTGTTCGTGTCAATGCAGGACCTGAACAAGGGCGCGCGCCGGCCGGCTGGCGTGCCGCCGTCATCGTTGAAGAAGATCGGCATCGTCGGTGCCGGCTTTATGGGCGCCGGCATCGCGCAGGTGAGCGCCGCCGCCGGTCTCAATGTCGTGCTGATCGACCGCGATCAGGAGACCGCCGACAAGGGCAAAGCCGGCCTGCACAAGTCGCTCAGCGACCGCGTCATGAAGGGCCGCATGAAAGGCGCCGAGCGCGATGCGATCCTGGAGAAGATCACGCCGACGCCGGACTACGCCGCGCTCAAGGACTGCGACCTCGTCATCGAGGCCGTGTTCGAGGACCGCAAGGTGAAGGCCGATGTGATCGCGAAGATCCAGGCGGTCATCCGCGACGATGCGATCTTCGCCTCCAATACCTCGACGCTGCCGATCAGCTCGCTGGCGACAGAGTTCAAGGACCCGGTGCGTTTCATCGGCATCCACTTCTTCTCACCGGTGGCGGTGATGATGCTCACCGAGATCATTCTCGGCAAACAGAGCGGCGACAAGGCGCTCGCCGTCGCGCTCGATTACGTGCGCATGATCCGCAAGACGCCGATCGTCGTGAACGACTCGCGCGGTTTCTACGCCAACCGCTGCGTGCTCGCCTACATCCAGGAAGGCCATCTGATGCTGCTGGAAGGCATTCCGGCCGCCCTGATTGAGAACTCGGCGCGCATGGCCGGCATGCCGGTCGGCCCTCTCTCGCTCAACGATGAGACGGGCGTCGACCTCGGCCTCAAGATCCTACGCGCCACCGAGGCCGATCTCGGCCCCGCTGCGGTCAATGCCGGTATGAAGAAGGTGCTGGAAGACCTGGTCGAGAAGCACCAGCGTTTCGGCCGCAAGAACGGCAAGGGCTTCTACGATTATCCGCAAGGCCAGCCGAAGAAGCTGTGGCCCGGCCTCGCCGACCTGCTGCCGAAAAAGCTCTCGCGTGAGGAAGTCGAGGCGCTCGACGTCGAGGAGCTCAAGCAGCGGTTCCTGGCCGTGCAGGCGGTGGAAGCCGCGCGCACCTTCGAGGAGAAGGTCGTCACCGACGTGCGCGAGGCCGATGTCGGCTCGATCCTCGGCTTCGGCTTTGCGCCATTCACCGGCGGCACCTTGTCGTACATCGACATGATGGGGACGAAGGCCTTCGTTGAGCTGTGCCGCAAGTTCGAGGCGAAGTACGGCCCGCGCTTCAAGCCCGGCAAACTGCTGGTCGAGATGGCCGAGCGCGGCGAGAGCTTCTACGGCCGCTTCGCCCCGGAGAAGAAGAAAGAGGCGGCGTAGTTCCCTCTCCCCGCATAGGCGAGCTATGCGGGTGAGGTGAAGAAGGCGCCACCATGCCCAACGCACTTCGTTCCCTCTTCCGCTTTCGCGACGTCCCGCGCGGCGTGTGGGCGCTGGGACTGGTGTCGTTGTTTATGGACATCTCTTCCGAGATGATCCATGCGCTGTTGCCGCTTTATCTCGTCACCGTGCTCGGCGCCTCGACGCTCACCGTTGGCATCATCGAGGGCATCGCCGAGGCGACCGCCTCGATCACCAAAATCTTTTCCGGCGCGCTCAGCGATTATCTGGGAAAACGCAAATGGATCGCCGCCTTCGGCTACGGCCTAGCCGCGATCACCAAGCCGGTGTTTCCGCTCGCCGCCAGCATCACCTGGCTCACGGCTGCGCGTTTCGTCGATCGCATCGGCAAGGGCATCCGCGGCGCGCCGCGCGACGCGTTGATCGCCGATCTGACGCCTGAAGGCCAGCGCGGCAGCGCCTATGGCTTGCGGCAGTCGCTCGACACCGTCGGCGCCCTGCTGGGCCCGTTGCTCGCCATCGTCTTCATGGCCGTTCTGGCCAACAATTTCACTTACGTATTCTGGATCGCCGTGATTCCTGCTTTTGTTTCGGTCGCCATCATCGTGTTCGGTGTGCATGAGCCGGAGCGGCCGGCCGGCTTGCGTCAAGTGAAAGCGCCATTTTCGCGCGCCGAGTTGGCGCGGCTCGGCACCGCTTATTGGCTCGTCGTTGGCGTCAGCGCCATCTTCACGCTGGCACGTTTCAGCGAGGCGTTCCTGCTGTTGCGTGCGCAGTCGGTCGGCCTGCCGCTGGCCATCGTACCGGTGGTGATGGTGGTGATGAACGTCGTCTATGCGTTATCGGCCTGGCCGGCCGGCGTACTATCGGACCAGATGGGCCGTTATCGGTTGCTCATCGGCGGCTTCGCGCTCTTGATCGTCGCCGACCTGATGCTGGCTTTTGACGGTGGCGTCGTCATGGTGATGATCGGCGTCGCGCTCTGGGGCCTGCACATGGGTCTCACGCAAGGCCTGTTGTCGGCGATGGTAGCCGATGCCGCGCCGCCGGAATTGCGCGGCACCGCCTTCGGCATGTTCAATCTCGTCAGCGGCGTGGCCTTGCTGGCGGCCAGCGTTGTCGCCGGCGCGTTGTGGGATTTTGTAGGCCCTGGTGGCACTTTCCTCGCGGGCGCGGTATTCACGGCTGTCGCCCTTGTTGCCTTGCCGCTGGCGAGAAGAATTTCGAAACATTGATTGACGTGGATCAAGCCAAGCGCGTTCGCCGCCTGACAGTATTCTTAGAACTAACTTGAGGCGCTCCGATGCGTGTTCTCGATGTGATCCGGATACCGTTCCGCTGGCTGGCCGAGCGGATTGAGATAGGGCAGCGCTTGTCGCGGTTCACCTGCGAAGATTGCGACCTGCACAATCACTGTGGATTGCCGCCAGGTGAGAACTGCGTTCCGCGCCTGGAGCAGATCGCGCTCTACGGCGATCAGCCGCGTCCACGCCGGTTTTTATTTTACTAACGAGCGGCCGCGTTCCGCCGAACTACACCACCACCGTCAGCCGCTTTGCCGCCCGCGTGATGCCCGTGTAGAGCCAGCGCGCGCGGCTGTCCTGAAACGCATAAGACTCGTCGAACAGCACGACATCGTCCCACTGCGAGCCCTGCGCCTTGTGCACGGTCAACACATAGCCATAGTCGAACTCGTCATACGGCTTGCGCATGTGCCAATCGAGCTGCTCGATGCCGCCGGTGAAGCATTCGGGCCTGACCGACACCTTGACGCCGCGCCGCGCCGTCTCGTCGTCCGGCAGCAGATGCATGGTCATGATGCCGGTCTTTGACCCGCTCTTGCGCGCGCCACGGTCCTTCACGGTCCAGAGGCCGCCGTTGAACAGCGCCTTCTTGCGGTTGTTGCGCAGGCACACCAGCTTGTCGCCGGCGGACGGCATCTCGCCTTCGAACCCGCGGCGCTCTCTCATTCTATTGTTGTAAGCGCGCCGCGTCGCATTGCGCCCGACCAGCACCTGGTCGGCCTCGAGCACGCGCTCCGGGTCGAGCTCTTTCTTCGGCACGACTTCGGTCTCGCCATAGCGGCCGGGCTCGAGATACTCGCCCGCGCGCACGTCCATCGACAGCCGCACGATCGGATCATCCTGCGCCTGCCGGTGCACTTCGGTGAGCATGGCGTCCGGCTCGGCTTCGGTGAAGAAGCCGCCGCCTTGGATCGGCGGCAACTGCGCCGGATCGCCGAGCACCAACAGCGGCACGCCGAACGAAAGCAGGTCCTTGCCGAGCTCGGCATCGACCATCGAGCATTCGTCGATGATGATCAGCGACGCCTTGGAGGCCGGCGCCTCGTCCCACAGATCGAAGTTCGGGATCTCCTCGCCGCTCTCTCGCGCGCGGTAGATCAGCGAGTGGATGGTGGAGGCGCCATGGCAGCCTTTGCCGCGCATCACGGAGGCCGCCTTGCCGGTGAAGGCGGCGTACTTCACGTCGCCATCGACATGCTCGGCGATGTGCTTGGCGAGCGTGGTCTTGCCGGTGCCGGCGTAGCCGAACAGGCGGAACACCGGCGGCGTGCCGTTCGTGCCCGGCTTGTCTTTCAGCCAGCGGGCGACGGTCTCGAGCGCGGCGTCCTGGTGCGGCGTGAAGTTCGGCATGGCGGAAGCGATCAATACTGCATGTCGCGCGGGGAGGGAAGAACAAAAATAGAACAACCGCACCGGTGGAGCCTTATGTAGCTGTATTGCCGCTGAAAATCGCCCGGCTCGCGCAGTTATCCCCGCTCTGCGGGATGAATTTTATGTCGCTGCATTCACGCCTTGCGCCCTGTCACCCGGTCGTCATAATATGTCGATATGTCTCGACATATGGACGCTAAAAAAGTGCAACTGGCCTTCGCCGCGCTGGCGCAGCCGACGCGGCTGAAGGCCTTCCGCAAGCTGGTGGCCGCGCATCCGGACGGATTGCCGGCCGGCGAGATCGCGGCGCATTGCAAGGTGCCGCACAACACGATGTCGACGCATCTTGCCGCGCTCACCCGCGCGGGGCTGGTCACCTTCGCGCGCGACGGCCGTGTCGTGAACTATCAAGCCGATCTCGACGGTCTGCGTGGTCTCGTCGGTTTCCTGATGGGTGACTGTTGCGGCGGCAAGCCGGAAATTTGCGCGCCCGTTGTTGAGCAGTTCAACAATGCCTGCTGCGCGCCTGTAAGGGAGTCAGTCGATGCCTGACCACGTCTACAATGTGCTCTTCCTCTGCACCGGCAATTCGGCGCGCTCGATCCTCGCCGAGGCCATCCTCAACAAGGATGGCAAAGGTCGCTTCCGTGCCTTCAGCGCCGGCAGCCAGCCGAAGGGCGAGGTCAATCCGCACGCGCTGACGCTTTTGAAGAACGCCGGCTACGACACGTCCGCGCTGCGCTCGAAGTCTTGGAACGAGTTCGCTGAGCCGGGCGCACCACAACTCGATTTTGTGTTCACCGTTTGCGACAACGCCGCCGGCGAAACCTGTCCGTTCTGGCCGGGCCAGCCGATGACCGCGCATTGGGGCATTCCCGATCCCGCTGCCGCCACCGGCAGCGAGGCGGAGATCGGCGTCGCTTTCAACGATGCCTATCGCATGCTCAAGCGGCGCATCGAACTGTTCCTCGCGCTGCCCCTCGCCAAGCTCGACCGCATGGTGCTCTCCGCGAAGCTCAAGGACATCGGCCGCAGCGAAGGCGCGACCGAAATGGCGGCCGGACATGTCAACGTTTGAACGCTATCTGACCCTTTGGGTCGCACTCTGCATCGTCGCCGGCATCGCGCTCGGCCATTTGATGCCGCCGGTATTCCAGGCCATCGGCGCGGCGGAGATCGCGCGCGTCAATCTCCCCGTCGCGGCGCTGATCTGGCTGATGATCGTGCCGATGCTGATCAAGATCGACTTCGCCGCGCTCGCCCAGGTGAAGGAGCACTGGCGCGGCATCGGCGTTACGCTCTTCATCAACTGGGCCGTGAAGCCGTTCTCGATGGCGGCGCTCGGCTGGCTGTTCATCGGCTACCTGTTCAGGCCTTATCTGCCGGCCGAACAGATCAATTCCTACATCGCCGGCCTCATCCTGCTCGCCGCCGCGCCCTGCACCGCCATGGTGTTCGTATGGAGCAACCTCACCAAAGGCGAGCCGCATTTCACGCTGTCGCAGGTGGCGCTCAACGACACTATCATGGTGTTCGCTTTCGCACCGATCGTCGGACTTTTGCTCGGCCTTTCCGCCATAACCGTGCCCTGGGACACGCTGGTGCTGTCGGTCGTGCTCTACATCGTCGTGCCGGTGCTGGCGGCCCAGCTCTTGCGCCGGCGCGTGCTGGCGTCCGGCGGCAAGCCGGCGCTCGATCGCCTGCTCGCCAAGCTGCAGCCGCTATCGCTGGTCGCACTACTCGCGACCCTGGTGCTCCTGTTCGGCTTCCAGGGCGACCAGATCCTGGCGCAGCCTTTGGTCATCGCGCTTTTGGCGGTGCCGATCCTGATCCAGGTCTATTTCAACGCGGGCCTGGCTTATGTGCTCAACCGGCTCGCCGGCGAGCAGCATTGCGTGGCCGGTCCCTCGGCTCTGATCGGCGCCAGTAACTTCTTCGAGCTTGCGGTCGCCGCCGCCATCAGCCTGTTCGGCTTTAATTCCGGTGCCGCGCTGGCGACCGTCGTGGGCGTGCTGATCGAGGTGCCGGTGATGCTGACGGTGGTGACAATCGTCAACCGCAGCCGCGACTGGTACGAGCGCCGCGCCAAAGTGGGTCCGGCTCGAGCGAGCGAATCGTAAAAATATCGCCCTTAGCAGCGCGCCCAAGCCTTGCGGAATGGCAGGCCCGCCCTAGGTGCCTCCTGCATTGCCCTTTGCCGCTTCCCATGGTTAAGGTCGCGACCCTCGCGCGTGATCCCGAAAAGTGGACACCGGTTTTCGGACAAGATCACGCGCAAACGAAAAGATTCTTTCGGACTTCTCTATGGCTCGTGACCAGATCGACATGACCCCGATCGAGACGCGCGACGAACTCGTCGCCTGGCTCGAAAAAGGGTGCAAGCCGAGTTCGCAATTCCGCGTCGGCACCGAGCACGAGAAGTTTGCCTTCTTGGTTGAGGACCATCGTCCGGTGCCCTATGCCGGCCGCCGCTCGATCCGATCGTTGCTCGAAGGCATGCACGACCTGCTCGGCTGGGAGCCGATCATGGAGGGCGAGAACATCATCGGCATGTTCGACGTCACCGGCGGCGGCGCCATCTCGCTGGAGCCAGGCGGCCAGTTCGAACTCTCCGGTGCACCGGTCGACAATGTGCACCAGACCGCGTCCGAATTGTTCGCGCATTTGGCGCAGGTGCGCGAAGTGGCGAAGCCTCTCGGCATCGGCTTCTTGGGTCTGGGCATGACTCCGAATTGGAGCCGCGCGGACATGCCGGTGATGCCGAAAGGCCGCTACCGCATCATGACCAATTACATGCCGAAGGTCGGCAAGTACGGCCTCGACATGATGTACCGCACCTGCACGGTGCAGGCGAACCTCGACTTCTCCTCCGAAGCCGACATGGTGAAAAAGCTGCGCGTGTGTCTGGCGCTCCAGCCGGTCGCGACCGCGCTGTTCGCCAACTCGCCCTTCACCGAGTGCAAGCCGAATGGCTTCCTGTCGATGCGGTCGCAGATATGGACCGACACCGACAACAACCGCGCCGGCATGCTGCCGTGGGCTTTCGAGGACGGCATGGGCTTCGAGCGTTGGGTCGATTACGCGCTCGACGTGCCGATGTATTTCGTCAAGCGCGGCGACGAATACATCGATGTGTCGGGCAAGTCGTTCCGTGATTTCTTCGCCGGCAAGCTCGACGTGATGCCCGGCGAGCGCCCGACCATCTCCGACTGGGCCAATCATCTCTCGACGATTTTCCCCGAGGTGCGCCTCAAGCGTTACCTTGAAATGCGCGGGTCGGACGGCGGTCCGTGGCGGCGCCTGCCGTCGCTGTCCGCCTATTGGGTCGGGCTGATGTACGACGACGATGTGCTCAACGCCTGTTGGGACATCGTGAAGGATTGGACCGCGGAAGAGCGGCAGAAGCTGCGCGATGACGTGCCGCAGCGCGGCTTCCGCGCCGAGATCCGCAACACCAATGTGCTGACGCTGGCGCAGGAGACGCTGCGCTTGTGCCGGCGCGGCTTGCAGAAGCGCCAGCGGCTCGACCGCAATGGCCGCGACGAGACGCGCTATCTGCGCCCGCTGGAAGAGTCGATCGCGCGCGGCATCACGCCGGCGGAGGAGTTGCTCGAGAAGTACTTCAATGAATGGAACGGCTCGGTCGATCCGCTTTTCACGGAGTACGCGTATTAGCTGTCATTCCGGAGCGCGCCGAAGGCGCGAACCCAGAATCCATACTCCGCAGCGTTGAGGAATATGGATTCCGGCTCCGCTCGCGTCCCGGAATGACGGGAGGCTAAAAATGGCCAAATCCACCCCCGCCACGCTCGCGCTGCAGAAGGCCAAGGTCGCCTTCGATCTGCACGAATACGACTACGACCCCAACGCCGAGCGCATCGGCATGCAGGCCGCCGAAGCGCTCGGCATCGAACCGGCGCGCTTGCTGAAGACGCTGATGGCGAAAGCCGGCGACGAGACTGTCTGCGTGCTGGTGCCGTCCGATAAGGAAGTGAACTTGAAGAAGCTCGCCGCCGCGGCCGGCGCCAAGCACGCAGCGATGATGGGCGCGGCCGATGCCGAGCGCATCACCGGCTATCACGTCGGCGGCATCTCGCCTTTCGGCCAGAAGAAGCGCGTGCGCGTGTTCATCGATCAGTCGTCGCTCGCCTTTCCCAAGGTCGTCTGCAACGGCGGCCGGCGCGGATTGCAAGTCGAGCTCGCACCCGCCGATTTGGTGCGCGTGCTGAACGCGACAGCAGCAGACCTGACCGCATGACGCAAAGGCCGCCACCCGCGCGGGCGCCCTTCACGCCGTTCGACTTCGGCCTTTATACGATTTCGGTGCTGGTCTGGGGCCTGTCCTGGATCGCCATGCACTACCAGGTCGGCCAGGTCGCGCCGGAAGTCTCGGTGGTCTGGCGCTTCGCCATCGCCGCGCCGGTGATGTTCATGATCGCCGCGCTGCGCGGCGAGCGGCTTTTGTTTCCGCTCAGCGAGCACCGCTATCTGGCCGCGCTCGGACTTGCGATCTTCTCGACCAATTTCGCGCTGTTCTATTACGGTGCGCAGCACGTCGCGTCCGGGCTGTTGTCGATCGTGTTTTCGCTGGCCTCGATCGGGAATGTCGTGCTCGGCGCGCTCGTGTTCGGCACCCGCATCGAGCCGCGCGTGGTGATCGGCGCGCTTCTCGGCGCCGTGGGTGTTGCGGCGATGTTCTATCCCGAGCTTAGCGGCATGCGTGCCGATGCATCTGCGGCCATCGGACTTGCCTTGTCGCTCGGCGGCACCTTGTCGTTCTGCATCGGCAACATGCTCTCGATCGCGGCGCAGCGGCACGGTCTTCCGATTTTCGCGTCGACCGCCTGGGGCATGAGCTACGGCACGGTCGTCATGGCGGTGTTCTCGGCCGCGCGCGGGCAGGCCTTCACCTTCGAATGGAGCGCGACCTATATCGGCGGTCTGCTTTATCTGTCGTTGCTCGGCTCGGTGATCGCTTTCAGCGTCTACTTCACGCTGCTCGGCCGCATCGGGGCGGCGCGCACCGGTTACATGACGGTGATGTATCCGGTGATCGCGCTGGTCGTTTCGACCGTGTTCGAGGGCTACCGCTGGACGGTGCCGGCCGTGCTCGGCCTTGCCGCCGTGCTCGCCGGCAATGTGCTGGTGCTGCGCGCGCCGAAGAGGTGAGCCTCACTCCGCCGCTTGCGCTTCCGACAGGTTGTCGAGCGAGGAGACGATATGCTCGGCAAGCGCGTCCGCTAGCGCTGACGATTCGTGCGCATTGCGCACCAGCCCGACATGGCAGGCCGGCAGTTCTGGGAAACCGTCGGCGGCGGTGAGCACGCGCATGCCGGGGCGCAGGCCTGATTCGGCGAGCACCGACACGGCAAGTCCTGACAGCACGGCAGCGGCGACCGCGCCGGCGTTCGAGCTCGAATAGAGCACGCGAAAGGGTCGGCCGACGGCCTCCATCTTCTCGATGGCCGCGCGCCGCCACGAGCAGCTCGGCCGTCCGAGCGCCAACGGCACCGGCTGCTCCGTATGCGTCGGATGCCGGTTCGACGTCACCCACAATAGCCGCTCGCGCCGGAATGTCTCCGAGGCGCGCTTGGATTCGCAGTTGGTGACGATGGCGAGGTCGATCTGGTTGGCGTCGATGCGCTCGAGCAGATCGACCGACGGCTCGCAGATGACGGTGAGCTCAACGCCGGGATAGACGCGCGAGAAGCGCGCCATGATCTCCGGCAGATAGCGATCGGCGTAATCGTCCGGCACGCCGAGCCGCACGCGGCCCGACAGCTCTTCATCGGAAAATGCGGCCAGCGTTTCCACGTTCAGCTTCACGATGCGGCGCGCGTAGTCCAAGAGCCGCTGACCGTCTTCGGTGAGCTTCGAGGCGCGGCCGTCGCGCGTGAAGATCGCGCGCTCCAGCCGCTCCTCCAATCGCTTCATCTGCATCGACACCGCCGATTGCGTCTTGTTCACCACCTCGGCGGCCTTGGTGAAGCTGCCGGTCTCGGCAATGGCGATAAAAGTGCGGAGTTGGTCGACATCGAGGAGCGCGGTCATGGTGCAACGTCCTGATCGGCCGGCGGTATTTTCCGGCGGGGATAACATCACCAGTTCTGATCGGTCAGATTAAAAACATTCGTTTCACTAATCAATACCGGAGGAGCATGGTTCATCTCCGAGCCAAGCCGAAGGAATCGGGTGGGGCTTTCGGGTGGTTCCGGTGCCGGGTTCAGAGCCATGTGGTGGCCTGAACCGCGAACTGGATGGAGATGGATATGAGCGCACATTACCCCGTTCTGCCGATTGCCGCCGGTGCCTCGGTGCGCGCTTTCGCGGCCGTCCTGGCCTTTGTGACCTATTGGGCCAAGCAGATGGCCCGCGCTCGCCGCCACCGCCGCGAGGCGGCCATGCTGGCCGGTCTCGACCGCCGCATGCTGGCCGACATTGGCATCACCCGCAGCGACGTGCGCGATGCTTTCTCGGAGCCGTTCTGGGAGGACCCGACTGCGCTCCTGCGCGAGCGGGCGCTCGAGCGGCGCTGGAATCGGGCGCTGCAGCGCGACGAGGTTGCGAATCGTGCCGAGCGCCTCAGCGAGCCGCGCGTGGAGGCGGGCTTCCGTCGGCCGCCGACCGATCGCCCGGCCCGCCAGGCCGTGTGATGACGATATAGCCAAACGGCCGATCCCTCTCATCGGCCGCCGATCCGACCCCCGCGAAAATCCCCTCTCGCGACCGGATCTAGCGCCCGCTGGCCCCTCCAGCGGGCGCTCACTTTTTCGGCATGAGTTGAGGCTGAGCGAACGCCGCATCTGCCCAATCCGACGTTGCCGCGTTACAGTCCCAGCCGGGGCTTAAGGCGAAGGGCAAGTCGAGCGGGCGAATGCGGCTGGTAACGAGGTTATGCGGCGGGCTGCTCGCTTTGGCTTGCGTCCTCCTGGCGCCCGGCCTTGCGCAGGCGCAGAGCGGCTACGACCGCTTCGGCGGTGACTACGCCCGTTTCGAGGTGCGCAACGGCGATCCCAACGTCTGCGCCGCGCGCTGCGAGCGCGATGCGCGCTGCCGCGCCTGGAGCTTCTCTTATCCGCGCACGGCTGCGGGCGTCGCCACCTGCTGGCTCAAGAATCAGGTGCCGCCGCGCGTCGAAAACAAATGCTGCGTGTCGGGCGTGCGTGGCGCCGGTGTAGTCGAACCGCGCCAAGGCGGCGCGGCGGAATATTCCATCGACCGCCAGGGCGGCGATTATCGCTTCATCGACCTGCCGGCCGACGCCACCGACGAGGCCTGTAAGGCTGCCTGCGAGGGCGATAACCGCTGCCGCGCTTTCACCTTCGTGCGCAAGGGTTACATTTCCGCCGCACCGCGCTGCTATCTCAAGGACAGGATCACGCGGCCGCGCCACAAGCCGTGCTGCATTTCGGGCGTGGTGCGCTAGCTACTGCACTGCGCTGAAGAAGCGCGACAGCCTTAAGCCCGCCGGCCAGGTCCAGATCGGCTCGTTCTTCATGCCGAGATCCCAGGAGCCGACGATGGCGTCGACGCGGCCGACCAGGTTCTCGACCGGCAGCATGCCAACGCCGCCCATCGCGACCTTCACGCGGCTGTCGGCGGAGTTGTCGCGGTTGTCGCCCATGACGAACAGGTGATCCGGCGGCACCACCGTCTCCGGCATGTTGTCGAGCGGATTGTCGGCGATCATCTTGAAGATCGTGTGTGCGTGGCCGCCCGGCAGCGTCTCGGTGAAACGCGCGGCGGGAATCGCACTGCCGTCCTCGCGTTCGGAGGCGCCTTCGCCGTCGGGCCTGATGCCGGCCGGCTCGCCATTGATGAACACGCGGCCGTCGCGCAGCGCGACGCGATCGCCCGGCAGGCCGATCACGCGCTTGACCCACACCTGCGAGCGGTCGCCCGGCCAGCGGAACACGACCACGTCGCCGCGTTTGGGCAAGGCGCCGAGCACGCGCTTGCCGTCCGGCAGCGTGATGAAGGAGGGGAGCGATGCCGCGTTGTAGCCGTACGGATATTTGGTCGCGAGCAACTCGTCGCCGATCATCAGCGTCGGCTCCATCGAGCCCGACGGCACATAGAACGGCTCCGCGATCGCGGTCTTCGCCGCCATCACCAGGAGCACGATGACGACGATGTCGCCGATGCTCTTGAGCCAGCTTTGCGTGCGCGGTTTGCTCTTCACGTTGGGTTCCGTAGTGCTGTTTGTTTTGCGCATGATCTTTTCCGAAAACCGGTTCCCACTTTTCGGGATCATGCGCTACGCGGTCCCGCCGACGGTGATCTTATCCATGCGCAGCGACGGCTGGCCGACGCCGACCGGCACGCCCTGGCCGTTCTTGCCGCACGTGCCGATGCCTGGATCGAGCGCGAAGTCGTTGCCGATCATCGAGATGCGGTGCAGGTCGGTCGGTCCGTTGCCGATCAGCATGGCGCCCTTCACCGGCGCGGTAACCTTGCCGTTCTCGATTTTGTAGGCCTCGGTGCATTGGAACACGTATTTGCCCGAGGTGATGTCGACCTGCCCGCCGCCGAAGTTCACGGCATAGAGGCCGTTCTTCACCGAGGCGATGATCTCCTGCGGGTCGTGTTGGCCTGCGAGCATGTAAGTGTTGGTCATGCGCGGCATCGGCACGTGCGCGTGGCTCTCGCGCCGGCCGTTGCCGGTCGGCTTCATGCCCATCAGCCGCGCGTTCTGCCGGTCCTGCATGTAGCCGACAAGAATGCCGTCCTCGATCAGCACGGTGCGGCTCGTCGGCGTGCCTTCGTCGTCGATGGAAAGCGAGCCGCGCCGATCCTGCATGGTGCCGTCGTCGACAACGGTGACGCCCTTGGCCGCCACCTGCTGGCCCATGAGGCCCGCAAATGCAGAAGTCTTCTTGCGGTTGAAGTCGCCTTCGAGACCATGACCGACGGCTTCGTGCAGCATCACGCCGGGCCAGCCGGCGCCCAAGACGACATCCATTTCGCCGGCGGGGGCGGGGACCGCTTCGAGATTGACCAGCGCCTGCCGCACGGCTTCGTCGACTGCGGTCTGCCATGAATGCGCGGCAATGAAACGTTCGTAACCTTCACGCCCGCCGAAGCCGAACGACCCGGTTTCCTGCTGGTCGCCATCGCCGGTCACGACTGACACGTTCAGCCGCACGAGCGGGCGGATGTCGCGATAGATCTCGCCGTCGGCGCGCAGGATCTCGACCACCTGCCACGTCGCCGCGACGCTCGCCGACACCTGCCGCACGCGGGGGTCTTTGGCGCGCGCATAGGCGTCGATCTGCTCCAGCAGTTTCACTTTGGTTTCGAAGGCTGGCTCGCCGAGCGGGTTCGCGTCGCCATAGAGCTTGCGGTTGGTGCGGCCGGGGGCATCGGCATAGGTGCCGGTATGGCCACTGTTGACCGCGCGCACCGCTTCCGCCGCGCGCGCGAGCGCAGCTTCCGACAGGTCGGAGGCATGCGCGTAGCCGACGGCTTCGCCCTTGACCGCGCGCAGGCCGAACCCTTGGGTGGTGTCGTAGGTCGCCTGCTTCAAACGTCCGTTATCGAACACCAGTCCTTCGGACTGCTTGTATTCGAGGAAAAGCTCGCCGTCGTCGGCACCTTCCAGCCCGCGCCCGAGCAATTGCCGCACCTTGGCCCGGTCGAGCCCGGCGCGGTCGATGAGCGAGGAAAGTGCTGGATCCATGGGATTCATTCTCCGGGGTAGCGCCCTATGACCTATGAGATAGGCACTTTGCGGCGATTTGGCGAGGGGCGCGGCCCCTCAGCGCTGGCCGACCGTGAGCAGCAATTCGTTCGGCCCTTCCCAGCCTCTCTCCGTATTGAACGCGCTCAGCTTCTCTTCGATGTCTCGCCAGGCCGCCACTCTCGCTTCGTCGTCGAGCCTGCCGAGAATCTGGAGAATGGGGCCCGCTGAGGTCCGGGCGAAGGTGAGATAGTCCGTCACAGATGGAAGCCTGAACGGCGCCGCGATGCTGGTCGTCGCCACCCGCGAAAATCCAGCGTCGCGGAACAGTCGATCGATCAATCCCGGTTTGCCCAGGCTCATCAGCCCGCCCGGCTGATAGGGATCGCGCGGCGGTAGCCCGGCGTGTTTGAGCGCCGTCGAAACGAGAATGGTGGTGCACGGATTCTTGTCGGGCGATGAAAACACCATGTTGCAGAACAGGCCGCCCGGCTTGAGCGCGCTGAAGATCGCACGCAGTCCCTTGCCGGGGTCGGGAAGGAACATCAGGCCGAGTCGGCAGACGGCGGCGTCGAAGCTCTCTTCCTTGACCTGCAGCGCCTCGCCGTCGACGGCGAGCGTGTCGACGTTGTCGTAACCCGTACGCCGCGCATTCTCTTTGCAGAACGCGAGGATGCCGGGAGAAAGGTCAGTGGCGAGCACATAGCCCGCAGGTCCGACGCGCTTCGCGATGTCGAGGGTCTGATCGCCGGCGCCGGCAGCGACGTCGAGCACGCGCATGCCGGGCTGAATGTTCGCCATCTCGATCATGGCGCTCGTCGATTCGCTCAGCCAAGCGCGGATCTTTGCGCTCTCGTTATTCCAGCCTTGCGCATTCCGATCCCATTGCTCGCGCATCGCGCGCTTGAACGTATCGGCCTCGAGCGTTTGTGCATTCATGGTATGCCTCCCTTAGTGTGCGGGATCGAGAAAAGGCGTGTCGGGATCGCTGACATAAAAAACGACAACCTTCAGCGGCTCGGTCGCGCTGCGGTTAAAGCCCGTCATTTTGACGTAAGGCGGCTCCACCAAAGCCTCGCCCGCTTTAACCGTCATCGGCGGCTGCCCTTCCAGCTCCAACGTGAAGGCGCCGTCCAACACGTAGACGGTGACAGGAAAGCGGTGCGTGTGAAACACGGTCTTGTCGCCCGGTTTAAAGCTCGCAGTGATCACACGTACTTCCTGGTGCTCTCCACGGGGCATGCCTGCGACAAGCTCGCGATGGATGAGATTGGGTCTGGCGGTGCCGCTCTCCTGCGCCGCGGCAGCGCCGCAAAGAATGGCCATAACGGTGCTACTGACGCCGATCAAAGTGCGCATCGCTGTCTCCCCGGCGGCAAAATGCCTGTTCAGGGTCTTACGGCGCACGAGGCCGACGCGGGAGCCGCAACATTGCTAAATGGTGCCGCAGAATTGCATAATCGCAGAATGTTTGACTGGAACGATCTGCAATACTTCCTGGCTGTCGCGCGCCATGGCAGCACGATCGCCGCAGCGAAAGAGCTGCGGCTCAGCCAATCGACGGTTCAGCGGCGCCTTGTCGAGCTCGAGAAACGGATCGGCCGTCGGTTGGTGACGCGGCATTCGACCGGTTATCGGCTGACCGACTTCGGCGAAGAGTTAAGGCCTTTTGCCGAACAGGTCGAATCGTCGATCAAGCTGCTCGAACGTCATGCCGACGACGGTGTGCGAGAGGAAGCCGGCGTGATCCGCGTGACCTGCCCGGAGCCGATCGTCCAACGTATGACGCCGCTGATCGAACGCTTTCACGCGCGCTATCCGAAGCTACGCGTCGAGTTCGTCATGAGCGACCGCTACCTCGATTTGCTGAAGGGCGAGGCCGACGTTGCGTTTCGCTCAGGAGACACGGATGACGAGCTTGTCGGCCGCAAGGTCGCCGACTCGATCTGGGCGGTCTACGCCAGCCGCGGCTATATCGAACGTCATGGCAAGCCGATGCGCGTGGAAGATTTGCCGTCGCATCCGCTGGTCGGCTTCGAAGAGCCCATGCATAATCATCGTGTCTCCAAATGGCTGCGCGAGGTAGCGCCGGGCGCGACGATCGCCGCGCGCAATACGAGCGTCCTCGGCATGGTCTATGCCGTGAAGTCGGGCGTTGGTGTCGGACCGCTGCCGGCGCCGATCGGTGACGCGGAAAGCGATCTTGTGCGGGTCCTGGGTCCGATTCCAGAGTTGGCGCGCAGTTGGCGCCTGCTCACGCATCCAGATCTGCGACGGACGCCGCGCATTGCAGCATTTTTTGATTTCATTGTTGCAGAGCGGGATAATCTTAAATCGATCCTTGCCGGTTAGGCGGATCGCGTCTTAGGGGGCTTCCTAAACGCTGCCATCGGCGTAAGATTATGCTGTCGGGTGCCGGCAGGTCGAACACTGAGGGCAGAAGACGAAATTGGCAGTAGCAGTATAAGACAATCACGGTGAACTCCTCCGGTCGGCGCACCGACGTCAACGAGGGGAAACGCCATGAAACGTCGTCAATTCCTGCAAGCCGCGGGCGTCGGGCTCGCCGCGTCGGCTGTTGCCGCGCCCGCAATTGCGCAATCGTCTCCGGCCGTGAAATGGCGGCTGACGGCCAGTTGGCCGAAGTCGCTCGATACGCTCTACGGTGGCTGCGAATATTTCGCCAAGCGCGTCGGTGAGATCACCGACAACAAATTCCAGATTCAGACCTTCGCCGCCGGCGAGATCGTGCCCGGTCTGCAGGTCCTCGACGCCGTTCAGAACGGCACCGTCGAGATGGGCAATACCGCGCTGTACTATTACTTCGGCAAGAACCCGGCCTTCACCTTCGGCACCGCGCTGCCATTCGGCTTGAACCCGCGGCAGATGATTTCCTGGGTACGTCATGGCGGCGGCGAAGAGCTGCTCAATGATCTGCTCAAGGACTTCAATTGCGTTGGCTTCGCGGCCGCCAATACCGGCGCGCAGATGGGCGGTTGGTTCCGCAAGGAGATCAAGACCACCGAAGACCTCAAAGGCTTGAAATTCCGAGTTGGCGGATTTGCCGGCCAGATTCTAGCCAAGCTCGGAACGGTCCCGCAGCAACTCGCGGCCGGCGACATCTATCCGGCGCTCGAGAAGGGCACGATCGATGCTGCCGAATGGGTCGGTCCGCACGACGACGAAAAGCTCGGCTTCGTCAAAGTCGCCAAGTACTATTATTATCCGGGCTGGTGGGAAGGCTGCGGTCAGGCCCACAACATCATGAACATCGCTAAGTGGAACGAGCTGCCGAAGTCGTATCAATCGGCCATCATCACGGCGTCGAACGACGCCTGGGTCTGGACGCTGTCGAAGTACGACGCACTCAATCCGGCGGCGCTGTTGCGGCTGCTTCAGGCCGGCGCGCAGTTACGCCCCTTCCCGCAGCCCGTGTTGGAGGACTGCTACAAGGCGGCGAACGGCATCTACGCTGACCTGTCCAAGAGCAATCCGCACTTCAAGAAGCTGTACGAGAGCCTCGTGCCGTTCCGGTCTAATTCATACGCCTGGTTGCAGGTGGCCGAGCTCGGTTTCGACAGCTTCCAGATACGCATGCGCGCGCGGTCGTAGGCTGACGACACATAGCGGCTCCGGCGCGGCAGGCGCCGGGGCCGTTATCTTACGGATGTGAAGCTCAAGCGGCTGTGCTGGCCTGTTGGGTCGCCTGTTTGAACTGATCGAACGCATCGGCCGCGTGATTGGCATACATGACGGCCGGGCCGGCGCCCATGTAGATCGCCATGCCCAAGGTCTCCATCACCTCCTCGCGCGAGGCGCCTTGCTCGAGCGCGGCCTTTACATGAAACCCGATACAGTCGTCGCAGCGCACCGCCACCGCGATGCCGAGTGCGATCAGTTCCTTCGTCTTGCAGTCGAGCGCCTTGGGCGCGAGCGCGGCTTGGGCCATGCCGGCGAACGCTTTCATCACCTCGGGCGCGCCGCTACGCAGCGTCCGCAGATGCGCCGCCATGTCCTTGGTGTGTTCGGGCCAGTTCGTCATATCGCCAACTCCGTTGCTGTCCCACGCACGGTCGCCGCGTGGGTTATATTCAGCAAAATGCATATATGACGGATCCGCGCCGGCCGTTGATTTTGATCAAACTTGGCGCGGTTTACCCTGCACGAACGCACTCAGCGTCCGGCCTTCGCATTACCTGCTGGTTCGCTTAGCGTCTCCATGAAGGCGACGAGATCGGATCGCTCCTGTTCGCTTAAGTCGAGTGGCATCATCATGGGCGAGCGGCTCGGCCGATCGATACCGCCTTTCTCGTAGTGCTTCACGACGTCATGCAGCGTCGCCATCGAAGCGTTGTGCATGTAAGACGGACGCAACGCCACCGAGCGCAGTGTCGGTGTCTTGAACGCGAATTGCGCCATCACCTCCTTGACTACGCGGCCGCGACCCGGATCGGTCGTGGTCGTGCCGATGTCGTGAAACTGATCGTCGGTGAATCGCCAGCCGCTGTGGCAGCCGGCGCAATTGGCCTTACCGGTGAACAGTTGGAAGCCACGCACGGCGGCATCCGAGAGTACTTGCGTGTCGCCTTGGACCCAGTGGTCGAACGGCGCGATGCCGGGTTCGATCGTGCGCTCGAAGGCGGCGATCGCCTTGACCATCGAGTCGATATTGATCGGCGCTCCCGGCAGCGCTTCGTTGAATTTCGCCACGTAAGCGGCGTTCGATCTGATCCGATCCTCGATGACCTCTACCTTCACCGGCGTTTCGGTGCCCTGCATGGACATCGAGCCGCTGGCGATCGAAGACTTCGCTTGCGCTTCGAGCGAAGCGTTGCGGCCGTCCCAGCCGACTGGACTGTCGCCGGCATGGCCGATGCCGATCAGCGCCTGCGATTTGCGCGAGGTGAGTTTGCCAGCGTCGGTGCGGCTCGGGCCGCCCGTTACGCCCCAGCCGAGCTCGGGGAAGTGGCAGCTCGCGCAGGCGGTCTTGCCGGAGGCGGACATCTGCGTCGAGAAAAACAGATCGCGGCCAAGCTCGGCGAGCGCCGGGTTGGGCACGGGCTGCGGCGGCGGGCGGCGGTAGTTGTTCTTGAGGGCGGTGAGGTCCGACCCGGTTTGAGCCGGCGCGGTCGTGTTGGTCAGAAGAATGATCGCAAATGATTGAAATAGCGCGCGGAACACTCCTGAAGATCGCATGTGAGCCCCCTTAGCGGCGACCGGCGCTGGTCAGGGCGCATCCCGCCACGGGCTCAACACGAACGTCTCTTTCTGGTTCCCCGCGGCTCAATCGCGCGAAAACTTCACGCTTACCTGGGCATTGGGATAGGTTGCGTGCGTGAAATCCGAGCGAGGACTTTCTCCGACTGGGGTATTTCCACGAGAATCAGATAAGGCGCGTATGGGCGATTTGGCGGGACGGGTTTGTCTTCGCGGAAATGCCTGAGGCTGATGAACCGTAAACAGCGCCGCGCGGAAGAGAAGCAGGGCCGGGAGGCGTCGCAGGGCGTTGAGATCACGCTCGCCGAAGCGCTGCGCCACCACGAAGCCGGACGTCTGAGCGAAGCCGAGCGGCTCTACCGGCAGATTCTGGCGGTCGATCCAGACCACGCCGACAGCCTGCACTTGCTCGGCATGGTCGCTTACCAGGTCGGGCGCCACGATGTGGCGGTAGACTTGATCGGGCGCGCGATCAGGCGTCATGCCAACGTGGCCTTTTATCATTGCAACTTGGGTTTGGCGCTCAGCGCGCAAGGAAAGCTGGACGCGGCCGTGACCAGTTATCGGCAAGCGCTGGCTTTGCAGCCGGACAATGTCGAGGCCTGCGTCAATCTCGGCAACGCGCTCAAGGATCAGGGCAAGCTCGATGAGGCGATCGCCTGTTATCGCCGGGCGCTTGCACTCAAGCCCGATCTTCCCGAAGCGCACGGCAATCTCGGCAACGCCCTCAGAGGTCAGGGCAGGTTCGACGAAGCGGTGGTCTGCTATCGGCAAGCGATCGCGCTCCGGCCGGGCTACGTCGAGGCTCACAGCAATCTCGGCAATGTGCTGCGCGATCAGAAGAAGCTTGCAGAAGCTGTCGCCTGCTATCGCACGGCGCTTGCGCTCAAGCCCGACTTCGCGGAGGGCCACAACAATCTCGGCAATGCGCTCAAGGATCAGGACAAACTGGACGAGGCGGAAGCCTGTTACCGCCAGGCGCTTGCGCTAAAGCCGGCTTATCCCGATGCGTTGAACAATCTGGCTTTGCTGCTGACAATGCGGGGCGAGGCTGCGGCGGCGTTGGATGCGATCAAGCGGTCGCTGCAAACTCAGGACACCGCGGCGGCGCGACAGATCTTCGTCGATTGCATCACGAAGTATCGTTGCACAAGCGGCGACAGCGACATTCAAGCGGCATTGGTTCGCGCATTGACGGAGCCCTGGTGCCGGCCGAGCCGGCTGGCGCGCACCAGCGTCAATTACATCAAGCACGATCCGCAGATCGGCGCGTGCATTGCGCGCGCCGCCGGTGCGTGGCCGCGGCGCCTTTCCGTGGAGGAGTTGCTTGGGGCGGACGGAGCCGACGCGCTCTCGACCAACGAACTGTTCGGTGCGCTGCTCTGCACGACGCCGGTCTCCGATATGGAGATGGAGCGTTTTCTGACGGCGATGCGGCATCAGCTGCTCGACGCTGTTGTTGCCGCGGCGCCGGAGGCGGATGCGGCCTTGCGCTTTTACAGCGCTCTGGCCCGTCAGTGCTTCATTAATGAGTATGTCTTTTGCCACGACGACGATGAAATCGAAAAGGCCGGCGGCTTGCGCGAGCGACTGGCGGCGGCGCTGGAAGCCGGCATGCCGGTGCCGGCGCGTTGGGTGCTTGCGGTGGCGGCTTACTTTCCGCTGTTCTCTCTTCCGGCGCCGGCCCGGCTCTTGGACACGCAGTGGCCCGAGCCGGTCACGGCGGTCCTGACGCAACAGATTTGCGAGCCGGAGCAGGAGCGGCAGTTGTCGGCCACCATGCCGCGCCTCACAGGCATCGACGATGAAGTCTCGAAGCTGGTTCAGAACCAATACGAGGAAAATCCCTATCCGCGCTGGGTCAAGGCCGAGCCGGCCGGAAATGCGCGCACCATTCTCGACTATCTGGGCCACCACGTCGGCGCGCCCATTGCCTCAGGTCGGGGCGGCGGCGAAACGATCGACGTCCTGATCGCCGGCTGCGGTACGGGCCAGCAGTCGATCGGCATGACGCGGCTCCTGAAAGGCGCGCGCGTGCTGGCCGTCGATCTGAGCGTGAGCAGCTTGAGCTATGCCCAGCGCAAGACGCAAGAGTTAGATCTGACCTCGATCGAATACGCGCAGGCCGACTTGCTGGAGTTAGGTTCGTTCGATCGTCATTTCGATGTCATCGCATCCGTCGGGGTGCTGCATCACTTGGCCGACCCGTTCGCGGGATGGCGCGTGCTCTTGTCCCTGCTTCGCCCGGGCGGCTTCATGAATCTCGGCTTTTATAGCGAGGTGGCCCGCCGCGACATCGTCAAGGCAAAGGCGTTCATCGCCGCGCAGGGTTACGCCGCGACCGCCGACGACATCCGGCGATGCCGCCAAGTCCTGATGGACCGGCGTGCCCAATTCGGAACGACGACCGCTTCGCCGGATTTTTACAGCACGAGCACATGCCGCGATATGTTGTTTCACGCGCAGGAGCATCTGATGACCCTGACCGGCATCGAGACGTTTCTGCGCGACAATGGCTTGACGTTCCTGGGATTTGAAATCGATCGCGACGTCGTTCGCGCCTACAGGCGCCGCTTTCCCGACGATCCCGCCGCCACCGATCTTGCGCAGTGGCAGATTTTCGAGCACGAAAACCCTCACACTTTCGGCGGCATGTACCAGTTCTGGATCCAGAAGGCGGATTAAGCGCCGCGGACCGCCATCCAGATCACGTGCCGTGCACCGCGGCGCGCGCGACCGGCGCGTGCGCGAACTTCGTCGACCGTAAAGCCGGCCTTGCGCAACCGCGCGGTGAAATTGGCATCCGGGCCGGATGACCATACGGCCAGCACGCCGCCGGGGCGCAGCGCCGCGTGGGCGGCGCTCAGTCCTTCCAGACTGTAAAGCGCGTCGTTCTCCTCGCGCGTCAGCCCTTCCGGCCCGTTGTCGACATCGAGCAGGATCGCGTCGAACGCGGCGCGGCCGGCGCGGATCAGGTCGCGCACGTCCGCTTCACGCACGCTGACGCGGGCGTCGGTCAGGCTGTCGCCGAAGACCGCCGCCATCGGGCCCTGCGCCCATTGAACGACCGCCGGCACCAGTTCGGCGACGACGATCTCGGCATCGCCTCCGAGCGCGTTCAGCGCCGCGCGCAGCGTGAAGCCCATGCCCAGCCCGCCGATCAACAGCCGCGGCCGCTTGCGGCCGCGCAGCCGCTCGCAGGCGAGCGTGGCCAGCGCCTCTTCCGAGCCGCTGAGGCGGCTGTTCATCAGCTCGTTGTTGCCGAGCATGATCGAGAATTCGTCGCCCCGCCGCTTGAGGCGAAGCTCGCCGCCGCCGGGCACGCGCGCCGTATCGACCAGGGTCCAGGGGATCATAAAGCGATCGTCACTCGCGCGAGAACGTCACGCTAACCTCGCCTATCGGATCGACGGCGTGCGCGAATTCGGTCTCGTCCGCCTCCAGCATCACCGGCGGCGTGATCGAGCCGGTGATGACGATGTCGCCCGCCGACAGCTTCTCACCGAAAGCCTCCAGCATGGCGGCGACGTGCGCAACGATATCCACGAGCTTGCCGGTGAGCGCTTCCGGATCGTTGGTGCGATTGACCTCTTCGCCGCGCCGCCTCACGCGCGAGGTCAGCCCGCGCACGCTGCCGCCCGGCTGTGCGCCGTCGCCGATCAGCACGTGGCGCTGAAAAATATCGCAAGCAAGCACCTGATCGAGATTGTCGGACGCCGGCACCGGGTCGAGATCGGCGATTTCGATCGCGGGCTGAAGCTCCTTGATCGCGGCCAGCACGACATCTGGCGTCGCGCCTGCGGCCAGATCGCCGCCCATGCAGGCCGCGATCTCCGGCTCGGCCACGGGCCTCACATATCCTTTGAGCGACACCGTGCTGCCGGAGGTGAGCTGCGCGCGCTGCATGAGGAAGCCGACCAGCGGTCCCTCCAAGCCGAGCTTCTGCATCGTTGCGGGTGCGCCCAGGCCGACCTTCCAGCCGAGCGGCTTCTCCCCGGCGGCGATGCGCGCGCGCCGTGCCGCGAGCTGCGCGGTCATGCCCTTCTTGATCAGCGGATTGTCCCAGACGGGCATGCGCGACTTCCTTACTTATGACTCTCCGGATGTGTTTCGTAGCCGGAGTCCTCGATCGATCCGGCGCCCATCCAGCCCCAGACCAGTACCACGTCTTCGTTGGAGGTGTTGTTGAAGCCGTGCCAGCAGCCGCGCGGCGAATAGACCACGTCGCCTTCCTTGGAGGGTTTGTCGCCGTGGTCAGTATAGATCATGCCCGAGCCCTTCAGCACGATGAAGAACTCGTCGCAGTTATGATGGCGATGATTCTCGTGCCGCGCACCCGGCTTGAGCACCGTCCAGCCGACGACGTGGTTGGCGCCGGCCGATTTCTTGTCGATGAGGAACTGCACCTGCATGTCGATCCAGCCGTCGTCACGCTTGAGGCCTTCGACCTTCGGCACGTCCTTGATGTTGGTGACATACATCACCGGCGCCTCCTTGCCTTCGTTCAACGCCGCCTTCGCGCCTTTCACCGCCTTGGCGAGCGCCGCGCCGAATTTCTCTCCTGACGATGTCATGCTTGTCCTCCCAAACGGCGATAGACCTGATGCGCCACCACGAAATCGTTGCCGTCGATGCCGAGGCCGCGGCAGGCGTTCATCATCTCGTTCGCTGCGGCCGCGAGCGGCACCGGTGATCCCAGCGTGCGGCCTAGATTGAGCGCCAGCATCATATCCTTTTGTTGCAATGTCACGTCGGCGAGCGGCACGGCCGGCATCTTGCCGTCGAGGATGAACGGCCCACGATAGCCGAGCACGGGCGAAGCCGCCACGCTCTTGAGGATCGCGTCGAGCGCTACCTCGCGCGACACGCCGCCTTTCTCCGCCAGCGCAACCGCCTCGCCAAAGGCGATGACCTCGACCATCAGCAACAAGTTGACCGCGATTTTCATCTGGCAGGCGAGCCCGTTGTCGCCGATGCGCGTTACCTTCGGACCGATCGCAAGCAGCACGGGCTTGGCGCGCTCGAAAGCTTCTGCGTCGCCGCCGATCATCACCGAGGCGTTGCCGGCCACGACCGTCACTGGCGAACCGGAGATCGGCCCGTCGAGCATCGTCGCACCAACTTTCGCGAACTCCGCGGCGACGCTGCGACTCTCGTCCGGCTCGATGGTGCTCATGTCGATGTAGATCGCGCCCGGCTTAATGCCCGCGGCAATGCCGTCCGGCCCAAGCGCGCAGGCCTTCACAGCTTTGGCGTCGGTGACGATGGAGAACACGATCTCGCTTTGCGCGGCGACCGCGCGCGGTGTGTCGGCCCAGCGCATGCCTTGTTTGATGAGAGGCTCGGCCTTGTCGCGCGACCTGTTCCAGCCGGTGACCGTGTGCCCGGCTTGCATCAGCCGCGGCACGATCAATTGCCCCATGGCTCCGAGTCCGACGAATCCGAGCTCCATGGCGTGCCGCTCCCCTCGTGTTTCTTTTCAGGCAACACTAATGCGGCGGCGCGTCCGCACAAGAGCGGCGAGGGCGCGTTTGACGGCATGAAATCGTAAGCGGCGTGGGCGCTGCCCACACGGGGTTACAGCGACAGGTCCGCCAGCGCGCGGCTGAGCTCGTGGATGCGATAAGGCTTGCGCAGGATCGGATATTTGCGCTGCGCCTGCTGCGCCGCCTGGCTGTAGCCGGTGGTCAAGAGGATGGGCAGGCCTGGGAATTTCGCCGCGATTGCCTCGGCGAGACCCAACCCGTCCATCGGCCCCGGCATCACGATGTCGCTGAACACGACATCGATGCCGTTGCGTTCGATCTCGCTGAGCGCGCTCTCCGCGTCCGCCACCCAGCGCACCGCGTAGCCCAGTTGTTCGAGCAATTCGGCGCTTGCGCTCGCGACATCCGGATTGTCCTCGACCAGCAGCACCGTGCCGCTGCAGGCCTCGATTTCCTGCTCGGCCGCGCCGGTACGGGGCGCTGCCTGGCGGACGCGCGGGAAGAGCATCGTGATGCGCGTGCCTTGACCGATCTCGCTCTCGACCTTCACGGTGCCGCCGGCCTGATGCACGAAGCCGTGCACCTGCGACAGCCCCAGGCCGGTACCCTTGCCGACCGGCTTGGTGGTGAAGAATGGATCGAATATCCTATCGATCACGTCCTTGGCGATGCCGACACCCGTATCCGCCACGGTGATCGCGACATAGTCGCCCTTTGGTTCCGTGCAGTGGACGTTGGTCGCGGAGACCTGCACGGTGCCGCCGGCGGGCATCGCGTCGCGCGCGTTGATCACGAGATTGACGAGGGCGGTCTCGAACTCGTTGGTGTCGACCACCACCGGCCAAGTCTGCGGCGAGACATCGACGGCTAATCTGATCTCGCGGCCGAGCCCGCTGTCGAGCACATCGCGCACCGAATGGATAAGCGAAGCGACATCGACTTGCTCGGGAGTCACCTGCTGCCGCCGCGAGAACGTCAGCAACTGATTGGTCAACGTCGCGCCGCGTTCGGCCGCGTGCTCGATCGCTTGCACCGCGCGCCTCACCCTGAGATCGTCGGACATGGCGCGCTTGAGCGTCTGCACATGGCCGGACACGATCATGAGAATATTGTTGAAGTCGTGCGCGATGCCGCCGGTAAGTTGGCCCAGCGCGTCCATCTTCTGCGACTCGGCAAGCTGCCGCTGCATCTTCTCGAGCTTGATTTGCGCCTCGCGCCGCTCGCTGATGTCGCGAGTGATCTTGGCGAAGCCGATCAACTCGCCACCGTCGGTGCGAATCGGATCGATGACCACGCTCGCCCAAAAGAACGAGCCGTCCTTGCGCACGCGCCAGCCTTCTTCCTCGTAGCGCCCGGTCGTCTGCGCCGTCGCCAGTGCGCGCGCTGGCCGTCCGTCCGCCCGGTCCGCCGGTGTGTAGAATCTTGAGAAATGCTGGCCGATGATCTCGTCGGGTGTATAGCCCTTGATGCGCTCGCCGCCGGCGTTCCAACTCACGATGTTGCCGCGCGGATCGAGCATGTAGAGAGCGTAATCGGTGACGGCGCCCACCAAGAGACGGAATTGCCGTTCGCTCGCCAACAGCGCTTGCTGCGCCTTGTGGCGCTCGGTCACGTCGCGGGTGATCTTGGCGAAGCCGACGAGCTCGCCGTCTTCGTATAGCGCGTCGATGACGACGGAGGAGAGAAACTCGGTGCCGTCCTTGCGGACGCGCCAGCCTTCAGTTTCGAATTTACCCTTCTCCCGCGCGATACGCAGCGCTTTTTCGGGTGCGCCAGCATCGCGGTCGCGCTGCTTATAGAAGATGCTGAAGTGCCGGCCGACGATCTCGGCGGCCTTATAGCCCTTGATGCGCTCCGCACCGGCGTTCCAATTGGTCACGTAGCCGTTCGGGTCGAGCATGCAGATGGCGTAGTCGACCACCCCCTCGACCAGCAGGCGGAAATTACGCTCGCCCTCTAACTGATCCGGGCTTGGTCCCGGCTTGTTGTTTTGCATTTTGTCCTCTCCCCCCACAAAGCCCGCAACGCCCCCGGGGCGGGTTCGTTCCATCCTTGGTCGTGGTGGCCGGCGCGTCGGCTGCCGGCCTAGGACTCATGGTCCGGTGTCGCGCGCGCCAATGGAGCAAAAACGTCACTGGCACATTACCCTCGCGGGGAGTCCGTGCGTGGTGAGGGACGATGACCGCCGATCTAGAGAGGAGCATTTCCTGCCCACGCTGTGGCGCTGCCGCCGTCTACGCGGGCATGGTGGGGATGCCGGCCAATTCGATCTATCAGTGCAACGGCTGTGGCCGCGCGACCTGGGTGCCCGCCGGGCAGCCGCCGGCGCAGGCGGGCGGCGAACCTATGCAGCAGCAGCAACAGGAGCAGGGGCCGCGGGAGCCCGATATCGACGGCGAAACGCCGAAGACATAACGCCCGTTCAGTGCGAGCTTTTCACGCGTTGTTCGAACACGTAGAGCCGGATGGCCGAGGATAGATTGCTGTGCTGACGTTGCGCGTCGATGTCGGCCACGAGTTGTGAGAGAGTCTGGCGCCTTTGCTCGGCGATCTTCCTGAGCTCCGTCCAGAAGGCGTCTTCCAGGCTGACGCTCGTCTTGTGCCGGCCCACGACAATGGACCGCTTGACGACCCTGGAGGGCAGGTAGTCTCCGTCGCTTGCAGGGTGGCCCCTGACCACCTCTTCGACACCTGTTGATTGGTGTTTCGCTCGCATTTCCCGCCTCGCCTGCGGAATTCACGGTCCAAAAATGGGTAACACAGACCCTGCGGGAACGACAGCATTATAGCGTCGATCCCCATCCCTAAATGTTTGGAACAATTGTCATAATTTCGTAGTTGGTACAATTCGACTGTCTTTCCCCGGAGCGATTTCGCTACTATGGTAAGCAATGCACGCAACCATGGAGTGCTGCCATGGATCGATTCATTCGCCGGGAAAACATCGAGCGCTATCGGCGCCTGCTGACGGAGACGACCGACGAGGCGCAGCGCCGCCAGCTTCTGACGCTGATCGCCGAGGAAGAGGCGAAAGATCGCCCGCAGCGGGAGCAGACTTAGGTTGGCGGCACGACGCCGGTCTCGTCGGTTCTATGAAAGATAGAACGCGAGGCTACGGCAACTTGTCATAGCCCTCGCCAAACCCGTTGAGGCTCATCGGGAAGCCGATGCCTTCCTCCGGCGTCTGGAAGATGATGAAGGTCGCCGTCTTGCCGGTGCGCAGCTTCTTGATCAACTCATCGTCCATGACGACCTCGGCGATGCAGCCGTTCGGCAGGCAGCGCACGAAGCCGGCGCGGCCGATGTCGGCCTGATCGCAATCCCAAGCCCGACTGTAAGAGCTAGCCTGCACCGGGGCTATCGGGACCTGCCGTCGAAGTCGCCCGTCATTCCGTATTGCGGGTTTCCTCGAAATTCGGGCTAATTTGCCCAGCATTCAACGTGAAGCGCTCGATTGGAAACGCATTGAGTAGATTTGCTTGACTAAGCTTTCGCCTTAGCCGCGCCCTTGAGGCGAATGTGAGAATTGTGGCCACCCCGATCTTCGGCTTTTCGAGTACCGTCATTATTTTATGATAAAGCCCAACTAATCCGGCGACAGCACCGATGCCAATCCAAATATACGAGCCAGAAAGCCACCCAAAACAATAGTCGGCAACGGCGATGGCTCCAACTCCAAGCAATCCAAAAGTCGCAGACTGATCGATTCGCCTGGACGTTTGATTTATTTCCGAGATTATCTTTTTAACGTGCTGGGTGTCATCCATGCGCCGTTGAACGATGAGAGCGTGTGCTCTGTCTCGTTCAAAAATAAGCTTCTCCGCCTCAAGGCGATTGGCAGCAGCGGTTTTTGCGGCTAGCTCGTGGTGCTCTTGAATCTTTTGTTCAAGAACTTGGCGCTGTTGATCGAATTGCTGCCGCTCTTCTTCTGCAGTAGCGAGGCGCATTACTTCCAAAAGATGCTCAGCGTTTTCAGCCGTAACTACCGATTCATCATTGAGCGTTTCGTCGCCGAGCTTTCGTAGGCTGCGCTGATCAAGAAGCAACAGTTCATATTGTTCGAGTTTTTCCGGGGTCACTTGCCGAAGCTTGTTTGCGACCGCCTCTCTTACTTCGTGCCTTACCCTAAGAACGCGATCACAGGTTGCGAGTAGGTGTCCTCTAGGAATTTGCTCGTTTGCTCCGAGTCCCGTTCTTAACCAAGCCGTTGTCGCAAGCTCTCGTTGATGAACTACAGGGCCTTCTTGCAGCTCCGTCAAAAGTCGGCTTTGCAGGCAATACCGTCGTGATTCTCGAACGAAGGCTGGATTTCTGGTAACGAAGACGTACCCGCACCGAAATATATCGCTGTGCTGCTTTCCTTCACGCAAGCGCATAAGGAGTGCCATACAGGTAGCATCGTGTTCGCGAGGCGCGACTTCTTGGACCCAGCGAATGCTGGCGAAAAAATCCTCATAGAGTTTTTCGTCGAAATGCACGTGAAGGTTAGGAAACTGCTGCAACGTGATTGGCTTCACCTTGACCCCAATTCGGGATAATGCCCGCTCGGGATCATGAGCCACTGCGCGGACAAAATCTTCCATCACCTCCCGTCGAACCATTGCATCAAACGTGTAGCCATACCGCTCATTGGCAGGTTTCGAGAGCATAGTTTCGAGGTTCGCTTTCATTTCCAAACAGGTGATTGGAAACACAACGAACTTGCAGCCGATAGCTGAAAGTGAGTCGATGACGTTCTTTACGTCTTCTTGCAGTGCCTTTCCCGAACACCCAAGTAGGTCGAGAGCGATAGGGGCGTCTAATGCGACCGTTAGTCCAACTTGCTCGGCTGTCTGCGTCGGTTTTATGAAATCTTCGACGACTTCAGTAAGTAGGCCGATTGAAGCAAGGCGCGACAAGTGCTCGACATATTGAGGCTCTTTGGCGCAGATGTAGCGGACGAAGCGAGCGCACATATACCGATCTTCATCGGTAAGTGGCGATCCGCCTTCGTCGAGTTTGGCGAGAACAGATTGTGCTTCCTGGTCTTGTTGTAGCCGCTCGATCTCTTGCAAAAGATCGGCTTGCCCGTAGGCATCCATCGAGACCAGAAATCTTATTAAAAACTCAGTCAGCTCGTCGCGACTCGGAGCGTAGTTTCTGAGGTCAGTTACTGTGGGAACGAAGCGTTCGAACTCGTCCAATATTTTCGTTAGGACATCGGCAATAGGTAGATTGCTGGAGGCGTCATCTGGGCTTCGATATCGAACCGTATAGGCTCCAGCTCGAACCGTTCCGCTTCGTTGCAAATAGCCGTGGCGCTCGAGTCTCGGGATGAATTGTTCGGCAATATCTTTTGTAAAGCGCCACCGCAAAAGGCGGCGAACACCTAAAGCGAATAGCCGGGGATCAAAAAATTTCCCATCCATTACTTCCAGGACGGGTTCAAAAAACGGAATTAGTGCATCGAGTACGTCGCCACGACTCTGACGTAGCTCAGTAAGGGCAGTATACACCCGCAATGCATGCCGCGTCACGCTCATGCTGAATCCCCGCCCCCCACACAATCTCGTACTAAACTAATAGTAGTATTTCCGATCTGGGTGTAGCCCCCGAAGACCGGCTCCGGTCACAGACTTCCGAAAGTTGCGACGAATTATGGGAAATTCGGTAATGACCGCCTTGATGGGCAACGCGAAGTGCCCTGACGGCGGCAAGGAGGTCGTTAGCGGACGAAATGCATCAGGCATCGCAGTGTTGGCCAGCGAATCAGCGGCTCTGCGAATATGTATCGGGTAAGACTAGCTAAAATTGATTTTTCCGGTTCTACGGCAACTTGTCATAGCCCTCGCCAAACCCGTTGAGGCTCATCGGGAAGCCGATGCCTTCCTCCGGCGTCTGGAAGATGATGAAGGTCGCCGTCTTGCCGGTGCGCAGCTTCTTGATCAACTCATCGTCCATGACGACCTCGGCGATACAGCCGTTCGGCAGGCAGCGCACGAAGCCGGCGCGGCCGATGTCGGCCTGATCGATCTTCAAGCCCAGGCCCGAAGGCAGCAGCACGCCGAGCGGCGCCACCACACGCATCAGCCGGCTCTTGGCATCCGCGGTCTTGAGCACGATCACGGTGAGCCCGACATTGGCGCGGTCTTCGGCCGTCACGCTCTGGATCAGCGCGCATTGCTCGGCCTTGGCGCCGGGCGGCGTGTCGCAGCGGATCTGCCAGTCCTTGTGTACCGACTTGACCGCGCCCTGCGCAGCCGCCGGTCCGATGCAAGCCAGCCCCGCGAACAGCGCAACAGCCAGGCCCAGAAAAAGCCGCGCCTGCGCCGGCCTGCCATGCTCGAAAATGCCCATCACATCAGTCCCTTGGCCGCCGTCTGCGCAGCGCCGCTCTGCTGCCGGGGTCTCGAATCGCCGCCAGCCTCATTTTAATCGTCCCCGTTGGCACATGCGCGGCCGATCCTGTCAAGCGAGGCAGCGCGTACTGTAATGCCGTGATTTCCGGGTCATCCAAGCCCCGCCGCCGTGGCGTAAATGGGGCGTCCGGGCCTCCCGTCTCTCCCGCTTGGGGGTAAGCCCAATTGCAAACGGGACTCGTTATAAGGTGCATTGCGGCTGCTTCCGAATTGTGGTTTGAGAGGCCGGGATTTCCCCGTCCCGCCGTGCACAAAAGCTGCCACGCCCGTGGCAAAAAAGCCGTGCTTGGCAGGACAGAGCCGAACATCTTGTCTGCGATGGGCGGCTCGGAAGGGGCCAAAAAAGGGCCTTGCATCGCAAGGCCATTCTTCTCGTCGAGGGAGCGCATTCGATTATGCTGGTGCTCAAGCGGTTGATCGCATTCGTGGTCACGAGCGTGACCGTTCTTGCCGGAGGCGCCGCCGCTTTGGCCGCCACAGGCGCCACGGGTCAGCCCCATCCCTGGCAGCTCGGCCTGCAGGCCGGCGCCACCCCGGTGATGGACAACATCATCTGGTTCCACGACTTGTTGTTGTGGATCATCGCCATCATCGCGCTGTTCGTGCTGCTCCTGCTGGTGGTCGTGGTGGTGAAGTTCAACGCCCGCAGCAACCCGGTACCGTCGCGCACGACGCACAACACCTTGATCGAAGTGCTCTGGACCGTGGTGCCGGTGCTCATCCTGGTGATGATCGCGGTGCCCTCGTTCCGCCTGCTCTTCCTCCAGCTCAACGCGCCGAAGGCCGACATCACCGTGAAGGCGACCGGCAAGCAGTGGTTCTGGAGCTACAGCTACCCGGACGACAAATTCGAGTTCGACTCGCTGATGGTCGCCGACAAGGACCTCAAGCCGGGCCAGCCGCGCCTGCTCGCCGTCGACAACGAAATGGTGGTGCCGGTCAATAAAGTGGTGCGCGTCCTCACCACCGGCGCCGACGTCATTCATTCCTGGGCGATACCGGCCTTCGGCGTGAAGATCGACGCCATCCCCGGCCGCATCAACGAGACCTGGTTCAAGGCCGAGCACGAGGGCGTCTATTACGGCCAGTGCTCGGAGCTGTGCGGCAAGGACCATGCCTTCATGCCGATCACGGTGCGGGTCGTGAACGACCGCGATTACGCGGCCTGGATCGATCAGGCGAAGAAGAAGTTCGCCTCCGACGACAGCCGTCCGACCGCGGTGGCCGCGGCTGGCGAGGTCAAGTGACACATATCAGGCTTTGAATATAATAGCGGGCGACTGAGACAGGGCTCGAAGGACAGGAATGATGGCTAACAACACGGCTGCGGCACACGGCACCCACGACGCCCATGAGGAGCACGCGCACCCGACCGGGTGGCGCCGGTTCGTCTATTCGACGAACCACAAGGACATCGGCACGATGTACCTGATGTTCGCGATCATGGCGGGGATCATCGGCGGCGCGCTGTCGATCGGCATCCGCATGGAGCTGCAGAACCCGGGAATGACCATCTTCCCGTCGGCGCACGAATTCAACGTCTTCACCACGGCCCACGGCCTCATCATGATCTTCTTCATGGTGATGCCCGCCATGATCGGCGGCTTCGGCAATTGGTTCGTGCCGCTGATGATCGGGGCGCCGGACATGGCGTTCCCGCGCATGAACAACATCTCGTTCTGGCTGTTGCCCGCATCGTTCGCGTTGCTGATCACCTCGGCCTTCGTCGAGGGCGAGCCGGGCTCGAACGGCGTCGGCGCCGGCTGGACCTTGTACGCGCCGCTCTCGACCTCGGGTCATCCTGGTCCGGCGGTCGACTTCGCGATTCTCTCGCTGCACATCGCGGGTGCGTCGTCGATCCTGGGCGCCATCAACTTCATCACCACCATCTTCAACATGCGCGCGCCGGGCATGACCCTGCACAAGATGCCGCTGTTTGTGTGGTCGATTTTGGTGACCGTGTTCCTGCTTCTCTTGTCGTTGCCGGTGCTCGCCGGCGCGATCACGATGCTGCTCACCGACCGCAACTTCGGCACCACCTTCTTCTCGGCCGAAGGCGGCGGCGACCCGATCCTTTACCAGCACCTGTTCTGGTTCTTCGGCCATCCCGAGGTGTACATCCTGATCCTGCCCGGCTTCGGCATGATCAGCCAGATCGTGTCGACCTTCTCGCGCAAGCCGGTGTTCGGTTATCTCGGCATGGCCTACGCCATGGTCGCCATCGGTGGCATCGGCTTCGTCGTGTGGGCGCACCACATGTACACCGTCGGCCTCTCGACTGGCGCGCAGGCCTACTTCATCGCGGCCACCATGGTGATCGCGGTGCCGACCGGCGTGAAGATCTTCTCCTGGATCGCTACCATGTGGGGCGGCTCGATCGAGTTCCGCACGCCGATGCTATGGGCGCTCGGCTTCATCTTCCTGTTCACCGTCGGCGGCGTGACCGGCGTGGTGCTGGCCAACGCTGGCGTCGACCGCGTGCTGCAAGACACCTATTACGTGGTGGCGCACTTCCACTACGTGCTGTCGCTCGGCGCAGTCTTCGCCATCTTCGCGGGCTGGTACTACTGGTTCCCGAAGATGAGCGGCTACATGTACAACGAGACCATCGGCAAGCTGCACTTCTGGGTCACCTTCGTCGGCGTGAACGTGATCTTCTTCCCGATGCACTTCCTCGGTCTCGCCGGCATGCCGCGCCGCTACGTCGATTATCCGGACGCTTTCCACGGCTGGAACGAGGTCGCCTCCTACGGCTCCTACATCTCGGGCGTCGGCGTCCTCATCTTCCTCTTCGGCGTTGCCGAGGCGTTCATGAAGAAGCGCGTCGCCGCCGACAATCCGTGGGGCGCGGGTGCGACCACGCTCGAGTGGACGCTGTCGTCTCCGCCGCCGTTCCATCAGTTCGAAACGCTGCCGCGCATCAAGTGAGCGGTAGAACGTAGAGGATCCGCGTAACCTATGTCGTTCATCAGCGAAGGCGCAGAATTACGTGGCCCCATGGCCGCCGGCTCGGACCTCGGCCTGGCCGAGCCGAGCCTCGCCAGCGTGGGTGACTACATCGCGCTTCTGAAGCCGCGGGTCATGTCGCTCGTCGTATTCACCGCCTTGGTCGGCCTGGCTGTGGCGCCGGGCAGCCTGCATCCGGTCACCGCCTTTACCGCGTTGCTCTGCATCGCGGTGGGCGCGGGCGCCTCGGGTGCGCTGAACATGTGGTACGACGCTGATATCGATGCCGTGATGACACGCACCGCACGCCGTCCGGTGCCGTCCGGCAAGGTGAAGCCGGGCGAGGCGCTGGCCTTTGGCCTGACGCTGTCCGGTTTCGCGGTGGTGACGCTCGGCCTTCTGGTGAACTGGTTCGCCGGTGCGCTGCTCGCCTTCACCATCTTCTTCTACGCCGTCATTTATACGATGTGGCTCAAGCGCTCGACGCCGCAGAACATCGTCATCGGCGGCGCCGCCGGTGCCTTCCCGCCGATGATCGGATGGGCTGCGGTGACCGGTTCGCTTTCACTCGAGCCGGTGTTGCTGTTCGCCATCATCTTCTTCTGGACGCCGCCGCACTTCTGGGCGCTCGCGCTCTACAAGACGGACGACTATGCGCGCGCCGGCATTCCGATGCTGCCGGTCGTCGCGGGTGACGTCTCAACGCGCCGGCAGATCCTGCTTTACACGCTGATCCTGGTGCCGCTCGGCATCGCGCCCTGGGCGCTTGGCTTCACCGGCCCCATCTACGGCGTCATGGCGGCCGTCACCGGCGCCGTCATGCTGGTGCTGGCTTGGCAGGTGCTGCGCGAAAGCCGTCCGGCTGACCGCGCGGCGCGTAATCTTTTTGCCTTCTCGATCCTCTATCTCTTCCTGCTGTTCGCGACGCTCCTGGTCGAGCGGGGATGGGGCGGGCTGGTCGCCCGATTGGCGGCGTGAGTATCGGTATTCCGATGGACGAGCCACGCAAGGACGATGACGGCGTCGTGCTCACCGAGGCGCAGAAGCGCGCTCGGCGTTCGCGTTCTATCGCCATTGCCCTCGCGCTCGGCGCGCTTGTTATCCTCTTCTACATCATGACGCTGGTGAAGGGTCCCGGCGTCCTGGTGCGGCCGATCTGAGCGAGGGCACCGTGAACGCTCCCGCACCCCGGTCCCAGAAAAAGCTCAAGCGCGATATGATCGTGGCCGCGAGCTGCGGTGCGGTGGTGGCGCTGATGATCGGTGCGTCCTACGCGGCCGTGCCGTTCTACAATTGGTTCTGCAAGACGACGGGTTATGGTGGCACGACGCAGGTCGCCGAGAAGGCGCCCGATCACATTCTCGATCGTACGGTCACCGTGCGCTTCGATTCGAACGTGACACCCGGCCTGCCGTGGAAATTCGTGCCGGAGCAGAACGAGATTCAGGCCCGTATCGGCGAGGTCGTCACGGTCCAGTACAAGGTCGTGAACCAGGCGGCGCGCGATGTCAGCGCGCAGGCGTCCTACAACGTGTCGCCGCCGCAGGTGGGTATCTACTTCAACAAGATCAACTGCTTCTGCTTTACGGAGCAGACCTTGAAGGCGGGTGAGACCCGCGAGATGGCGGTCGTGTTCTATATCGACCCTTCGATCGTCAAGGACCGTGACCAGGATGATCTCAATACCATTACGCTGTCCTACACCTTCTACCGGCTGCCCGACCCGGCGCGGCCGGTGGCGGAGGCGCCGGACGGCAAATCGAGCAAGCTCTAACGGGGACTGAAACGATGGCTGAGGCCCACACCAAGCATCACGACTACCACCTCGTCGATCCGTCGCCGTGGCCGGCCGTCGGTTCGCTGTCCGCCTTCATTATGGCGGTCGGCGCCATCACGTGGCTGCACCATATGTTCGCGGCCGCGCCCCTGGTGTTCGGCCTCGGCGTCCTGGGCGTGCTCTACACCTTCATCGGCTGGTGGCGCGACGTCATCCGCGAGGCGGAGCACGGCGGCTATCACACCCGCGTGGTGCAGATCTCACACCGCTACGGCATGATCCTGTTCATCGCCTCCGAGGTGATGTTCTTCGTCGCCTGGTTCTGGGCCTATTTCAACACCGCGCTGTTCCCCGGCGACGTGCACGAGATCGGTCGTCTGGCGGCGACCGGCGGCGTTTGGCCGCCCAAGGGTATCGAGACCTTCGATCCCTGGCATCTGCCGCTCCTGAACACGTTGATTCTCTTGACCTCCGGCACCACGGTCACCTGGGCGCACCACGCGCTCTTGGAGAACGATCGCGAGGGCGTGAAGTGGGGCCTGATCCTCACCGTCATTCTCGGCCTCATCTTCACCTGCGTGCAGGCCTACGAGTATTCGCACGCGACCTTCGCCTTCAAAGGCAACATCTACGGCGCCACCTTCTTCATGGCGACCGGCTTCCACGGCGCGCACGTCATCATCGGCACGATCTTCCTGATCGTGTGCCTGGTGCGCGTGCTCAACGGTCACTTCACGCCGAAGCAGCACCTCGGCTTCGAGTTCGCCGCTTGGTACTGGCACTTCGTCGACGTGGTGTGGCTGTTCCTGTTCGCCTGCATCTATGTGTGGGGCCACGGGGCAACCGCTGCCGGCGGCCACTGATGTCGGCATAAGTTCACGAAAAAGGGCGGCGGCGACGCCGCCCTTTTGCTTTGAGGAGCCGGCCATGACCGAGATCACACCAAATATCTATGTCCCGATCGGACGCGGCTTGCGCGGCCGCTGTCCGCGTTGCGGCGAAGGCAAACTGTTTTCGGGCTTCCTCACGCTGCGTAAGAACTGCGACCGCTGCGGCCTCGATTACGACTTTGCCGATGCCGGCGACGGTCCGGCCGTGTTCGTCATCCTGATCGGCGGCGCGCTGGTCGTGTTCGCCGCGCTGATTACCGAGGTGGTGTACCAGCCGCCTTATTGGGTGCATGCGGCGCTGTGGCTGCCGATGATTCTGCTGGTCACGCTCGCGCCCCTGCGGCTGATCAAAGGCGTGCTGATCGCGCTTCAGTATCATCACAAGGCGGCGCCCGGCCGGCTCGACCGCAAAGGCGAGGCATGATGGCGCGGCGCGAAGGGCGCCGCAGTGGCGTGCTCGAAGCGACGGTCTTCACCGTCGTCTGTCTCGTCATCCTCATCGGGCTCGGCGTCTGGCAGCTCGACCGCAAGGTCTGGAAAGAAAATCTGATCGCCAGCCTGACGGAGCGACTGGCCAAGCCGCCGCAGGATATGCCGCCGCGCGAGGAGTGGTCGCGTCTGACGGCGCAAGCCGATGAATTCCGTCGCGTCACGTTTCCCGCCGAGTTCATCGCGGGCGAGGAAGCGCTGGTCTACAGCGCCGGCTCGGCGCTGCGGAAGGACATCAAAGGACCTGGCTATTGGGTCTTCGCGCTGGCGCGGCTGCCGGGTGGCAGTGTCGTCGTGATCAACCGCGGCTTCGTGGCTCTGGACCGCAAGGATCCCGCCACGCGGGCGGAAGGAATACAAAGCGGTGTCACCGACATCATTGGTGTGCTGCGCTGGCCGGAGAGCCGCGGCCTGTTCACGCCGGCGGACGATGTGAAAACCAATGTCTGGTATCTGCGCGATACGCCGGCGATGTCGGACGCGAAGAAGTGGAGTGCCGCCGCTCCGTTCTACATCGATCAGGAATCGCCGGTGCCGCCGGGTGGACTGCCGCTGCCCGGCAAGCTCGAAGTGCATCTGCCTGACAATCATCTGCAATATGCGATCACGTGGTTCGGGCTCGCGCTGTCGCTCGCCGGTGTCTATATCGTCTGGATCGTCGGCCGTCTGCGGCGACGCAGATAGCCCTTTCTCATCGTGAAACGTGTGCCGATATTGTTGTGTTGAAGGCAGCATGATTTAGTGCGCCCGCATGATCGCTTAAGCGATGAGCGGGGAAACAGAACGATGCTGGCAGGAAAGAAGGTCGTCGTTGTCGGAGGTTCGTCGGGCATCGGTCTCGCGACTGCGGAACAGGCCAAGAAAGACGGCGCGGACGTCATCATCGCCTCGCGCAATGTCGAACGCGTAAAAGCCGCCGCTGACAAGGTCGGCGTCAAGGGCGTTCCGACTGACGTCACCAGCGACGAAAGCGTTGCCGCGCTGTTCAAGGCTTGCGGTCCCGTCGATCATGTCGTCGTCACCGCCGCACAACTTCGCTCCGGCCCGTTCAAAACCGTCGCTATGGAAGATGTGCGCGCGACCTTCGAAGGCAAGTTCTGGGGCGCCTGGCGCTGCGCGCGCGCTGCCGAGATTCGCGCCGGCGGTTCTCTCACGCTCGTCTCAGGCTTCCTCAGCATCCGACCGCGGCCGGGCTCGGCCATCGTCGGTGCCGCCAACGGCGCACTGGAATCGCTCACCCGCGCCCTCGCGCTTGAACTCGCGCCGGTGCGCGTGAATTGCGTGTCGCCTGGCATCATCGATACGCCGATCCGTGCCGCCATGCCGGAAGCCGCGCGCAAGGAGATGCTGGCCAAGACGGCCGCCGGTCTGCCGGCCGGCCGCGTCGGCCTGGCTGAGGACATTGCGCTGCAGATCCACGCCTTCATGCGCAACGGCTTCGCCACCGGCGCCATCGTTTATATCGACGGCGGTGGCCTCGTCGTCTGACGGTTCCGCTTTCTGACGCCTTGCTAAGGCCGCGGTCGGGGTTTTCTTGTGAAAGCCCCGCATGGGGGCTAGTGTGCCCTTAAATCGGGCCGTGCCGGAACTATAAAGTTAGATTTATCAATGCGTTATGTCTCGACCCGGGGTGAGGGCGCCCCGCTGGATTTCACCGATGTCATGCTCGCGGGCCTGGCCCGCGACGGGGGCCTTTACGTCCCAGAGCAATGGCCTTCGCTCGATTTTACGACCATGGCTTCGCTTGCCGGGCGGCCCTATGCCGAGGTGGCGGTCGAGGTGATGCGCCCCTTCGTCGGCGCCAGCATCCCGGAGGCCGATCTCGCGCGCATGGCGCAGGAGGCCTATGGCAGCTTCCGCCATCCGGCCACCGTGCCGCTGGTGCAGCTCAATCCCAGCCTGTTCGTGCTCGAGCTGTTCCACGGGCCGACGCTCGCTTTCAAGGACCTGGCGATGCAGCTGCTCGCCCGGCTGATGGACTACGCGCTGGAGAAGCGTGGCGAGCGCACCACCATCGTCGTTGCGACATCCGGCGACACCGGCGGCGCGGCGGTGGAGGCCTTCCGCGGCCGCAATCAGGTCGATCTCGTCGTGCTGTTCCCGCAAGGCCGCATCTCGGACGTGCAGCGGCGCATGATGACGACGGCTTCCGATGTCAATGTGCACGCCGTGGCGATCGAAGGCACCTTCGACGATTGTCAGGCCTTGGTGAAGGCGATGTTCAATCATCATGCCTTCCGCGACAAGGTGCGGCTTTCCGGCGTCAATTCGATCAACTGGGCGCGCATCGTCGCGCAGGCGGTCTATTACTTCACGGCCGCGGTCGCACTCGGCGCGCCGCACCGCAAGGTCGCGTTCACGGTGCCAACCGGCAACTTCGGCGACGTCTATGCCGGCTATGTCGCCTCCAAGATGGGTCTGCCGATCGACCGCCTGGTGGTCGCGACCAACGTCAACGACATCCTGGCGCGCACCTTCGCCACCGGCACCTACGATATCCGCGAGGTGGTCGCGACCACGTCGCCGTCGATGGACATTCAAGTTTCGTCCAACTTCGAACGGCTCTTGTTCGATGCTTACGGGCGCGATGCGCACGCGGTGCGCGCGCTGATGGGCTCGCTCGCGCAATCGCGCCGCTTCTCGGTCTCGGCGCCGGCGTTGAAAGCGCTGCGCGCGCTGTTCTCGGCCGAGAAGGCCGAGGAACAGGAAGTCGCGGCCACCATTCGCGCCTGGATGCGCGAAGCGTCCTACTGCGCCGATCCGCATACGGCGGTGGCGCTGGCGGTGGCCGAAAAGGAAACGCGCGATCCGTCGGTGCCGATGGTCGTCTTGTCGACCGCGCATCCGGCGAAATTCCCCGACGCGGTGAAGGCCGCCTGCGGCGTCGATCCGGTGTTGCCGGATTGGCTCGGCGATCTGCCGACGCGCAAGGAAAAGATCACCGTGTTGCCGAACGATCAGGCGCAGGTGGAACGTTTTGTGTTGCAGGCGTCGCGTGCGGCGCACGAAGGAGCAGCGGCATGACTGTCGAAGTAACCCGTCTTCCCTCCGGCTTGGCGGTCGTCACCGATCGCATGCCGCATCTGGAGTCGGCGTCGCTCGGCGTCTGGATCGGTGCCGGCAGTCGCGACGAGAAGCCGGACGAGCACGGCATTTCGCATCTCCTCGAACACATGGCCTTCAAGGGCACCAAAAGGCGTACCGCGCGCCAGATCGCGGAAGCGATCGAGGCGGTGGGCGGCGATCTCAATGCCGCGACCAGTGTCGAATCGACCGGCTATTTCGCGCGCGTGCTCAAGGCCGATGTGCCGCTGGCGCTCGACGTGCTGGCGGACATTCTCTCGGAGCCGGCCTTCGATCCGGAAGAATTGCGGCGCG